>Ga0114951_10002147_pt1 | contig 22827 bp, 13 predicted proteins | sample AM7aDNAmetaG_FD_88677 | JGI IMG/M metagenome (GOLD analysis project Ga0114951, IMG submission 88677) | Freshwater microbial communities from Finland to study Microbial Dark Matter (Phase II) - AM7a DNA metaG | ecosystem: Environmental > Aquatic > Freshwater > Lake | place: Finland: Lake Alinen... | reverse complement strand
TGGCGTTTCGCGAATGTATGGCGCAGCCCGGCAGCGTGCCCATTCCCCTGGCCACCAACAGTCTGAACCTACAAATACTCGAATGGCAGACTGCGGTAACGACCTCAAATCAACCCGGAGAGTTTGTGCTTCGCTTTCGGCAGGCCACGCCAATCGGAACCATTCTGACCTACGAACCCGGCGAGATCTACTGCTCGGTGAACAACCGTTGGGAGCTAATTCCGGCAGGCCGCGAGGCAGGCCGCAAGCTTCAGTTTGTGCCAGTGTCCGCCCCGGCGGTTGACGGGCTCAAGTTCGTGGTTCCTGCCCGGCGTCTGCAGGACAAAGCTTTTCAGGCCACCTTGCCGTTCGTCGCCCTGATCCCTCCGCGCCTGGTCAATGTCGCGCCCACCGCCACCGTGATCGCCAGCAGTACAAACCAACCCGCCGCCGGGGCCAGTCCGCAAGCCACCAACGATCCAAGCATGCTGGTGGACGGCGTGGTGGACCCACAGCGCAACTTCTGGTTTGTGCCCCATGACACCAACGCGCCTCCGGTCCCTGATTGGGCCGTGTTGACCTGGAATCAGCCTCAGAAACTGCGCGGACTCGGTTTCTTCAAGGGTGTCCAGGACGCGGGCTTTGGCAGCATAGGCATTGATGTATTCTCGGGAGAAGGCGACCCCAAAACGTCCCTCACCAACGATGCAAGCTGGCGGTTTGCGGAAGGCACGATGATCCCAACTGGCCAATTCCGCTCGATGCAGTTTTTCATCCTGTTTGGTGCGCCGGAAACTCGGGCCGTGCGCCTGCGGACCCTGGAAGGAATGGAGCAGACGGGCATGGGAGAGGTCGCCGCCTTCAGCCCCGTGATGCAAGCCACGGTTACCAACGCGCCATCGAAGCCATAACGATCCCCTGCGAGCCGTCACCAGCCACTCGCCACCTGCCCCACCTGGGGTCAAAGGCTCTTCATCGCCATCGCCAGGTTGCGGCGAACGGCTTCGCGATTCCGGGCGTCGTAGAATTCCACCGGATTGTAATCGTCGGTGAGAACGCGGCCATGGTCGGGATTGGTGTCCACCAACCCAGCGTAGGCGGCCTCGGCAGCGTGGCGGACACTGGGATGGACGGCCTCCACATCCTGCGGATGAAGAATCACCGGGTTAGGGTGATCCGTAGCGACGAAGAAAATATTACCATTCCCGCTGGTGTGAATTCGCACCCCGGGAAAGACCGCCTGCAGGGTTTTGTGGAGTGACGCGGTAAAGAAATCCCGGCCCGAGTCCAAATCACCGAAGGAATTGATGACCAGCGTTCCGCCCGGCCGCAGCACCCGCCGAATCGAGCTGAAGGCCTCCTGGGTCATCAGATGAGACGGGGAGGAATCCCCCAGGAAGGCGTCCAGCAGCACCGCATCGTACTGTTTGTGGCAGCGGTTCAGGAAGTAACGGCCGTCGCCGATGGTGATGTTCAGCTTCTCCGGCTGCAGATCAAAGAACTTGGCCGCCACCGGGACCACCGCTGGGTTAATCTCCGCCACATCCACCTGAACCCCTTGCTGGGCCAGATCCATGGGCGCGCAGCCCACCCCCAAGCCGATGCAAAGCGCGTCGGTGATGTTCGAGGTGTAGGCCCGCGCCAGACCCGCCAGCATGTAGCTGAATAACGCGGTGCTTTTCTTTTGCTCGGGATCGTAGATGTTCTGCGTCAGGTAATCGTTCAGGTAATAGCGGCGCTTGGTCTCCTTCATTTCCACCACTTGGAGCAAACCGAAATGCGAGTTGCCGTAGAACAACTCAGCGGACTGCGTCCCGGGAGTGCGCGGTCGCGACGCCCCCCAGACGCCGATCGCCACAACCGCCACCGCCGTCAACCCGGCCGAAACAGCCGCGGAGCGCCGCCACACCAGGAAGTAGCCCCCGCACACACAGGCCAAGCCGCCCGCCGTCAAGAGCATCGTGACAGAATTGGGCAGATACGGGATCAGCACATACCCAATCAACATGGTGCCGGCAAAACTGCCCAGAGTGCTGATGGAACTGAGCCGGCCGACATTGGCGCCCACCCCGGCCACCGAAGAGGTGATGATGCGCACCAGGAACGGGCCCGTCATCGCCAGCAGCGCCAGCGGCACGAAGAACAAGATGAAGGAGGCGCACAGCGTTCCCACGGCCAGACTGTGGTTTGCGCTGAGGTCCAGGCACCCGTAGGCCACCGGTTGACAGACCGCGATCGTCAGAGCCAGATAAAGCGCCGCCGCCAGAATCGCCCCATACAATCGGCCCAGTTTCTGCGCCGCGTCCACCCAGCGGCCTCCCGCGTAATAGCCGCAGGCCAGCGCCACCAGCGTGATCGCGATCTGCGCCGTCCAGACAAAGTGGGACGTGCCGACGTAGGGCGAGAGCATCTTGGCGCCAAGAATTTCGACGATCATCACGGCCGCTCCGGTGACCGCAGCCGTCAAGTAAAGATACCGCCGTAAGCCGGGGGTCAGGCCGGAATCAGCCACAGTGGTTATAGTCGGTTTGCTTTGCACCCCGCTGTTTTACGAAAGAAATGGCCCCGGGCCAAGGTTTTCCGGGGCTACGCCTTCAATAACTGCTGCTGCCAGCGCATCAGGCCCTCGAGGGCTTTGTCCCCATCTCGGGAGAGCACGACCAGGGTGGACCGGCTCGCGATGAGCGAGGCATCCAATTGAAGTTCGGCAGCCCAACGATCGCGAATCTGTTCGAAATGCCGGTAGCGCTGGACCTGCGCAAAGGTGAGCCGATGGTGCTTGGGGCGCAGGATCTGCGGCTTGGGTTCCGTCTGCAAGCCGACGTGGACCGCTTGGTGCAAGCTGGAGAGCCGACGGTCGGAAATCCGCCGCGGCAGCCAACGCTCATAGGGCTGGGATTCCACCGCCGCTGCCGCCACCGCCACCATCGCCTGCGGTGCCAGCACGAAATAGGGAGGACGGTTGGCCAAAATCGCTTCCTGCTCCCGCCAGCGCCACAGTTCCCGCAGCACCGCCAGGGCGTTGGGGCCCAGGTCGTGACTGCCTTTCACCCGCCAGATCCGCTCTAGATCCGGCTCTTCGATCACCGAGCTCTCGCGGATGTAGTGGGCACAGAGTTCCCGATGCCAATCCAGCCGCCCTTTGGCGACCAAATCCGCCGTCAGCAACTCGGCCAGACGCTTGAGGTGGCGGGTATCGTTGCGGGCATACTCGGCCATGCGGTCGGTCAGGGGGCGCTTCGCCCAATCGGCCTTCTGCGGGCCTTTCTCAAGGGTAATGCCTAGATATTGGTGGGCCAAATTGGCCAACCCGACCTGCTTGAGCCCAAGCAGCAACCCCGCCAACATGGTGTCGAAGATGGCTTTGGGGGTAAAACTGAAGGTCTTGCGCAGCAGTCGCAGATCGTAATCGCTGCCGTGCAGAATCAACTCATGCTCCAGTAGAATCTCGAGCAGCGGCTGCAGGTCCACCGGGGCCAGCGGGTCCACCAACAGATCGGCGCCCTCGCAACTGATCTGGATCAGGCAGAGCTTCTCTGGGTACGCGTGCAAGCTGTCCGCCTCGGTATCCAAGGCGATCCAACTTGCGGCACGCAGCCGCGGCAGCCATTCGGCCAGGCGCTCATTTGTGGCTATCACAGGCCGATTATGGACATACCCTGGCGTGGACGCAATACAGGTTTTTGAGAAGCATGGCGTGCGGGCGCATTCCTGGTTGTAGGCGGAGCGCGGAACTGCCGCCAACCGAGAGCCCGCCCGCTCGGCGCGGGATCCTGGCTCAATGCGGATGATAGTGATGGCGGAAGAGCCGCTTGCGATTGGCCACCAAGTACCAGAAGATGATCAGGTTGATCGCCAGGATCGCGCACACCTTCCAGCGGAAGCGATGAAATAGTTCGTAGATCTCCACCGGCACAAAAAACGCCGATTCACCAATCGCCATCCAGGCTCCCCAGCTAAAACGCAGCAACAAGCCGACCCCTTCGATGAAGGAGAACAGGCCGTAGGCCATCATCAAGCTCGCCACCCAGAGCACGTTGGCTTCAGTGATGTGGCTGACCCGGGCCGCGAGATCTACCATCACCTTTCGCTCGGGATTCAGCCCCAGCTTATGCACGAAGCTCTGGAACTCCATCGGCAGGTTGTTATCCGAGAGCGCGTAGGCAAAACAGGCCAGGCTGATAAAAATAGCCCCTTTGCCGAGCTTAAACGCGATGATTCCATAGAGGGTGGGGGCGCGCTTGCGGAGGATCGCGGCGACCTCCTCCGCAGGGGCGGGGCCAGCAGTTTGGGGAGGGGTGGACGGCGATTGGCTCAAGAGACGGTGCGGGTTGCGGTGGGAGCGGACGGTTCTTCGCTGAAGCGGTTGCGGGACGCTTCGACCTTGACGTAATGCAAGACCACGGGGGCGAGGATCATGCCAGGAACCCCCATCAGTTTTTCCCCCAAAATCAGCCCGATCATGGTCATCCACATCGGGTTTTTGATGCGGCTGCCAATGATCTTGCTGTTGAGGAAATACTCCAATTTGTGAATCACCACCAGGTAAATGAGCGCGGTCAGCGCCATCTTGGGCGAGAGGGTTAGCCCCACGCACACAATCAAGGTGTTGCTCATCAAGTTGCCAATGATCGGGAGCAATCCGCAAAGAAAGGTGAACATGACAATCAAGCTGGCATGATGAAACCCAACGGCCACCAGAAAAATCGCCGTCAAGGCGGTGTTCACCAGCGAAATGATCAACTGAGCGCCCATCACGGTGGCGAAACTGCGGTAAAACGTGGCAAACCGCTTGAGAATCTCGCCGCCGGCGGCCGCGTAGAGATTTCCTTCCACCGCCGTTTCCTCTTCTCCGAAATGAATCTTCGTGCTCACGAACAAGCTGAGGGCGACCACCAGCCCGATGAGGAACATCACGCTTTGCATGACGGCAAACGAGGCATAACGGCCCAGGTGCGCCCATTGGTCGGTCACGCCCTGCAAGGCCGTTTCGCGCAGGCTCTTGAAGTCCGTGAATGGCAGCTCCACCCCCCATTGCTCGGCGCGATCCACCACAGCCTGGATGATGCCACCCAGCACCTCCGGGAACTCGACATAGGCCTTCCGGATGAAGAGGAACGCCGTCACGCCCGCCCCCGCCAGCAGGAGCAGAAACACCACCACCCCAACCCTTTTCCAGCGCTCCAGGCTGAACTTTTGTAAAGCGAAGTAGGCGAAGAGCACGGTGAGCAGCAGGGTGGACAGATGCAGCACTCCTACCAGCAGGAGGATCACTGCCACAAAGACATACGAAATTCGAGCGGCTTTGCTCATCACTGGACTGAACATGCCAGAACCCTAGGCCGGGTCAACGCTGAAACTGAACCAGCGGTTCTCTGCGGCGCGGGCGGCCCCGGGTTCACGGATCGGTTTAGCGGATCTTCGGCACGAGCATGGAAAGCAGATCGTCAATCCTGACGCGCTCCTGCTTGGTGGTGTCCCGATCGCGCAAGGTCACAGTGTCTTTGAGTTCGGGACCCTTCTCACCCAGCGTATCAAAATCAATCGTGACGCCAAACGGCGTGCCAATCTCGTCCTGCCGGCGGTAGCGGCGCCCAATGGCCCCAGCCTCATCATAGTACACCGACATGTGCGGCCGGAGCAGATCCCGCACCTGCAAGGCCTTTTGCACCAGTTCAGGCCGGTTCTTCAGCAGCGGCAGCACCGCCACCTTGATGGGGGCGATCCGCGGATGGAATCGCAGCACGATGCGTGTCTCCAGCTTGCCTTTCTCGTCCGGCACCTGGTCCTCGGAGTAGGCCTGACAGAGCAGAGCCAGAATCAAACGGTCCACCCCGGCACTGGGTTCAATCACGTGCGGCACGAACTTGGCCTTGGTCTCCTCGTCAAAATACTCCATGGACTTGCCGCTGTGCTTCTGGTGCTGGGTCAAATCAAAATCCCCACGGGCGGCGATGCCTTCCAATTCCTGGGTCCCAAAGGGGAACTTGAACAGAATGTCCACGGTGGCACGAGCATAATGGGCCAGTTCCTCCTTCTTTTGCCAGTAGAACTCCAACACATCGCCGGTCAGGCCGATGCTCTCATACCACTTCACTCGTTGGTCCACCCAGTAGCGGTGCCAAACCTGCCAGCCCCAGTTGGGCTGCGGGGTGGACAGATCCATGCCTTCGCTGTAGGCGGCCACGTTCCCGGCCAGTTTCTCCACCACTTCGTCCGGGCGGATGAAGAACTCCAACTCCATCTGCTCGAACTCGCGCGACCGGAAGGTGAAATTCCGAGGGTTGACCTCGTTGCGGAAAGCCTTCCCGATCTGGCAGATGCCAAACGGCACCTTCTGGCGCGCCGTCTCCAGCACGTTCTTGAACTGCACGAAGATGGCCTGAGCCGTCTCCGGACGCAGGTAAGCGATGTTCTCTTCGGACTCGATGGGGCCGACGTAGGTCTTGAACATCAAGTTGAACTGGCGCGGCTCAGTCTTTTCGCCATGACACTCCGACACCATCTTGCTGGGCTTTTGCGGACAGGGGATTTCGTTGGCTTGATCAGCCCGAAACCGGCACTTGCACGTTTTGCAGTCCACCATCGGGTCGGTGAAGGTGTCCACGTGGCCGCTGGCCCGCCAAATGTTGGGATGCATGATGATGGTGGCGTCCAACCCGGCCACGTCGTCCCGTTGCTGGGTCATGCTCCGCCACCACTGATCCTTCACGTTGCGTTTCAGTTCCGCGCCGAGCGGGCCGTAATCCCAGAAGCCATTGATGCCGCCGTAAATCTCCGACGACTGAAAAATGAACCCGCGCCGTTTGCAGAGAGACACGATCTTCTCCATCCGCTCGTCTGTTTTTTTGTCTGCCATAAAGAACACACAGTGTTGGGGAAGATGGGGCGCGTGTCAAGGGAGACCCGACAACGTTGGGCGACTTGACCCGCTGTGTTTCCTCGCTATTTTTAAAGCCCTGCGATGCGCGAACTATGAAAGCCTGGCTGCTTGAAGATTATACTGGCGTCGAAAACCTCCGGCTGGCGGATGTGCCCGATCCCGTGGCCCAACCCGGCGAAATAGTTTTGGAGGTCCGCTCCGCCGGACTCAACCCCGCCGACCGCTACCTCTCGATCCGCCAATATCCGGCCAAGCCACCCCTGCCCCACATCCTCGGACGCGATGCCTTCGGCACGGTGGTGCAAGTGGGCTCGGGCGTGACCTCCGTGCGGGTCGGAGACCGCCGGGCGATCCTGCGCGGGGCGGTCGGCGTCAACCGCTGGGGCACGCTCGCCCAGTTCGTGGCCGTCCCGGAGAAGGATCTGGTCGAAACTCCAGCCGCCTGGACCGAGCAGGAAGCGGCGGGCGCAACGCTGGTCTATCTGACCGCGTACCAAGCCCTGACGATGTGGGGACCTCTCCATGAGTCTATCCGCACGAGTGGGGTCTCCTCCCCCTCCCCCTGCGAAGCAGCGGCAGAGGGCCGGGGAGAGGGGGGATTCTGTCATGGGTTCCGTGCGGGAAGTCTCGGTTCGCGAGATGCTCTCCACGCCGCACCCGTGGTGCTGGTCACGGGCGCCTCGGGGGGCGTCGGCGTAGCGTCGGTCCAACTGGCCGTCGCCCTCGGCTGCACAGTCATTGCCCTCTCCCGAAACCCGGAGAAAGGCCGACGGCTCCGGGAGATGGGCGCGGCGGCGGTTTTTCAGCCAGAGGACCCAAAATGGCGGCAGGAAGCCAAAGCCCTGCTGGCGCCGCGAGGAGTGGACCTTGCCATTGACAACATTGGCGGCAAACTCCTGCCTCAGGTCATTGACACACTCGGGGACTACGGGAAGGTCAGCTTGGTCGGCCGGCTGGCGGGACCGGTGCCCGAATTTAACACCGCGACCCTGTTCTTCAAACGTCTTCGCCTGGGCGGCGTCGCGGTGGGAACCTATACCAACGCGGAAAGTCATGCAGCCTGGCAGGAAGTGTTGCGGCTTCTCGCACGCACCAGCGCCCGTCCGATCGTGGACGCCGCCTTTCCCTTCGACCAGGCAAAACAGGCCTTTGCGAGACTCGCGCAGGGGCCCATGGGGAAGGTGCTCTTGCGGGTGACATGACAAAGCGAAGCCGTATCCGACCGATTGGATCAACCGCCGATTACGCTGAGAACGGATCGGGCGAACTCTGGCCCCGTTTGTCTGCTGGCTGACCACGCCCTGTCTGATGACCGAGCAGACGTGCCGCGATGGCCACCTTCTGCGATTGCCATTGCGGGCCGGGAGTCCGATGATGAGGCATGAAATCTGGCTTTCGACTGACAGTTCTTTCGAGCGTGCTGGTGGCGTGCAGCGCGCTCGGTGCCGCGCCTTCCCCGAAACCTACGGGGGCGCCGTTCGACTATTTCCGCAACTCGTGGCAGGTGATCGGGCTCAAGGATTACAAGAACGGCACGCGGATCACACCGCAGAACGAGCTGCTGCTGGCCAACAACCTCAAGGTCCAGATCGCCTGCGGGTCGCAGGTTACCCCGCTTGGGCGCAGCCCGATCAAGACGCTGCTCGAGGGCTGGCTGCCGGTCGTGCTGCTGAGCACGGAGCAGGAGGGGGTGCGCTATGAATTCACCCTTTGGTCCACGCCGCTGCCCACCGCACAGGACTGGAAAGCGGCCTACGCCTGGCCCACGGAAGGGGAGAATTTCCGGAATTGGATCCTCGTCCGGGCCACCAACCTGGGCAGCAACTCTCCCCTGGCGCATCTGAGCCTCAAGCTCACCACGGCAGAGGAGTCCCGGCAGACGACTTGGAAGTTTCAGCTCGCACCGCAAGAATCCACCGAGATCTGCTTCCAGACACCCTACGAAAAGGCCCGGATTTCGGAGCCAGGTGAGCCCAAGGAAGCCCACCTCTGGCTGGACCGGACGGTCAAATTCTGGCGCAATCTGCTTGAGGGGGGCGCGCGGATCGAGGTGCCTTGCGCCAAGTCCACGCAGACGCTCAAGGCGGCGCATGTGTGCCAGTTGATTGCCAGCGATCACGGCGAACTGCACGCGGGCGAGGGCTTCTACGACGAATTCTATATCCGCGACGGCGGCTATCAACTGCTCGAACTGGAGGAAGCGGGCCTGTGGGAGGCTGCGAGCAAGGGGATCGCCGTCTATCTGAAGTCCCAGCGGTTGGACGGCCGCTTCGAATCGCAGAGCAATCAGTTTGACGCCAATGGGCAGGCGCTCTGGACGCTCTGGCAGTATTGGAAAATGACCCGCGACCGCGAGTGGCTGAACGGGGTCTATCCCCAGATGCGCCGGGCGGTCGGGTGGATTCGGGAAGCGCGGCGGGGCGTGCCGCCGGAATCTTCCTTTGCCGGCCTTTTGCCCGCGGGAGTGGCGGATGGCGAGTTTCTCTGGGATGGCAAGCACCACATTGTGGGTTATGACCTCTGGAACCTGCGCGGCATCCTCTGCGTGGCGGACGCGGCCCGCGCGCTGGGCCTGGGCGACGAGGCCCAGAGCCTGGAAACTGAAGCGGCGGATTATCGCAAAGCCATAGACGCCGCCTTGAAGCGCACAGGCGCGCCGCATTTTCCACCGAGTTGGGAGCTGGTGGGCACGCACTGGGGGAATACCGAAACCCTCTGGCCGACCGAACTGTTCGCCGCCACCGACCCGCGGGTAACGGCGTTGCAGGAGGAAGTCCGGAACCGCCACGGGGGCGGATTCGCCGAGGGCACCCTGCGCTGGACGGGCCTGCCGAACGTGATTCATCCATATCTCTCGAGCTACACCACCCTGGCATCGCTGCTTCGCGGCGAGCACGATCAGTTTGTCGAGGAGTATTACTGGTATCTGCTGCACTCCTCCGCCAGCCACGCCTTTCCCGAGGGCGTCTATTTTAAGCGCCGTTATGCCTGGAGCGACACCATTCCCCATGCGCTGGGCGCCGCCAACTTTGCCATCCTGCTCCGCCACGCGCTGATTCACGAGCGGGGCGATGAATTGCATCTGTTGTGGGGCGCGCCGGACAGTTGGCTGGAACCGGGGGAGAGCATCACCATTAAGAAAGCGCCCACCCAGTTCGGAACCATGAGCCTGAGCGTGAACGGCACCGCCGATGGGGTGAAAGTGAACCTGAGCGCCCCGCGTGGCACCCCTCCCAAGCGAATCGTGCTGCACCTGCCGCAGTCGCGGAAGTGCCTGTCGGCGCCCAAGGCCGTGACGGTCGAGTATCGCCCAGATCAGACGAAACGCTGGGATTATCCTTCGGTGGTGGCCTTGCACCAGCAAAAGGCGGAACCGGCGGCCAAGCCGATTCCCGGTCTGATCCCGCTTCCGCTGGTGGTGCCCTTGGCCACAAACGGTTGTGTCATGCTCGACTTGGCGCCGCTCGCAAACACCGATCCCCTGGAGGCTCCGTTTGGCGTCAAACGTCCCGGCAAGTTCCTGTTCACCGGCCTGCCCACGGGGACCACGCGCGTGGGCGGGGTGCCCTTCCGCATGATTGACTCGGCGCAGAACCAGGGCCGGGGCTTGGTGGTGCTGCAAGGGGCTGACGCCAGCGCGGCTTTTCCTCGGGAAGTCCGCATTCCGGTGGGAGCCCAGGGCCGGCACTTGTTCCTATTGGGAAACGTGCATGGTTATAGCCCGGACGATGAGGGCGCGGGGGAATGGGGTGCGGTGGCGGAATACGTGATTCACTACACTGACGGCCAGACCCAAACCGTGCCGCTCATCAGCCATCGCACCGCGGATGACTGGGCCTCAGCGCCCGAGGCGAGTCAGACCTGGGTTGGGCTCGAGGGTGATCCGTGGCACCTGAACGTGCTGGGGGTGGAACTGCGCCCATCTCCGATTGACCACATCGTTTTTCGCGATTTGGGCACCCCGGCCGCGCCGGTGCTGGTGGCGGTGACGATGGAACCGTAACCCGCATCGTCACGCAAATTTAGGGAGATCGGAGCATGAAACCTCAATTCAAAGACCACCCAGCCCGTCGGCATAACCTCGGTGCGGGCGGGAATCCATTGGTTGCGCCCCCCCCCGATGCCGGGCATGATATTGGCGCCGCCCCAGCCAATGAACGTATTTCCGTTGGCGTGGCGCTGAGCATGGACATGGCCCGGACTTAACCTGGGGATGCATCCTCGGGTGCTGTGTCCGTGCTTCCCGCTTGTTGTGTTCCGCCGCAGCAGATACATTCGCCGCCATGAACTGCACTGTGCCAGGTGCTCCATGGTTAAGGCTGCCGGCGGGCCAGCGGGCGATCGTCTGCGGCCTGACCGGCTTGGCCCTGGTGATGGTCACGAACAACTGCTCGCGAACGGGGACTCTTCCAACGGGAGCAGGCGGGAAGAACGAATGGGTCCATACGGTCCCGGAGGGAACGCGGTTGAAGCTGGCGCTGGTCCCCAATAGCGCCTCCCGGTTTTGGGATCTGGCCCAAAGCGGCCTGAACAAGTTCGAGAAGGAAACCGGCATCAAAGTAGCCATGGTATGCCCGCCGCACGGCACGCTGGAGGAGCAGCAGAAGATCATCGAAGACCTCGTCACGCAAGGGTATCACGGGCTCATGGTCAGCGTGGTGGCGCCGGACCAGCAGACGGCGCGGCTCAACCTCTGGGCCCGGAAGCTGAATATCGTGACGGTGGATTCGGACGCGCCCCAGTCGAGGCGGCTGGTGTTCATTGGTCCGCAGCACTACGACATGGGGCTGGCCACGGGGATGGCCATCGTGCGCTCGCTGCCCAACGGGGGGAAAGTGGCCGTGTTCGCGGGGGACCTGACCGCCGAGAACGTGGTGCAACGACTGCGCGGGATTAACGACGCCATTCGCAACCAGAACATCCAGATCGTGTCGGTGAACGAGGATCGCACGGATGCGGCCACCGCCCGGCGGCAAGTGGAGGAGGTGCTGCGCAATTATCCGGAGGTGAACCTGCTGGTGGGCCTGTGGTCTTACAACGGTGGGATCATCCGCAGCGTGGTTGCGGCGCAGGGCAAGACCGCCACGGTGAAAATCGTGGCCTTTGCGGAGGAGGAGGAAACCCTCCAAGGGATCGAGGAGGGGACGGTCCAGTGCGGGGTGGCGCAAACCGCGTTCGATTGCGCCTATCTTGGGGCCAGCCTGCTGCGGGACCTGGCCGCGAAAGGTTCCGCCGCCCTACCTTCCGGCGGGGCCATTAACACCGGGTTCATTTTGGTGGACCAGTTTAACCTCCAGGAAATCCGCGAAACCCGCACCCGCCAGAGCAGCTATTGACTTTGATCGGCAGAGGAAGAGTGAGACTCCTCACGTCGTCTCCTACAGGGCTCATGGGGGGGGGTGGCTCTTAAGTCCGGTTTACCTTGATTTACCCTGGTTTGGTCTGGATTCCCTCGACTGGGGAGAAGACTTGGAGCGGCCTTTGAGTCCGGTTTACCTTGATTAGCCCTGGTTAGGTTTGGATTACTCCGGGTGGCGAGGAGACCTGGAGCGGGCTGATGGGCCATTTCAACGAGGGATTGGAGTTGCTGGGGGGTGTGCCGTTGGGCGAGCCAATAAAGGTAGCCGCCGCGGCGCCAAGAGGAGAGGTTTTGGCGATTGATGGCGCGGCCGCCAAACCATCGGACGAGGATGGCCTGAACTTCCGGTTGGCCGTTGAGCCAGGGAATGAGTTGGAGGCTGGAGGCCCCGTCCAGGAGCTGGCGGTTGAGTTCATCGCGGATGGCCCTGGGAAGACGGGCGATTTTACCGACGCGCCCCACGTCCGGAGTTCCTGGGCGAACGGGTAGAAAAGGATCGGGCTCGGACCTCGGAGCGCCTGCACGGAGGAGGTTGGGCGCAGCGGAGGGAGCGGATTCGGGAGAAGCCGGACCGTCCGCCGGAACGGGCGGCAGAGCGCGGACGAACTGGTGCGCAACAAAGCGTCGCATGGGCACAGATATAGCACGACGGCGGGTGGGGGTAATTGGAGCCAAAGGAATTATTCCAGTTCAGCGTCGTGAGTTGCGAGATTTGAGTTGAGGCGTCAGAGGTTAGACATCAGGGGGAAGGGGGCGGCCAGGCAAACATGAGACAGCGAAGGTGACCGTCGGATCTTCGTAGCAGGGGGTGACCCAGCGTCGTGTCCACTCTCTAACTTGTATCCGGGTCTGACCCATTCCATCATCCCATGTGGCCCCGAGCGGTCATCCATCCCATGCCAAACCAAGGCGCATTCGATCTGTCACCCGTTGCCGGAGTTGGCGTGGGGCCAGAACTTTGACCGCCTCCGCCCACGGCCCCGCGCCTTATGGCTTGCCTCAATCGAGCGTCTATTGATTATACCTCTCCTTGTATCCCTTCTGGAGGGCTTCCACTTCGGCGGGGCTCAGGCCCTTCAGCCAGCGATGCTCCGGCTTGGTCAGGAGTTCCTGCACCTTGGCCTCGTATTTTCGGCCCAGTTCGGGACTCTTGGCTTTGGCGGCCTCGACTACGGCAGGCAGGAATTTCTCGTAGAAGTGTTTTGAGACCTCGTACATGCCGTGCCAGTGGGTGTAGTCGGGCCCCATCATGCTGGCGCCGTGCCGGGCGCGGCGGCCTTCATGGTGCCATAGCTCCCAAAAGACCCACTGAACCGTGTGCTCGAAGGGCGCTTTGGGATTGAGCGCGCCGTCGGCCGTCAGGTCATTCATCATGGCTTGGGCGGGTTTGGCAAACTTGTCGTTATAGAGCACCACCAAGTCGTCGAATTGTTTGTAGAAATTGTCCACGTGCTGGTCGCTATGGCAATTGAGACAGGCGCCTTTCATCGTCTGGCGGCGCTCCTGCCACGTCACAATTCGGACCACTTGGCGCGGGACCGATTTGCCCACCAGCTTTTCGTTTTCGACCACCTGCTCCGTCGTGGAAACCGTGTCGCCCACTTTCGGGAGCGGTTTGGTCTCGGTGTAATCCTCCTTGAAGCCATCGGCGAAGATGACGAGGTTGAGTTTGGCGCTGACGACTGGACGCAGGGTCCAACTGATGCGTTCGCCCACGTCATGACTGTTGGCCTTGGACGCCCCGTTGGTGGTCATGTAGCTGCCCAGGTGGCAGGTGGCGCAGGTGGGCGCGGCCGAGTAGTTCTTGCCTAGGACCCAACTGTCCTTGTCCAAGGCCATTTTGTCCCGGTTGGCGTGAAAGGCGATGCCGTGCTTGGACTCGTTGTAAATCTCGGCCTGCGGATGGTCCGGGCCAAGGTGGCATTTGCCGCAGTTCTCCGGCGCACGCGCGAGCTTGGCCTCGAAGGCATGGCGCGAATGGCAGGCGCCGCAACTTCCCCGGGAGCCATCCGGGTTCATCCGGCCGATGCCGCTGTTGGGCCAGGTCGTGGCGTCCAGGACCGGTTTGCCCTCTTTGCCGGTCCTGACGATGGCCCCCTGCGCGTCGCGCTGGAACTTGATGAGGCTGCCGTGACACTGCCAGCAGCCGTTGACCGCGTCGGCGATGTTGCCCGGCATGCCCGCGACTTTCTCGGCCAGCACATTATCGAGGCTGGCCAGGATTTCGCCCGCCTTGGCATGGTGGCTGCGCGAAAACTGCTCGACCTCGGGAGCGTGGCACTGGCCGCAGTCTTTGGGGGTGACCAGCACGGAGACCCAGGCGCCCTCGTGACGCCAGGCTCCCGGCAGGTCGCGTTCGGAACCGTGGCAATCCAGGCAGCCGACCTGGTTCCGTGCGTGTTTGGACCGTTCCCATTCCATGACGAGCGCCGGATTGGTCTGGCGATGGCAATCGGCGCAGGCCTTATTCTGCTCGGGCGTGGCGGGTTGTGACTTCGCGCTCTCGGCAGCAAGAGTGCGCCCGGACCACAGGGTTAGTGAGATTGCAGCGAGAGCCACGCTTCCACCGGGGAAGAACTGAGTGCTTCGACTAGGTTTCATAATGTTAAGATTTCGTTGCGATGTTGCGGATCAAGCAGCCGCAGTTTAAGACACCAGAGCCTGGACCGACTTGATCAAAGTCAAGAACCACACCAAAAACCGCAAGTGGTGTTTTACCCCTCAGGGACTTCCTGGCAAGGAGTTTCTGACTCAGGAGTTGCGGGGAAAGGGGCAGAAGTGAGCGGGCAAACTAGAGTCTGACAGGTGGGATATCTTTGAGTAGCTTGTCTCCATGCGGCGCAAACCGAGAATCGAAGATGCCGCTGCGATCTGTCAGGTGATGAGCCGGACCAAGGGCAAAGGGGACGTGTTTCGTCACGACGTGGATCGGCAGGTTTCCTGGGGTGATTTGGCAGGGCGGGCCAAGAGCGCCCCGGGCAAGCTGGCTCTGGCGGCACGAGTGTGTCGGGAAACGACTCTGACGCTGCGCTGGACGGCCGAGCGGTTACACCTCGGCAGTTGGAAGAGCTGCGCGGCCAAGCTGCATCGGTGGTGAAAAACTCATGAGGAAGGCCCACAATGAGGCTAAACTCTAGTTTGACCCCATGACGGACGTCCATGTCACCGGGTAGGAGAGGCCGTTGACGCGCAGGTGGGTCATGGATCGCCACTCACGACGCGGTAGAAGACGGCGGCGGCGCCGGGCGGGAGGGGGTTGGTGAGCGAGAGGTTGGTGCTGGCGAGACCGGCGCACTGCCAGAACCCAGTCTTGAGGTTGGTGCGCTGTTGCACCTGATAGAGCCCCCGGCCGCCTTGCCACTGCAAAATGGCCTGCCCGTTCGTGAAAATGGCCTGATTCACGAACAAGGGCGCATTGGCCATGACCAGCGTGCCGCCACGCGAGTAGGCGTAGTGCCGGCCATCGGGTGAAAAGGCCACACGCTGGACGGCCCCAGTGGTCTCGCCTGGAGCAGATTGATCATAGAGGCGCAGCAACCTCCCATCCGGCACCCGCCAGAAGCGAATGGTCCTGTCCGCCGAACCGGTGACCAGGGTCTTGCCGTCCGGGGAGAAGGCGAGGGAGTTGATTGAGGACGCCATGCCATTGTTTGTGAGAGGGACATTGGGGAAGGTGGTCTGCAAGGCGCCGTCCGAGACTCGCCAGAGTAAAAGGCGCACGGGGATCACGCCAAACGACGGGTACCACCCTTCATAGCCGAAGGAGCCTGTTGCAACATACACGCCATCGGGCGAGAAGGCCGCGGTGAGCACCCCCAGGTAGGCGGCAGGCAGTTCATGCAGCAATTGCCAGTCCGCAACCCGCCAGATATTGACTCCCATGCCAGACCCCGCCGCCAAGAGGGTTCCATCCCAGGAGAAGGAAACGGCGGGTGGGGACGCATCCGTATCTTGCACGCGCAGCAAGCTGCCATCAGCCAGCCGCCATACCCGCAGCCATCCTCTGGCATGCGCGGCGAGCAACGTGGCGTCAGCATTGAAAGCCAGGGACTTGACGACGTTGGAACTGCCCTCCAGCCGCTGCAGCACCTGGCCCGTCTCAACGCTCCGAATGCGGATCCGGTAATCTCCCCCTTGGTCCGGACCAGCGGCTAACAATTGACCGTTCGGGGAGAAGGCTAGGCTGGCGACGTCCCATTCCCCCTCCTCCAGGTCCAACGTCCTGATCACATGCCCGTTGCTCGGCGCTACGAACACGATCTTCGGGTAGGGGCCAATCGCCAAGATGCTCCCATCAGGGGAGAAGGCGATGGGTCCGAAATAGTTACTGGTGGTCCAGATCGCGTCCGGAGCCCCTTGGGCCTGCGCGATGTCTGTGACCGCGCAACTCCCCAGAACCGCGCCAAGCAAAAGGCCTAGGGCTGAAGGGAAGAGACGGTGTCGAGTGGTCAGGTGCATAGGTGTAATGCGCGTGAAGGGTTGATCGCTGTTTGGAGGGTTACGGCGCGACATTGGGCCTCCTCGGGGTTGGCGTGGTCATGGTCTGGAACGGAGAATCGGGCCGATCCGGGTACCGTCCCAGGCTCCGATCGGTGGTGGCGTTGCCGATGCTGACGCTGTGCATCGCCACATCGCCCGGCGTGTAGAGCCACAGCACATCATTGTCGGCCAGTTTGAAGGAGGCGTGCGGTTCACTGCCTGGCCCGTAACGCCCGTTCTGGCCCCCCTCATCGTCAGCCCAGATCAGGAGGAATCCGCCCGGAGGAATCGTGGTTCCCGCCGGCGCGATCCAAACCGTGGTGGTGGCCCGGACGCGCTTCAGCCGGTAGCCGGAGAAGTCCAGCACGGTGGCGCTGGGGTTGCAGATTTCGATCCAGTCGTCATGGTCCCCGTCCGCGGGGTCCTCGACGGTGGTGTCGTTCTTGGCCATCACCTCGTTGATGAAGGGTTCGGTGCCCGGCAAATAGGTGCCGGTGTAGTTGAACGTGATGGCTTGGGCGTTGCCCACTGGGGATCCAGTGGCGTCGAAGGCCCCAATGGTCAAAACGTTGTCGCCCGCAACGCTCAACGGAACTCGCAAGCGCCAAGCGGTCACGGACGTCCATGTGACCGGGTAGGAGACGCCGTTGACGCGCAGGTCGGTTACGGTCACCGGGGCCGTGCCTTGGATCAGGACGGGATTATCGGCGGTACTGCCGCCAGCCGTGGTCACGGCAAAGCTGGCAGCGAGCGTGCCTAATTGCGTCTGGATATAGGTGCGACGGTCCGCCAGCCAGCTTATGATGGGGGTCTCCGCCGGCAGGTTGACTTGGTTGGCCTGGAGCGCGGCATGATAGGCACCCACCAGCGACTGCGCTGCGGTGGTCAGGAGGGTCCCGGCCGCGGCCTCCTGAAGGCTTCGCCAGAGGGCACGCTGGAAGCGAGGGTTTCCGATGAAGCGCGGAAGGAGGGGATCCTGGATGCTCTCGGCCAAGAGGAGGTCGCTACTCGAATTGAGGATGCCGGCCTCCAAGTCGCACGGGATCATCTGCCACTTGCCGCTCTCGGGCTTGTAGGCATACATGTTGTGTCCGTTGCCGGAAGGCGTGCCATAGGCGTCGCGGTTGCCTAGCACTCGCTGGAAGGCAAAGACCCGCGTCCACTGGTCCACATCCACCACCGAGTCCATCTGGGCCGTGTAATCCGGGCTATTGGCACCCGTGTTGGCCATTTCCACCAGGGCGAAGAGCCGGCTGTAGTCGTTGGCTGAGCCATTGACGGCCCGCTTCATCCAAGTCCAGCGGTAACGGGCCAGGTTGATGGCCCCGGAGCCAGGAAATCTCTCCAAGGTGCATTGGACTGCGCCTGGACCCACGGGCAAAGCTGAGTTGTACCACCACCATTCCAATTTGAAGAAATCCCCGTTGTTGTCGGTGGGATACCAGCTCTTCAGGAAGTCCGAATTCGGGTTATAAACGTCCTCCATGATATCCGACTCGGCCGCCGCGCCCGCCGACGCATGCGACCGGCCGCGCTCGACTCCGTTGACGTAGAGATGGACATAGCGCCGGTGGTTCACCGGAATCCCGAGTTGGAGGCCAAGCCATTCCATCAGCGGCTCCTTCTGCAAGGTGGCGTCAAATTCTATTCGGTTAGGATGTGGCAGCAGCAAATCCGTTGATCCCAAGCAGGGATCGTCGGAAGGCACATCCACAGCATATCCGCAAATGCTGGAGAATGGCCAGTGGCTGGTCAATGCAGTCGGCGAAATGAAGAGGTCGCTCGAATTGGCGCTGCCGGAGAAGCGTGCGCCTGCGTTGTAGATGACCCGGTCTCCACCCAGCACAAGAGTGACATCGAGATCGCCGTTGTGGTACGGATACCGCCCCGCTGGATTGTCCTGCAAATTCGTCCATTTCGTCAGGGTGGCTTGGGTCATCCAAACCCGGTAGGTGCCGATCGAACCCGCCGGTCGAACCTCGCCGAAACGAATTAAACATTCGCGTTGCTCGGTATCTCCCGGATACATCACACGCGCTTTGGGGAAGCGGCTGCTGGCGTTGAGGGTGTCGGTGGCTTCGACCCGAAAGGCCACCATGGCGCCGGCGGCCTGCCCCGGAATCGTGGCGCTGAACACTCCATCGCCAGCCACCGCGTCTCCGCCCAAGCCATCATCTGTCATGGCCAGGGTGGTCCAGGTGGACGAGGGGTCCAGCCGGTACTTGAGTTGCCGCGTGCTCAAGCCGTCCGGGTCAGCGAACTTGCCGGTCACCACCACCGCTTGGTTGGCCGCAGGGAGGATGGGTTGGTGCGCCACCTGGAAGATGGCCGGGGCCGAGTTTGGAGAAGTCGGGGTGACGCTGTTCTTCTTGCCGGGGCTGCCAAGCTTGGTCGTGGATGTTGGGGCAATGTTCCTCTCGCCAGTGGCCTCGATCCCGTTCCCGCGCAGGCGAAGCACGACCTCTGGGTGCCCGCGCAGCCAGCGGACTTGCGCGGACAGAGTAATGTTCCCACTATAATTGTTGGGTATGGAGGGGGTCCAGCCAACCCAGACGCGATTCGCTAGGTAATCGCCGCGCTTGGTCGCCCGCAGATGGAGACTTCCATTGCTGTTGAAACCACCAAGACCGCCGCTGCTGCTGGGTGGTTCCCAGTCGGAGAGGTCATGCGTACCCTCCACCGTCCACCCGGAGATCCCTGCTTCGAAGGTGGAATTGGCCACGAGATTGGCACCGCCGCCCTGCCTGACCTCGACGTTGTCCACCAAGCATTCGCCCTCTCCAAGGAGGATGATTTCAAGAGCGTTGATCGCATTTCCATCGCCATAGCTCATGGGGGCGGTGGTCGCCACGGTCCCCCATGTGCTCTTACTGCGCTCGTCGCTGTCGGCCCAGTTGGAGGGGAGGCGGGCGTCGCTGCGCGGATCGATCAGCTCGAGACTGCTGCCGCCGCCGGCAGACCACCGGCCCCATTGGCCGCCGTCGCCGTAGATGACTTCCGAGATCAAAACGCCCGCCGCGTCGCGGAGAGCCAGGCGCTGGCCCTGGTTGGAGAGCTTCCAGGGGGCCGGTCCCTTGCAGTTGGCGGTGGTCAGATCGGACGCGTACTTGGTGATCAATTTGGTGGCGTCATGGGCCAACACCAAGTAGCCGCCGACTGGGAGGGTGGTGCCGGAGGGGATGAGGAAGGGCACACTGCCATCCTGGCCCACCAAGGACCAGCCGCTGACATCGTAGGCTTGGGTGGCGGAACGGTTGTATAGTTCCACGTACTCGTCATCCGCGTCGCCGGAAATCGGGTTGGGCATGATTTCGTTGATGACGATGTCGCGCAGGCGGAGGCCGCTGTTGGGTGCGCCGGGCGTGGCGGTGAGGAGTTCGTGGAAGGTCAGGGCGCCGTCGGTTTCGCGGCCGGTGACCTGGCCTTTTTCCTGCGGACCGTAGGCGATGGCATCCACCAGGCGCGTTCCAGCCGGGTTTCGGAGCCAGAGGACGCCCCCCGCGCCGGTGAGGTTGAAGCTTGCCCCAAGTTGCGTCTTGGTGACGCACAGGAAGCCGCGCGCCGCCAGCGTGGTGGCGTTGAACGTGTAGGAGTGTCCGGCCGGGCCGTCGGTCAAGGTGTAACCGGAGAGGCCCACAGAGCCGTTGCTGTGATTGTAAAGTTCGATGAAGCGGTCGTTGTCGCTGTCGGCGTTGGCGCGGTACTCGTTGATGACCACGGCGCGCGCGGGTTCGAAGGTCATGAAGTCCGGCCGTCCCGGTGAACCGCCCACTTGGTCGCTGGCGGTCCAGGCCGCCACGTTGCCTTCGCCGAAGGAGGGCCGGCCCAGCACCAGCGAATGGCCGCCGCCGGCGGCCGCCGCTGGCCAGGGCGCTTGGCTGGAATAGGCCGCCTCGAGCAGGATGGCGCCCCAGCGGTTGGTGAGCCGGATGACGGCCGCGCTGTCGGGCAACGATCCGGTATAAGGACCCAGCACCGTGGCCAGCCCCGAAGCGAAACTGGCTGGCGACTTGGCCAGCAGCAGAAAACCGCCGCTGGGCACGATGCTGCCAGCCGGAAAAGTGAAGCTGGCCACGGGAGCGCCACCGGCCGCGGGGAGAACCACCACCCCGAAGCCGGCCAAATCCTGCGAGATGAGACTGGCATTGTAGAACTCGAGGAACTCGAAGTCGTCGCCGCCGTTGGGCTGATACATGATCTCGGAGATCACCCAGTCGGTGCGCCGGCTGCACGGGCCGAGCGGCTCGCGCGTGTCAGTCGGGTTGGTGCCGTTCTGGCATTCCGCGGCGTTGGAGACGCCGTCCTGGTCAAGATCCTGGCTGGCATCATTGAAGTTGGGATTCAGGCCCCGGGCGACTTCATAGCCATCGGGCAGGCCATCGCCGTCGGTGTCGGCGGCGTTGGGATTGGTGCCGATCTGGATTTCGACCATATCGAGCAGGCCGTCGCCGTCCGTATCGACACGCGACAGGACGCTGGGGCTGGTGTGGCTGACCAAATTCTCATAGGCGTCCGTCAGCCCGTCGCCGTCGGTGTCCTGCATCGTGCCCAACTGGAAGAAGCCCATCGCGGCGGTGGGGCTGGCGACCAGGAATTCCGTCTGGCCGGCGGCACCGCGAGCCCACCAGGTCCAGGCAATGGGGGCGTTGAGATTGGGCGTGTAGAAGACGTCGTAGCGGGAGTTGCTTTGCGCGCCGCAGACGCAAAGCTTGAGATTGCCGTCGGAGAGACGCAGCATGCGCAAGTTGAGGGTGTCGCAACCGCCGGGGCAGGCCGGCTCCGCCAACAAGGTCATGGTCCTGAGCCCGCCGGTCCTGGCCGCCGGGACGGCGGCTGCACGGCGAGCCAGCATCTGTTGCTCCTCTTCCTCCGAGATCGGCCCCAGCCGGGCTTGTGCAGAGCTATAATGGAAGCTCCAGGCGATCTCCTCGAGGCGACAGGCGTGTCCAAAAGTGGTCAACTCATCGAAAGCGCCTTGAGCCAGGTTCTCGCCCCGGAGGTTCGAGCCCAGGCTGAAGGCCTCGTCCAGCGAGTATCCCAGGCCGGCCCAGGCCAGTGAGCCCGCGCCCTGGGCAACCAGCTCACCGTCCACCACCAAGAAGGTGGTGCTGTGGTCGTAAGCGAGGGCCACTTGGTGCCATTCCCCCGCCGTCCACGCCACGGGCGCTTCCAGCAGGGTGGCGGACTCAAGACCGGCCTGGAGGGCGAGCCGGAGAGATGTGCCTTGAGGGTTGAGCAGCAGGGCCAGCCCGCCAGGCCGCCGGCCGGCGGAGGTTTCAAAACCGAGGAGACAGGCCTCACTCTGGGGGCCCTGGCCACCCAGGCTGGCACTGGTCCAGGCCGGAGCGTACCAGCAGCGGATCGTCCCGGCATCAGCCAGGAGCCGCAGGTGCCCGTTCGGATCGCGCAACGGCACCAGGAACCGCCTGCACACTTGGCCAGTCATGTTCAGCGCGTAGCCGCTCCAACTCTCGATGAATTCGACATTGCGGGAGGGCAAGGCGGTGTTGGTGTCTCCGGCCCAGGATGCCGGATCGTCGAAGCGACATCGGAAGAGACTCAACTCAGGCGCGGGTGGCAAGGCGGGCCGGGGCCGCGCCCAGGCGCTCTGGGGCATGAGCAAAGCGCCCAGCAGCGCCAGCGCCATCAAGGCAGCGGGAAGGAACTGGCCACGAAAGGAACTGACTTGCTTCTTCCCGCAGCGCCATTCCGATTTGGCGCGAGTGAGCAAGAGTTGTGTTATAGGGTTGTGCATCGCGCCTGGGTTATATCAAAACTTGTCGGAATGTCAAACGACGATTCTTGCGCTACTCATTGTTATGCGCAGCCGAATACATGTAATTATTTTTACTTAAAGCACATAAAACCGAGAAGCCGCCTCAGGCCGGGCGCGTTGGCGTCTGCAAGGCCGTCAAGTACAGCCCGCAGGCGCCGCTTGAGCTTTCCGATCTGGCCACCGCTCCAGGCAGCAGAACCTTGCGGCGCAGCAGCCCGACTTGGTCAAGCTAGTGCCGTTCTCCAGGTCCGTCACGGAGTTCGTCTCCCAGATCGGTTGGCCGGAGCCCGCGTCCAGGCAGACCAGTTCGCCGGAATTTCTCGCCGAACACACCTAACCGTCCTGCACGAG
>Ga0114951_10002146_pt1 | contig 22829 bp, 16 predicted proteins | sample AM7aDNAmetaG_FD_88677 | JGI IMG/M metagenome (GOLD analysis project Ga0114951, IMG submission 88677) | Freshwater microbial communities from Finland to study Microbial Dark Matter (Phase II) - AM7a DNA metaG | ecosystem: Environmental > Aquatic > Freshwater > Lake | place: Finland: Lake Alinen... | reverse complement strand
TTCTTCAATTAGCCCCAATGAAGGCAGCCAGGGAGCCATCCTTACGGTCAATATTAGCGGCAGCAACTTTGATAGGGCCGCTTCTGTCAGCTTCGGCAGCGGCGTAGCGGTTGAGAGCTTCACTAATCTGAGCCCCACCCAGTTGCGTGTAAATATCAAGATTGAAAAAGACTCCGTAAAGGGATTGAGAGATGTCTCAGTGACCACCGCGGGAGGCAGTTCGACCCTGGGCAACAGCTTTAATATCAAGGCCGGATCATTCGGCACTTTAATCCTGGCTCTGATCTGGGTGGGTATTGCTCTCGTCGTGGTTGTATTTGTTGTCATCCTCTATATCCTCAGGAAAAAAAGGGCCGCTAAACTCTAAGTATAGTATTTCCTTTGGAGTTAAATCCTGCTCTGTCCCTCAATAACCATATATTTCTTCCATCTGGCGTCGCGGTTATTGGCATAGATTCATGGGTTCAGCGATTTGAGAAGATCTTCATAAATACTCACACGTAGACATTGGTATGTCTTATTTCTTGTATCTCCGAAGGAGTCAGGGAACCTCAACAATTGCTAACTTCGCAATGAGTTCAGCCCGGGATTTGGTATTTGTTTTATTAAAAATTGAAGAAACATGCTTTTTAACAGTCGAAAGACCCACGAATATCTTTTCTGCGATTGCATTATTTGAATTCCCTGTGGAAAGCAGCAACGCCACCTCTCTCTCTCGTAATGTCAGCAAATACTTATTAAAGAATTTATCATACTTTTTGGTGAACCTGCTTTTAATCGAAATAGTTCTTGATGCAGTCAGCATCTTATTAGCGTTCTCAATAATCTTTTCAGGTTTTTTGTCAGCATTCATCACAACGTGATAACCAATGTTTATCTCGATGTCTAAATGTTTTGGTAAAGAACCAAACTTGTGACCACTGATTTTATTATGTATTCGCCTGCACAGACGATTTGCCTTTTTCTCGTTCATTTCGTGAATTACCAGAATAAAAGCAGCTTCCCGGTATCTGGCCGCCCAGTCATTACTTTTATAAGGAATTTGCTGCATTATTCTGGCAATTTCTTTTATAGTATTGCCTTTCACACCGTTTCCATAAGCATTAGTTATCGCTTCGATATTGGCTATTTTTATTAAAAAAAGGGCCAGTTTCATTCCTTTTTTTTCGACTGTAAGTAGATCGTGGGGAAGGCGTTCAAAAATAAACTGTTCGTTATAGGCAACTGTAAGAGCATCTTTAATGATGGCCTCATTTTTCTTATTGATTAACTTGCTCATCTCAGTTTGGCCCAGGCCGTCAATATTAATAATCCCGTCATTGGTGATGTCTTTTAGCAATTCAACCACTGTTAGCTTATTATCATCGCCTGTAAAAGGAACTGCAGTCACCAGGTAAATTCTGGCATCTCTGTATTCTAATTTTACGGTCGCTCGTTTCTGGTTAAGGGCCCTCATCGAAATACAATTTTCACAAACCATGTTGTTGTCCCATAATCCGAAACAATCATGAGGGAAGGATTGGATTAGAGAATGTTCAGATTTACTATATGAGCGGACTTCCTTTTGTATTGGATCAACCTCACGGATTACATCGTATAGATTTTCTAAAAAACCCGGTGTTTTAACTATTTTGGAAAGTACCTGGCTGTTTTCCATTTTAGAACCATCCATTTCAATCATTTATTCCCGGTCTTGTGTTTGATGGGAACAGACCCGGAAGTCATCAGCAACCTGAATCAAAAGTATACTTTAGACCCATATACACGTTCCTTCTAATAGTATACCATTATACTAATAACAGGTCATAAAAATTAAACTGAATAAAAGGAGAATAGAAGAATGAAATACAGATGTTCGGTTTGTGGTTATATTCATACGGGAAACACTCCTCCCGAAAGGTGCCCTCAATGCGGCGCTCCGGCCAGTAAATTCGTCAAAATTGAGAGTGAAACTTTGTCCTGGGCTGCTGAACATGTTATTGGCATCGCCAAAGACGTGGATTCACGTGTTGTAGAAGGGCTGAAAGCCAATTTCACCGGCGAATGTACCGAAGTCGGCATGTACCTGGCTATGTCGCGTGCAGCGGATCGGGAAGGCTATCCTGAAATCGCTGAAGCCTACAAGCGAATTGCTTTTGAGGAGGCTGACCACGCTTCCCGCTTTGCAGAGATGCTGGGTGAAGTCGTCTCCTCCAGTAGTAAAGCCAACCTGTCCGTGCGGGTAGAAGCCGAATTTGGCGCTTCCAAAGGTAAAGTAGATATCGCTACTCTGGCCAAACAACTCGGTTATGATGCCATCCATGATTCTGTCCATGAGATGGCCCGTGACGAAGCCCGTCATGGAAAAGCTTTTAAAGGTCTCTTGGAGAGATTTTTCGCTTAAGGATCTCACTACTCAAGTAACTAAAATGAGCGCGCCTTATTGACTTACCAGTGTCAGGGGCGCGTTCATTTCATTTAACTTTTGATATTCGCAAAATCAGCATGTCAGGGGTTAATTTATTGGTATCAGATTTGCAATTATACGTCCAAATTAACGTACTTCCGGATTATAAAGTAAATATACTATCCAATTTTCAATAAAGAGACCATTATTCACAACCTGTGTTATATAATTTACACAACATGCTAAACACCTCACGCCCGTCGCTAGTTTATGAGGTTGTAAACTGTACGGTACGATGGAGTTTGTTCCTCCCAGGATTCACCAGCAACGCATACGAATTTTTTAAGGATTCATCAATATAATGGATATCCGATTCTTTACGTGAAGCAGGCATCCCCTTTTCTATTCTTCATGACTATTTTCTCCTGTTAACAGGCATTTTGCTCCCTTAATTATTCATTTGACTCAATAGGAGGTATATATTCTCGCTATATGTATTTTTAAGTAATAACTGCATATATGCCTTATTTACCATATTGTAACTTTATTTTTACTAAATATTTACTTGTAATTTAGATAAATAGAACTATAATAGAAACAAATTTAGTTTATGAGCTTAATTACTAATTATAGATTCTAGAAGTATCAAATGCTGGTTTTTAGGTTTTTTAATAACATTATTTATTTACCTGTCTTCAAATGGCATGCCAGATTCTTTATTAAAACAAAAAGGGAAAGGGAGGCGAAAATGAAAAAGGTCCTGTTGCTCGGTATTATTTTGGCAATGGCGCTAACTTTGGTTATGCCGTCTGTGGTGATGGCATCCCAACCAACGGCTTTTTCGGCGACCGGCATATTTACGTCAATAGATGAGGGCAATGTATCTTTGCAGACAGATGGTAAATGGTTGGTGGAAAATCGCCATATTTGGGGAGAATTTTCTTCTGCCGTTGCAGGTCAAACTAATATATTGAATGGAGCTTTTACTATAACCTACGACGCTTTGGTTGACCCCTATCAGGCGGGCGATTTTACAGGTATCCTGGATACGGACTCAGCGACTTTTACAGTTACAGGTTATTCTCAAGGGATAAACTTTTACGAATTATACAATCATGGCATATATCGAATAGATTTAGAGGGTGAATGGACCGGTACACAGGGAATCAATGGATCAGGTACTTTTACCGCCTATTTTGATTTTACTCCACAGTATGATGCATTTGGGAACATGCATGTAGGCTCGGTTAACGATAGTTCTTTCAATATGATTGGTGTTTACGACAGTGACTCGCCACCCATTACACCGCCAGTGCCTGAACTTCCGGCCGGTGCCCTGCTAGCATCAGGATTAGGAGTAATGGCGGCCTTTTTCGTAGTTAACAGTAAAAAGCAGACAGCGGTCTCATAACCACCTTTTAAACACCTCTATTTCCGAGCCTGAAAGAGGAGCCCTTTTTCACCGCGCAAGGGCTCCTCTGCTTGTCTTGTTGTTAAATCACTTGATGGCTGTTATTGGCCTGCCGCACTAAAATGATCTCCACAATGCTATCCTGCTGCGCCCTCGACTACAGTAAATCTGGGCACTTTGCTGGCAGGCAATGCCGATAATAACAACATCATCAACATCACCGATTTTGGCATTCTGGCAGCATTTTGCTCCCTTATTTTTATCCTTGTCTTAATAGGGAGCAGTATAACTTTCACGCGTAAAGTGCCCCCCAGAAACCGGGATTGCTACCCCTATTTCTGCAGCAGAAACTCCTTTTTGGCAGATGGGCACTACTCTTGACAATATAGAACTTATGTTCTATTATTATCTCGCGATTTCTGATCGTTTACAACAAGATGCTGAAGACAACTGATAACAAGCGAGGTACAGGATGAGAATACTGTGTGTGTTGCTGCCTGATTTCCCTTTACGTTGCGAGATGCTGAACCGGCCAACCGACGGCCCGGCCGTGATAACTTACAGCCAGGGCTCACAGAAGCTGGTGCTGGACTTTTCCCCTGAGCTGGGCGGCCTGGAGCGCGATATGCCACTGCAGCAGGCGCTGGCGCGCCATGGAGAGGTAACCATCCTGCAGGGCGATCTGCCGCGCTACTGGTCCATTTTTCATGAAATCCTGGACGCCCTGGAGCAGCGCAGCCCGCTGGTGGAAGGGGCGGACCTGGGATTGGCTTATATCGGGATAGAGGGCCTGCAGCTTTTGTATCCCACCGACGATCTGCTGATCAGGGCCGTGCAGGAGGCTATACCGCAGCGCTTCGGGGCACTCTTGGGACTGGCGGAGGGCAAATTCCCAGCCTACCTGGCGGCCCTGCAAAGTCCGCCCGACGGTTATCTGGCGCTGAAAGGCGATCTGCGGGGCTTTCTGGACGATCTGCCCTGCGCTGTTCTGCCGGTCTCCCTGAAGAGCCAGAACAAGCTGAGGGACTTCGGCCTGCAGACCTTGAAGCAGGTCAGCGCGCTGCCGGAAGGACCCCTGCTTTCACAGTTCGGGCCGGAGGGCAGATTGATTCGGGAGCTGGCGCTGGGGCGGGACTCTACGCCGCTCTACCCACGCTTCCTGGAGGAGAACATCGAGGAGAGCCGCCAACTGGGCTCGGTGACAGTCTCACTGGAAGCCCTGCTGGTAACCTGGCAGTCGCTGCTGGTTCGGGCCTTCCGGGAATTCACCCATAAAGGGCTGGGCATCCGCAGCCTGGCGCTCTGGACGCGTACCTGGAACGGATTGAACTGGGAGCAGACAGTGAAATTCAAGGAACCAGCCATGAACCCCGAGAGCACACTGAAGCGCATCAAGTCTATCATAGAAAATTACCCGCAGCCCGGACCGGTGGAGCAGTTGGGACTGCGCATTACTGGCCTGGGGCACCAGTGCGGGAGGCAGAAGAGCCTCTTCGACGAGGTGCGGGCACAGGAGCACCTGCTGGAGGATATCAAGCAACTGGAACTGCGCCTGGGCAGCCCGCAGGTCTTTAAAATCAAGGAGGTGGAGCCGTGGTCGCGGATACCGGAAAGACGCTACGCCCTGATGCCTTTAAGCCGGTAAACCTGCCGAAAGCGCTGGGGGTGGAGGAGAACTCGGCCGGGGAGCCAGCGGTGGTGCGGGTGGGCAAGAGGCAAACGGTGGAGAGCATCGAGGACCGCTGGCGCATCGATGACGAGTGGTGGCGCAGCCAGCCGATTTCACGTTTGTATTATGCGGTGGTATTTAAATCCGGTCAAAAAGTGGTTATTTTCAAAGACCTTACCAGCGGGCAGTGGTCCAGACAAAACTATTAAGGCAGAAAATTACAAACTGGCAACTGGAAACTGGAAACTCCAAAACGGAAACTGGAAACTAATATGGAATATGCCGAATTACATTGTCACAGCTACTATTCCTTCCATGACGGGGCTTCGTCGCTGGAGGAACTGATGCTGCGGGCGCAGGAGATGGGCTACCGGGCGCTGGCGCTGACCGACCATGATAACTTGTGCGGGGCCATGCGCTTCGCCCAGCTGGCACGCTCGCTGGGGATGAGGGGCATCATCGGGACGGAGATCACCATGAAAGGCGGCTATCACCTGACTTTGCTGGCCAAAGACCGCGAGGGCTACCGCAATTTGTGCCAACTGATCACAGCCGCCCACGCCTCCGGTGAACGGGACCAGCCTGAACTGGATCCGGCCCTTTTGCCGCAGCATGCCGCCGGACTGATCGCTCTCTCCGGCTGCCCGCGGGGTGAACTGGCCGAACTGGTGAGCAGGCAGGACTGGCCGTCTGCCCGCACTCTGATCCAACAATACCGCGAATGGTTCGGGCGGGACAACTACTACCTGGAACTTCAGCAAAACCTGGTCTGCGGAGATACCGCGCGCAATCGCCAACTGATTTCGCTGGCCGCTGAATCAGAGGTTAAAACGGCGGCGGCTGGCAATGTGCACTACCATATCCGGGAACGGCACCGTTTGCAGGACTGCCTGACGGCTGTCCGCCACTGTAAAAGTCTGGAAGAAAGCCACCGCGAGAGGCGGGCCAACTCTGAATTTTACCTGCGTCCCGTGCCCGAACTGGAAACCCTTTTCCGCGAGTGCCCGCAGGCTTTAGCCAATACCCTTGAGATCGCCGAACGCTGTACATTTGACCTGACCAGGGACCTGGGCTACGCCTTTCCGGACTATCCCGCGCCTGAGGGCCATACACCGGAAAGCCATTTAGAAAAATTGTGCTGCGAGGCAGCCGTGCGGCGTTACGGATCGGTAACTGCAGAAGTACGCGCCCGCCTGGACCAGGAATTCGGGCTGATCCGCAAATACAAATTGGCGGGCTTTTTGCTGATGTACCATGAGGTCATCAAGCTGGGCCGGGAGGTGATGATCGAACAGGGGCTGAGCGATCCCTCGCAGAGCCTGGAAGAGAACCAGCCGGGACGGGGGCGCGGCTCTTCGGTCTCACTGCTGGCGGGCTACCTGATCGGGCTTTCGCATATCGATCCGCTCAAATATAAACTTTCGCTGGAGCGCTTTTTGCCCGCCGATACCATGAATAACGTGCCGGACATCGACCTGGATTTTCCGCGCAGCATCCGCGAGGACCTGATCCTGCGCACGCACGAGAAATGGGGCTGGCAGCAGGCCGCCCTGACCGGCACCATCGCGACTTATATGGTAAAGGGAGCGGTGCGCGACCTGGGCAAGGCCCTGGGACTGCCGGAGGAAGAGGTGGACCAACTGGCCAAACAGGCGGACTGGGGCAGCGCCAAAAGACTGCAGGGCCAGATGGAGAAATTGCCCAATTTCAAGTCGAAAATCGATTCGCCGGTCTGGCGCGACCTGATACAACTGGCGGCAGAACTGGACGGCTTTCCCAAGTACATGGGTCAGCATCCGGGCGGCATGATATTGTCCTCCACGCCCCTGACGGACATCGTGCCGGTGCAGAGGGGGGCCATCGAGGGACGTTACGTTTGCCAGTGGGACAAAGACAGCATCGACGACGCCGGATTCGTCAAGATCGACTTTCTGGCGCTGGGGGCGCTTTCCCAGATGCAAGAGGCGGTCGAGCTTATCAAAACCCGCACGGGCCGCAGGATCGACCTTTCACGCATCGATTTTGAAGATACGAAGGTCTACGATATGCTCTGCCGGGGCGACACCATCGGCATCTTCCAGATCGAGTCGGCAGCCCAGATGCAGACCATCACGAGGCTGCGGCCGCGTAACCTGCTGGATATGGCGCACGAGGTGGCGGCGGTGAGGCCGGGGGTAGGGGTCAACCACGGTGTGCAGGATTATCTGGCCCGGCGTAGCGGCAGAAAGCCGGTGGTTTACGATCACGCCCTGGAGCAGCGTGCCCTGGAGCGCACGCTGGGGGTGGTCTTGTTTCAGGACCAGGTCAATCAACTGGCCATAGATGTGGCGGGTTTCGCTCCCAGCGAGGCCGACCGCCTGCGCCGTGCCTTCGGCCGCAAACATAACAGCGCACTGATCGAGCAGTACCGGCAGAAATTCCTGGCGGGAGCCGGAGCCCGCGGTGTGGATGAAGAGGCGGCGGAGACCGTCTTTAATAAATTCAACGGCCAGTACATGTTCCCGGAATCGCACGCCTTCGCCTTCGGGGTCACGGCCTTTCAGGCCTCCTGGCTGAAGTATTATTATCCCCTGGAATTCTTCGTGAGTATCTTCAATCAGCAGCCCATGGGCTTTTACAGCCTGGAAACTCTCAAGGAAGACGCTCGCCGGCACGGCATCACTGTGCTGAACCCGGACATCAATAAGAGCCGGACGAAGTGCGTTATAGAAGAGGGTAAACTGAGGCTGGGCTTTCTGAACGTGCTGGGGTTGGGAGAGGGCATGACCGGGGCCATCGAGAAGGCGACTGCCAGAGGGACTTTCAATAGCATCGGAGATTTCCTGGAACGGACGGGCATACTGGAGGAAGCGGCACTTAATCTGGCCGGGGTGGGGGCTTTCGATAGTCTGGAAACTAACCGCCGGAAGGTCAAGTGGGAGATCGGATTACGCTACCGTCCGGTCAATACCCAGTTATTTTTGCCGCTGCCGGTCCAGCAGGACATCGTCGAACTGGCCTCGCCTGGGGAGTGGGAGCGCATGAAGGAGGAATACAACCTGCTCAGTCTCTATCCGGACGGGCATATTATGGCCAAACTGAGGCCGCGCCTGGGGCGCAAGATGCAGTGCAGCCGGGACATAGCGGGAATGACGGACGGAACGCGGGTGGTCATGGCCGGACTGGTCATCCGGCGGCAGCGGCCGCACGGCAAGGTGGTCTTTATCACGCTGGAAGATGAGTTCGGGCACATTCCGTTGATGGTTTTCCCGCAGGTCTACCAGCGCAACGAGCACTGTTTCAAGTCGCCCTTTTTGGTCATAAAAGGCCGCCTGTCCAGCCGGGAAGGCACTCACAACGTGGTGGTCGAAAGCGTTACCCCCTTCAGCGCCCTGGAAAAAGTGCCGGGGTCACGGGACTGGCGATAACTTAGTCTAGAATATGGTCCCCACCTGGTTTATAATTGGTAAAAGTTGGTTTTTGAATATAATGTAGCTAAAGAAACTGCCTGACCATGGCAGCGGCTCTTGATATCTCCGGCTGGATATTTATACGGTCACACTATCTTTGAAAACGAGTCAAAACATTGGGAATGTCTTCCTGACCAGGATAAAAAACTGATAAGTCCACAGTAAAAGCCAATTCGGGCACTGGAGAAAATATTGCAGTTAGATCCTTTTGTAGGTTTAGCCATCCTTTTAACTGCGGCCCTGGTGGGCGGAATGGTAGCCCACCGCTTGAGGCAGCCGGTCATTCTGGGTTATCTGGTAGTCGGCGTGATTATCGGACCCAACGCGTTGGGCTGGATTTCCGATCAAAATATGATTCAGACAGTAGCCACGGTAGGCGTGGCCCTGCTGATGTTTACGCTGGGTCTGGAAATCTCCCTCAGCCAGTTCAAACAGGTGGGAAGAGTAGGCCTCTGGGGCGGCCTAATCCAGATCCTAGCCACTATCACTCTTGGTACAATATTTGGATTTTTCCTTTTTAAATGGTCACTGCCTGAGAGCATACTCTTTGGGTTGATCATCTCCCTTTCCAGTACCTCGGTCTGTTTCAAGATATTGACTGACCGGGGTGAGCTGGATTCCGTTCACGGCCGAATCATGATCGCAATGCTGATTCTGCAGGACGTCAGCGTCGTAGTCATGATGCTGATTATCCCCTTTTTAAGCGGAGCCGCGACCAACTTGCCGATAGCTGCGGGCCTGGCCATAGGCAAGACCGTGGCTTTTATCGCGGCGGCCATCGTCGCTGGCTTGTGGCTGCTGCCCTGGTTAATGGGCAAAGTGGGGGGTGTCCGCTCTAAAGAGCTTTTTCTCCTGACTGTCCTGGTTTTGTGCCTGGGCGCTGCAGCCGGAACCCAGATTTTCGGATTGTCTACAGTATTTGGTTCTTTTCTGATCGGGCTGGTTTTACGCCGGACTCGTTTTATTCATCAAGCCCTGGCTGAGATCACTCCCCTGCGGGACATCTTTGCCACCCTCTTTTTCGTTTCATTGGGAATGTTATTAGACCCGCAGTTCGTACTTCAACACTGGCGACTGCTCCTGGCTATCGTAGCCAGCATAATCATCATCAAAACCCTGGTAGTTTATGGAGTGTTGAGGGGTTTCGGCTACAGCGGTAGAATCGCTATACTGGCAGGAGCCGGATTATTCCAGATCGGCGAATTTGGCTTCATACTGGCGCAAACAGGCGTAGAGGGTCAATTTGCATCATCGGATTTTTACAACATAGTGATCGCCAGCGCTATCATAACGATGTTGTTGACCCCTTTATCGATGAGCCTTATTTTCCGCTTATATCAACGCCTGGCCAGAATCGCAGATGGAATAGTATTCAAAGACACCTCGGTGGAGCCTGAATTGAGCGAATTGAAAAACGGCGTGATTATCGCCGGTTACGGCAGAATCGGGCAAAGCGTGGCCTACGGATTGAAAAGCGCCGGTATTCCCTATGTCGTCGTGGACATTGACCCGGCACGTATCTCCGAGGCGCAGGGTTGCGGGGGTTTTTGTATGTTCGGAGATGCCAGCAATGCACGGGTATTGTCCAATTTGAATTTAAAGAGTGCACGGGCACTGGTGGTGGCTTTCCCTGATCCTCTGGCCACCATTACGACGGTAAAGACCGCCCTGGAGATAAATCCCAGTCTTCGTATTATCGTCCGGGCCCATCGCGGACGGGAAGCCGAGCAGTTAAAGCAACTGGGAGTAAAAGACCTGGTCAGCCCCGAATATGAAGCCAGCTTCCGTTTTTTGAAAAAGATATTCAGCTTTTCAGGTATGGGGAAATCCGAGAGGGAACAAATCCTGGATTCGCTGCGAGACGATCAGAGCATGTCTTACTTTGAACATTCTGAAGAGAAGTAAACTAGAGTCTCAGATTTTATCCTGATGTTTTTCATGCTGGCCTTCGCCGTGATCGTGCCCGTGTACACTTTCAATAACTCTCAGGCGTTTGTCTCCTGTGACTACGATACCGAAGGTTTCCAACAATGCCTCGGGGTTGAGGGCAGTTTGGGGAGAGCCGTAAGCTACCACCCGGTGCGCCAGCAGCATGACCTGATCGCAAATAGTGGCTTCTTCCTGAATATCGTGGGTGGCCAGGACAACCGCTGCCCCACGCGCCAGTTCACTTTTAACTGCTTGCAGATAGAGGTCACGTCCGCCGGCATCCAGTCCGGCAGTAGGCTCATCCAGTACCAGCAGATCAGCCCGGTGGGCCAACACCTGGGCTAGATAAGTGCGCTGCTGCTGACCGCCGGAGAGATAACGCATGGGCGTAACAGCGATATTTTCAATTCCCATCATGTGCATGGCCGATCGTACAATCTCATCGTCCTCTTTACGCATCCGCCCCAGAAGACCGTGTACAGGAAAACGACCCATACGCACCACATCTATGGCCTGTAAAGGTAGGATAAATCCGCCGTTGTGGAATTGGCCGAGATAAGCCACTCTGCGGGGGGAGGAACCCGGATCTCTCCCAAAGACGGTCAACGCGCCGCTGAGCGGTTCAATCAAATTAACGATAGTCCTCAGAAGCGTGGATTTACCTGAACCGTTGGTTCCGATCAAAGCCAGGGCCTGTCCATTTTTCAATTCCAGATTGATATCAGGGACGATGACCTCTTCCTTATAACCTATATCCAGGCTGCTGGCATGCACATATATATTTTTATCCATGGTCTTTTTCCTTGGTAGGAATAAATTTACGGCTGCGTATATTTTGTACGACGAAAACGATAAAGAAAATAACAACAGTTACCAGGATGATGGAAGCGCCTGCAGCCAGATTGAGATAGTAGCTTAGCAGAAGGCCGATATACATCGAAAGCACACCGAAAATGACCGACCACATCATCATGATTTTTATACGTCTGGCGAGAAGTGCCCCGGCAGCGGCGGGAGCGATTAAAAGGCCGAAGACCAGAAGTGTCCCAACGGTTTGAAAAGATACGATTACCGTTAAAGCGATCATAAAGAGCATGATGTTATGGTAAAGCCGGGTGGAAAAACCGGCCACTTGAGCCTGTTCAGGATCGAAACTGAGCAGCAAGAATGGCCTGGCGCAGACGACGGCGATAGCGATAATCACCACCGTAGCAGCCAGTTGCAGAAAAAGCGATTGAGAACTTATACCCAGGATTTCCCCAAAAAGGATGCGGGTCAGGTCTCCACTGAACGAACTGGAACGGGAAATGATGATTACGCCCAGGGAAAGCATGCCTACAAAAAGCAGACCGATAGCTGTATCTGAGGAGAGACGGGAACGGCGAGTGATTAATGAAATGCCGCCAATCATAAAAGCCGCACCGGCGGCGGCTCCCAGAATGCCGGGCAATCCTACCAAAAAGGCTACTGCTATTCCGGGGAGTACTCCGTGAGAAAGAGCATCCCCGATGAAGGATAATCCGCGCAGGATAACGAAAGTCCCCGCTACGGAGCAGGCTATCGAAACCAGCACACCGGCCAGCAATGCCTGAACCATAAAACTATTCGCTGTAAACGGGTGAATTAACCAGTCCATCTTATTTCCTGAAGATTATTTTAAACCCTCAACAATATCAAGGGCAAGGCTTTTCATAAAAGTATCGTATCTTCCGTCAGGTGGTAATTTATGAGTATTTAATTCAATTACCTTAACATGCGTCTCTTCGCTTATGGCCTTGGCTGCTGCAGGTGAGGTTCCCAACTCGGTAAAGATAGCCTTGACCTGATTTTCTTGAATCAAAGTTTTTAATGAGGCCATATCAGCTGCTGATACTGCAGCTTGGGTTGAAATGCTGGGCACAATGGCCCCGATCAACTTGAACTTATAGCGCTCGGCAAAATAACCTAAGGATTCATGTCCGGTAACCAGCTTACGAGAAGATTCCGGTATTGGGTTGAGGGTTTGCCTGATTTCCTGATCTAAATCGGCTAATTCGGTTTGAAGTCGTTTGGAATCATCCCCGACCTCGATATTTAATTCGCTCTTCAGGTGACTGGCCAGGGCTGCTACCATACTCTGCATCGATATGGGATCCATCCAGACATGGGGGTCTGCTGCTCCGATCGCTTGATCGGGATCACCGGAAGGAATACCTTCTTCAGATCCCACATGCCGCACCATGACATAATCCGTTGCACTGAAAATTGGCACTCTTTTTTGAGAAGCTGCCTCGAGTGTTTTAATAAGCCCGTTTTCCAGTCCCAGACCATTGCATACCACTAAAGACGCATTATTAATGTTTTCAATATCTCTGGCAGAAGGCTGCCACTCATGAGGATCCTGCCCGTTCGGAATAGAAACAATTATTTCGGCCTTATCTCCCACCAGTTCTTTCACCAGAGAACCCAGTACCGAGTAAGTGACTACCACTGTTTTGCGGTTATCAGAGCCTGTTTTTAATGGCTGGCAACCCACCACCAGAACAGCAACTATTATTATAGAGAAAACCAACCAGATATTTTTCAAAACTATTACTCCCGGAGGACGATGGTTCTAGCCGAAGCTTCAGCCACAAAGCGTTTTTTACCGCACTTTTCACAACGGCCGTAGAAGTCTAACCGGTGTTCGCTGATTGCAAAGCCGGTTTCTGCGATTAACCGTTTTTCTAGCAGGCCCAGGTTACATTGAGTAAAATTGATCACCTTACCGCAGTCTGCGCAAATCAAATGATCGTGATGCTCTGCGGGGCAGCCTATATAGCTATGGGTGTTATCTCCGGTATGCACCACACAAACCAGTCCCAGTTCTTCCAGAATATTAAGAGTACGGTAGACCGTTACTGCCCCTACTCCGGGATCGGCCTTTTTGACCTTCTCATAAAGGGCGGAAGGCGTTAGCAATTCTGGGCTTTCAAGCACAGTTTTGATGATGGCGATCCTCTGGGGTGTGACTTTGTGTCCGTTATCACGCAATTGTGCGATTATTTCCGGCAAATTCACCTAATTGAAACTCCTTTTCAATTAATGTATAGGATGGAATTGCCGGTGTCAATAGTTTTCGATCTACCTTGGCGCGAAAAGCTTAAAATGGAAAGCCGAATATTTTTAGGGCAAAAATGATATGAATAATTACTGAAGGTAAAAAGATGTACCACAGATAACAATGCCACTTGAAATAACGTTTGTACCATGGGTATTTGTTGATCCATGATGTCAGTTTCCACACATTGATACAGCGGCAAGACAACAGGACCATCAAAATCGAAATCAGATTAATCATTGCCGTTATAAAAACGATACGGGTCATAACTATACCTGAAAACATTTCACACCTCTAATGGTTATTTTATTCCGATGATTCTGTACTTATAGTATATGCAAAGATTAAAATTGAAAAGAACTTGCTCTAATAGTTATCAAAAAATATAAACATCGGGCAGGTCTCGTTTCAGATTGTTTAGACTTTTATTACCTTCTTCAACTATAATTGAGGTATGAATGTCGGCATATGTAAGATCAAGCTGCGACTGCCAGACAACCTCTCTCTTAAAGGAAAAAGGCAGGTGGTTAAATCCGTGACTGCCCGTCTGAAAAACAAATTCAATGTCTCAGTAGCTGAAGTTGAGGACAATGACTTATGGCAATTAGCCACCATAGGCTTGAGTTTCGTAAGCAACGATCAGCGCTTCACCAACGAGGTCTTATCCAAAGCCGTTGAAATGGTGGTCAACAGCCAGGGCGATTTTGAGTTCCTGGACTATCAAATAGAGATATTGGCGGTATGAGGGAGGCAAGCCTTGGATACAGCGGGCTTTCTGCACCACCTGACCGCTCAGCCAGAATATAGCGACCAGATAGCGCATATTGAGCATATCCCGCCTCGTTCCGCTGATTGCGGTGAGTTGGAACGACCACTAATAAAAAAACTACAAGATTGCCTGGATGATAATGCTCTATTGCCTCTTTACAAGCATCAGGCCTACGCTGTCAATGCTGCCAGGGTCGGTGCCAACGTGATGGTGGCAACCTCTTCTGCCAGCGGAAAAACCCTCTGTTATAATGTTCCAATCATGGAAGCCCTGCTGACGGAAAAGAGCAGCCGCGCCCTGTATTTATTTCCTACCAAAGCATTGGCACAGGACCAACTGCGCAAAATGCGCGATCAGTTTTGTCCGGATATACTGGCAAGTGAGGACTGCGCCACTTTTGATGGAGATACACCTCAGAATGAGCGCTTCGATATTAAAAAAAATGCTCGTATTCTGATCACCAACCCCGACATGCTTCACATTGGCATTTTGCCCAACCACCAATCCTGGTCGCGCCTGTTGCGGAGGCTTAGATACGTAGTGGTTGACGAAGCTCATATGTATCGTGGTGTTTTCGGTTCTCATGTGGCACTGGTTTTGAGACGGCTGCGCCGTTTATGTGAAATCTACGGCACCTGGCCTCAATTTATTTGTTGTTCAGCTACCATCGCCAATCCGGGTGAACATGCCGAAAAACTGGTAGGAATGCCTTTTACGGTCGTTTCCAACGACGGATCTCCGCATGGAGGCAAGGATTTCGTTTTCTGGAATCCGCCCCTGATAGATGAGAAAAAAGAGAGCCGCCGTTCCGCCAACAGCGAGGCCACTTTTGTTTTTACAGAGCTGGTGAAGAAAGAAATCCGTACCTTAACTTTTACTCGCACGCGCCGCCTGACCGAGCTCATATATAACTATTCCCGGCAAAATTTGCGGCAGACTGATCGCCGACTAATAGACAAAATAAGGCCTTACCGGGCTGGTTATCTGGCGAAAGACCGACGCAAGATAGAACACGAGCTTTTTACCGGCAAATTGATCGGTGTAGTGGCTACTAACGCTCTGGAAGTGGGCATAGATATCGGCGACCTGGAAGCCACCGTTTTGACTGGTTATCCCGGCAGTGTTTCCAGCACCTGGCAGCAGGCTGGACGAAGCGGCCGGTCCAAACAAAAAGCACTGAGTTTCCTGATCGCTACAGATAACCCGCTGGACCAGTATTTTATGCGTCATCCCGAGAATTTCTTTTTAAGAAATTTTGAAAATGCCTTGATCAATCCGGAAAATCATTATATTTTGCAGGCTCATTTGGCCTGCTCCGCCTGGGAAAAACCCCTCAACGAGAAGGACATTGTCTATTTTGGACAGACCATGTTACAGGAAATCCGGGATATGGAAAAACATGGTCTGCTCAAGTTGCGCGGCGGCCTATGGTATTTCCCGCCTGGCATCGCCTACCCGGCTCAGGCCATTAATATTCGCTCCACTTCCGGCCAGAACTTCAGCATTTTCGATACTTCCACAGACAGCCTGATGGAAACCATTGAAGCCTCTCAGGCCTTCTTCATGGTGCATACCGGAGCCATTTTCCTGCACCAGGGCGACAACTATCTGGTAACAAAACTCGATCTGGAGAGCCGTACCGCTTATGTCGAACCGGCCGAAGTCAATTACTATACCCGCGCCACCGAAATTTCCGATTTGAAAATAATTGAGGAGCAGCACCGGCAGACGCGCGGCCCAACAACGGTTTGCCTGGGCGAAGTAGAGGTCAATGACAGCGTTATTGGTTACCGCCGCAAATCCCAGTTGACCGAGGAAATATTGGGAGAAGAGGCACTGGAATTACCGCCACAGATTTTCACTACTATTGCATTATGGTTTGATTTGCCGCAGGTTGCTGTTTCGCGTATCTCAAAAACAGGAAGAGATTTTGCCGGAGGCATTCATGCTGTAGAACATGCTGCCATTTCCATTTTACCGCTTTTTGCGCTCTGCGATCGCAATGACATCGGGGGTGTTTCTACGCCTTTCCATGCCGATACCGGCAAGGCCCAGATTTTTATTTTTGATGCCCATCCTGGAGGTATCGGTATTGCAGAAAAAGGCTTTGAGTTGATAAATGACTTGTGGCAGGCTACCCACCGGGCCATCGTTGAATGCCCCTGTCAGGATGGTTGTCCAAGCTGCATTCAGTCACCCAAATGCGGGAACAACAATGAGCCTCTGGATAAAAAAGCGGCAGTGATCATTCTGGAGGAACTGCTGGGAAAGGAATCCTGAAAGGTTAAACAGTGGATTTGCATTTGCTTTGGCGTGGCGGATTGGTTAAAGTGTTAATAAAGGTTTCAGCCCGGCTTGCCTAAGGCCGGGCTGAATCTTGGAGAGATAAATGAAAAAGCCGTGTCAGCTATCCTGACATTGACTATAATAGCAAACAATTGTTAAGCGATTATTAATATTGCAGGTATTTTCCCCACTATTCCAGGAGAAACGAGTGTTTAAAAATATTTTTAAGAAAGCCTTACAAACAACTAAGGAAAATTGGTTTTCCAAGGCCATGCACCTCTTTGACCGTTCCAACATTGACGATACCATCTGGGACGAATTGGAAGAACTCTTGATTGCGGCAGATGTAGGCATGGAAACTACCGAAAAATTGATTGCAAACACCAAAGCGACTGTCAAGGAAGCGAACCTCAAAGACGGTGAACAAGTGCGGGAAGCCCTGAAAAACGAAATGGTTTCGATTCTCAATATTCAGGCACCTTCACCTGTCGTTGCTGCGATTCCAGAAGTTGTTCTGGTAATCGGGGTTAATGGCTCCGGCAAGACCACCTCCATTGCCAAGCTCGCCTATCTGGCGAAAAGTGAAGGCAAATCCGTCTTGTTGGCGGCTGGAGACACCTTTCGTGCCGCCGCAATCGACCAGCTCAGGACCTGGGCTGAACGGGCCGGGGTGGAGATTGTGGCACACCAGCCTGGAGCTGATCCAGGGGCAGTGGTTTATGATGCCATGGCTGCCGCTAAAAGCCGGGGGTCGCAGCTCTTAATTATTGATACTGCCGGACGCTTGCACACCAAGTTCAACCTTATGGAAGAACTTAAAAAAATCAGGCGGGTGATTAACAAAACCGATATTACCGCACCGCATGAGGTTCTGCTGGTGCTGGACGCCACTACTGGTCAGAACGGACTTTTACAGGTGAAAAACTTCACTGAGGCTGCTGGCATTACCGGCATCTTCCTGGCCAAACTGGACGGCACCGCTAAAGGTGGTATTGCCCTGGCTATTTGTGATCAACTAAAAATCCCGGTTAAGTATATCGGTGTCGGGGAGCACATGGAGGATATCGCCGCTTTTAACGCCCGTTCCTTCGTGGAGGCTCTCAGTTCCTGACCTGGTTAGGAGTGTGTGGGTATTATGAATAATGTATTTTATATCAATGTCGACCCGATTTTATTCCGCTTTGGACCATTTACGGTGGGTTGGTACGGGTTGATGGTAGCTTTGGCCGTAGTTTTTATAGTCGGCTGGATGCTCTGGCAGAACAAAAAATATAAGACCCTCAGTAATGATGCCATTCTAACTGCCTGTTTGATCGGTATTCCCTCCGGTGTGATCTTCTCCAAATTATTACATGTGATTGACCAATGGAAATTCTACATGGAGAATCCAGGTCTGATCTTCAGCGGCCAGGGATTGACGATCTGGGGGGCTGTGCTGGGCGCTGTTATCGGCATCTGGCTTTATAGCCTGATATCCAGGCAGATGCATTTTGCCGAATTCGGTGATATGGTCGCTCCGGGTGTGATGATTGCCCAGGCTATCGGTCGGGTAGGCTGCACCTTCAATGGCTGTTGCTACGGCATTGAGTCCGATTCCGCCTGCTCTGTAATTTACACCAATCCCAACTCTTTTGCGCCTAATGGCATCCCCGTTTTGCCTACACAGATTTTTGAAATCGGTTATGATTTGGTGGTCTTTGTGATATTACTGCTTCTGCGCAGAAAGCTTAAGCCGCAGGGTTCGCTGTTTGTGGTCTATTTCGCTCTATATGGAGCCTGGCGCTTCGGCATTGAATTCATCCGCTCTGGAACTCCTTTCCTGTTCGGCATGCACCAGGCCCAATTGATCGGCCTTATTGTCCTGCTGGTTACCATTCCGATCATCATATTCAGAGTCAGATGGAAAAAGAACGAAGACGAAAATATTATTCAGGAAAATACAAAGGATTCTGAAAATGGATAAACCGGTTAGAGTACGTTATGCCCCCAGTCCAACGGGCTTTCCCCATGTCGGCAATATCCGCACCGCCCTATTCAACTGGCTGTATGCCAGGCACACCGGTGGAAAATTCATCGTGCGGATTGAAGATACCGATACCGCCCGCACGGTGCCTGGTTCGCTGGAAGCGATCCTGGACAGCCTGCGCTGGCTGGGACTGGACTGGGATGAAGGCCCGGAAGTGGGCGGAGATTACGGTCCCTATGTGCAGTCGCAGCGACTGGAAACTTATAAAAAAATAGCTGAAAAATTAATAGCAGAGGGTTTTGCCTATCGCTGTTATTGTACTTCCGAACGATTGGAAGCCATGCGGACTGAACAAACGGCAAATAAACAAACGCCCGGATATGACCGCCACTGCCGCAACTTGAGCGCCGTGGAAAGACAAAAGCTGGAAGCCTCAGGCGCCTCCTCCGTCATCCGTTTTAAGACCCCGCTGGACGGGCGCACTATCTTTCAAGATATGCTGCGCGGGGAAGTGGCCTTTGAAAACAGCACTGTCGATGATTTTGTGCTGTTAAAAACAGATGGGTTCCCGGTTTACCACCTGGCTAATGTCATTGACGACCATTTAATGGATATTTCGCATGTCCTGAGGGCTGAGGAATGGCTTTCCAGCACGCCCAAGCATGTTATGCTTTACAATGCTTTAAAATTTGATCCGCCGCAATTCGCCCATATGCCCCTTATTTTGGGACCGGACCGCAGCAAACTTAGCAAACGGCACGGCGCTGCCACCCTTACCGAATACCGGGACCAGGGTTATCTGCAAGAAACAATGCTAAATTTTCTGGCGCTGCTGGGTTGGTCGCTGGACGATAAAAATGAGATTTTCAGCCGCCAGCAATTGGTTGATATCTTCTCATTGGAGCGGGTCAGTCGCACGGCCGGAATTTTCAATAAGGAAAAACTGGACTGGTTGAACGGTATGTATATCCGCACCCTGCCGGTTGACGATTTGACGGCTAGGGTCTTGCCATTTATGGAAAAGTATTTACCACCGGATGTCAGGCGGCCTTTAGATATTAACTACGTACGGCAAATCATGCCTCTGATACGGGAAAGGATTGTCACGCTGAAAGATGCGGCTGCCTATGCCGACTTCTTCTTTTTAGATAATCTGGAATATGATTCTGCGCAGCTTCTTGGCAAGAAGATGACAGCAGAAGCCGTGTTAACTGCTTTAAAAGGCGCGGAAACAGAACTTTCCGCATTGGAAGACTTTAATCCTGCTGTGCTGGAAGATACTCTCAGGCATCTTGCCGATGAGCTGGGCATCAAAACGGGAGAACTTTTTAATCCGCTGCGGGTAGCAACTACCGCCCGTGATGCCGCGCCACCGCTCTTTGAAACGATGGTGGTCTTAGGCCAGGCAAGATGCCTGAAAAGAATCAATGCCGCACTTGCCAAGCTCGCCGGCAATTAATATTGGCAAGGTAGAAAAGGAAATTAGAAGGGGGACAATATAAACATGACAGATTCAACTGCGCCTGGCGATTTTATCAGGGATATTGTCCGCCAGGATATCTCAAACAATAAAAACGGCGGACGGGTGCACACCCGGTTTCCACCGGAACCTAATGGCTATTTACACATTGGGCATGCCAAGGCCATCTGGATCAGCTTCGGTATCGCTGCCGAGTTCGGTGGTAAGTGCAACCTGCGTTTCGATGATACCAACCCGGTCAAGGAAGAACAGGAATACATCGATGCCATTATCCGGGACGTCCACTGGTTGGGATTTGATTGGGAAGACCGTTTGTATTACGCTTCTAGCTACTTTGAGCAAACCTATCAATACGCTTTACAGCTTATCGAGGCTGGTAAAGCCTATATTGATGATTTGACCGCCGAGCAAATCCGGGAATACCGTGGCACCCTGACCGAGCCTGGTAAACCCAGCCCTTACCGGGACCGCCCGGTGGCGGAAAACCTTGATTTGTTTAAACGCATGCGGGCTGGGGAATTCCCGGATGGCTTACGGGTTTTACGCGCGAAGATAGATATGGCCTCCCCTAATATAAACATGCGTGATCCGGTCATGTACCGTATCCTGCATGCCACGCATCCACATACGGGTGATGCCTGGTGTATCTACCCCATGTATGACTGGGCCCACGGCATTGAGGACTCCATTGAGGGTATTACACATTCTCTTTGTTCACTGGAATTTGAAGACCACCGTCCGCTGTATGACTGGTTCCTGGATGCGCTCGGCATCCATCATCCGCAGCAAATCGAGTTTGCCAGGCTTAATTTCACTTATACGGTCATGAGCAAGCGCTTTTTCAAGCGGATGATAGATGAAGGCATTGTGCGCGGATTTGATGACCCGCGTTTGCCGACCCTTTCGGGATTACGCCGCCGCGGTTACTCCCCCGAGGCTCTTATCAACGCCTGTAAGATGATCGGCGTGGCCAAGACTAACAGCACGGCTGATTTGGCTCTGCTGGAGCATTGTGTCCGCGAGGACCTGAATAAAAACTCGTCACGGGTCATGGGTGTCCTGCGCCCCTTGCGCCTGGTTATTGATAACTACCCTGAAAATCAGGTGGAAGAGTTCGATGCGTTAAATAATCCCGAGAATCCCGCCGCTGGAGCACGCAAAGTGCCCTTTTCCCGGGTTCTCTATATCGAGCAGGATGATTTCCGCGAAGTCCCTCCGCCCAAATACTACCGCCTGTCGCCAGGTCGAGAGATAAGGCTCAGGTATGCCTATTTTGTTACCTGCACAGGTGTAACTAAGGATCCCAATACCGGCGAAGTGATAGAGGTGCATTGTACCTATGACCCGGCTACGCGCGGCGGTGATTCCCCGGACCACCGTAAGGTTAAGTCGACCATCCACTGGGTTTCGGCCGCGCATGCACTGGAAGCTGAAGTACGTTTGTATGAAAAACTGTTCACCAAAGAAGACCCCGGCGATGTGGAAGAAGGGGCTGATTTCATGTCTAATGTCAACCGGGATTCGCTCGAGGTCCTACCCTCCTGCCGGATAGAACCTTTTCTCGCCGGCGCTGCTCCGGGCAGTCGGTATCAATTTGAGAGAATGGGCTATTTCTGCGTCGATCCCGATACTGCCCCGGGAAAACTCGTCTTTAACCGGACCGTGTCTCTACGGGATGATTGGGTAAAGGTACAAAAACAGCAGGAATAATGAGAGCTACAATATGCCTGGCATGTTAGAGGGGATAAAAGTCCTGGACCTGGCGGATGAGCCAGGTTTGCTGTGCGGCAAAATCCTGGCGGACATGGGGGCCGAGGTCATTCGTATTGAAAAACCAGGCCGGGCTTTGACTGACTGCTATGGAAACCGCGGCAAACACGCTCTAAGTTTAAATATAGAATCACCTGAGGGCGTTGACCTCTTTCTTCGTCTGGTTGAAAAACGCGACATACTTGTAGAAAGCTTTGCGCCGGGTTATCTGGCTTCTCTGGGACTGTCTTTCGACCGTTTAAGAGAGCATAATCCGGGTTTGATTATAGCTTCGATCAGCCCTTTCGGCCAAAGCGGCCCCTATTCTCAATTTCGTTCCTCGGAACTGGTTTCCGCTGCAATGGGCGGCCAGGTTTTTCTCAATGGAGAGGCAGGAAATCCTCCCCTTCAACCTCCGGTTCCACTAGCTTCACAGCTGGGCTGTTTGAATGCGGTTACCGCTATTCTGCTGGCTGTCCGGCAGAGACGCCTGACTGGACAGGGCCAATACCTGGATATCTCCATACAGGAGTCCTCGGCGACGGCATTAGATCATGTGCTCGTCCGTTATTTTTATACTAGGGAGATTGCGCAAAGATCGGGCAGTTTCAATTGGAACCACACTATGCGGATCTTCCCCTGCCGTGACGGTTTCA
>Ga0114951_10002144_pt1 | contig 22861 bp, 33 predicted proteins | sample AM7aDNAmetaG_FD_88677 | JGI IMG/M metagenome (GOLD analysis project Ga0114951, IMG submission 88677) | Freshwater microbial communities from Finland to study Microbial Dark Matter (Phase II) - AM7a DNA metaG | ecosystem: Environmental > Aquatic > Freshwater > Lake | place: Finland: Lake Alinen... | reverse complement strand
TCATTTTGTTTGTTAGGCTCCACTGCAGGGTCGGCGCCGTCAATTTCAGCCACCCTTCCGACATCGTGGGGGACTAGCGGGGCGGCATCCGCCGTGGAACCGTCATGGCAGATTTGTACTTCTCTAAACGGGGCGGGGAATCCGTCAGCTTCAATAGCCAGATTTAGCACCTCGGGGAAGACTCTAACGGTTTTCTACTCCTTAACTTATATCACCCTGTGGCCGGATGGATGCCAAGGGTATCCGTATCAATCGGGTAGATTCATTATTGGGTTCTAACAAAAACGCGGAGGCCTTATGCTCTTCTTCACAAATCCAGATTGTGACATTTGTCAACGTATAAAGCCGGCTGTAATCGCGTTTGCAGCACGGATCGATATGCCCTTAGCTATTTATACTGTTGAATATGAAGGTAAAACAGTAAAACTGTATAACTCTAGAGGAGATTTTATTGACCAGATGGAGGCGGATAAGATCCCAGGAGTGCCAGCTCTCCTGCACGACAATCACATGTTCCTCGGAGACGACTTGATAGAACAGATGCAAAAACACATGGAGGAAAAATGACACCCTTATCAGTGGATGACAAGAAGTGGTACAAGAAGCTTTTCGAGTCTGAACTCCTCAAGAAGGAAAGAGGCAACCTTGGGTCGCTTAGATTTAGATTAACAGTGTTGACTTTTGTAGCGTGGCTACTAGTGTTGCTTATTTTCTCGAGGACAATAGATAAGTTTCTTCAAGTAACCCCTCCAGAGATGATGACATCGATAGTACCATCTATGCTGGACAAGATTGTCGGAATGTTCACTATTGTGACCGCGGTTCTCATTATCTTTATAGTGCTCTACGTCATAGGAAAAATGAATCTTAAACTCAAAGCAGGGCCGATAGAGGTAGAAACCACCAGTGTTTCTACCGATCCAAAACCACCTGTTAATAGTGACAAATTAAACCCATAAAACACTTAAAATTATCGTTGGAAAATGACGGCTATTGTCAGTATACTTTGTCTGAGTTAGTTTTATAACTCGGACGAGAGTCTCTTGACTTTCTTCTCTATCGAGAAGAACAGTCTGGAGCTGAAAGCTTAGAACTGCCCAATCGATAACTAAAGGGAAGTATTGGAGGAATTATGACTTTAATTGAGGTGTGGCAGAAATATAGCAAGGAGATAATCTTTGGTGTGGTTGGTATACTAATTATATTGTCAGTTATCAATCTTCTTCGTCCCGCAAAAGAGATTCATACTGAGAAGACTACCATAGATTCCACCTGGAAACAGCAGTTTGCTATGACTCAGTCTCAAATGATCGCATCATTTAAACAATCCGCAGCTGAGGTGGTAAGTACATACAAGAAGAACTTAGATATCAATAAGGATGTTAATACTATTACAGAACACAAATACGATGCAACTACCGGCAAAATGACCTATGAAAAGATCACGAAAATTGATAAAACGACTTATGACTCAATAGTCGCAAGTACCACCAGTTCTACGGTAACAGTTAACGCGGGTGTTACTTCCACCTCGACTGTAACTGTTACATCTAGTGGATCGGGGACAAATCATTCTGTGGACACTCAAACAACGATCAAAGAGAATGTAGGCCTCTTATCGATAGAAGGCACTTACCTTCATCTTCCTACCACCAGCGGAATAGCCCTTTTGCCGGGCATCAATCTCGACGCTGGTACAACAATTTCTGCAGGACCGGCCCTCGACCTCACAAAAGGTGGATTGGGCTATGCTGTCGGGTTTAGAACTAGTATAAAATAGACGTTGTACTTCGTTCCAAACTGAGAGTATAAACTAGTGACTATGGAAAATCGAATTATCGAAATTGAACTAAATAACGCTTTTTCTAAAATCCGAACCCCTCTCGAACCAGAAGTTCGGACAGCCATCTACGAATCCCTAGCGTATGAGATCCCCGGAGCTCAATTTTCACCTCTATTCCAGCAAGGTCATTGGGACGGTAAAAAGCATTTATTTACTCAAAAGATGCAAGTTCTTCCGACAGGCCTACTCGGACAAGCCGTTCAGATCTTAAAGGCTTATGATTATGAGGTCCAATGGATAGATTCGAGGAATCAGATCGAGAAGGGAATCGAGATTCCTATAGTGGGAATCGAACTTAGAGACTATCAGAAAGAGGCTGTCGATATTGCCCTTAAGTCCATTCGCGGGGTTGTTCAGTTAGCCACTGGGGGAGGGAAAACCGAGATCTTCGCCTCTATTATTGGGAAGCTAAACGTATTAACTACCGTCTTTACCCACACCGCAACACTACTCCACCAAACTAAGAAGAGGTTGGAAAGTCGTCTAAGAGTCCCCATAGGTCTTATTGGGGATGGCCAATGTGATATTCATCGGGTGAATGTAGCCACGATGCAAACAATAAAGAACGAGCGGTTCTTCAATCTACTCGAAAATAGCCAGTGTATAATCTATGATGAAGCACACCACGTTCCGGCGAATACCATGTGGGACTTGCATAAGAAGTGCACTAACGCATATTGGAGATTTGGATTCTCTGCAACCCCATGGAGAGAAGACGGCTCGGAGTTGTTGCTCCACGGCGCCGTTGGTAAAATAATCTATAGGAAGTCCGCTAGTGATTTGATAAGGGATGGTTGGTTATCTAAACCGAATATTTACATGATAAAGGTTCCGAGAATTCCAGGAATCGAAGGTTGGGGGTATCATCAAATATACGAAGCCGCTATTGAAAAAAGCAGCTTTCGAAATAACCTCATAGTAGATCTCTGTCATATAATGTATGGCAAGAAACGAACCGTGCTTGTAGCGGTAAATAAAATCGATCATGGCCATATACTCCTGAGTATGGTGGCTCAAAAGTATCCCCATATTAAAGCAGTATTTATAAGAGGGGAAATCGATACAAAAGAAAGGGATGCGACACTGACCGCATTAAACAACAAGGAGATCGATCTAGTATTCGCTACAACGGTTTTCGGGGAAGGAATTGATTGCCCCACACTGGATTGCTTGATAAATGCTAAAGGGGGTGAAAGCAGTATTGATTCGATTCAGCTTATCGGGAGGGCCCTCAGGAAACCACCCGGCAAATTACGGGCTACAGTGTTTGATTTTCAGGATTCATCTAGATACTTTTTGAAACACGCCAATTCTCGGTTATGGGCCTATCAAACCGAGCCAGAATTTGATATCAGTATAATCAAACCTGAACAGATCTTTGGAGACACTATACGATGAAATATCGTGAGACTGCAGATAGTATAGATTGGTTGGCTGCCCGATTTGATCCAATCGAAAAGCTCTTTCCTGTTAAGGTTGACCCAATAGAAGAGGACATTCGGAAACTCAGGATGCAAGCCTCTTTGGCGAAACTTTCTCAAGCTAAGGTGCCGACCCATTGGATGGATAAGGATGTGGAAGATTGGCTGGCAACAGACTTCCTCGAGTACTTTCTATTTAAGTGGAAGGATAAGGTATCGTTTGAATATGTACTGATACAGGGTAGGGCGAGTGGAATAGCGGATACCAAGAGACTTGTTGACCATCTTCGATCGATCAAGTATACGTTGCAGGATGTCAAGGACTACATAGATTTCTATTTCAGAGTATCGGCGGTAGAAACGATTGAATTAAAGTTGTTGTTAACGAAAGTGAACGAGTATAATGTCTATCGGGCTAAAAAACAAAATGGTGGCACTATGGAGAGTAAGAAGAAGTTCCAAACGACGCAATCAACGTCTGATGAGTTGGCGGTATTGGCAGAGAAGCAGGCATTAGAGTATTATGGAAGGGGCTGGAATGATGACAAACTAACTAAGGTCCAGTATTTTGTGGGGCTGGCCTGGAGAAGCTCTAAGCTCGGAGATACTGAGAAAAAGTATCTAATTGAGTGGCAGAAGAAGAAGTTTTCAGACGAGATTGTTATTCGATTGGCGAAGTGGAAATTGGAGTTTAAACAACATAAATCGACTTTTGATCTTCGCAAGGCTTTCTACCATGTAGAGGCCCAACGGGAAGGCAAGACTTTGAAACAAATTCTAGAGAAATATAGAGCGATAGACTATCTCGATGCCTTGGAGAAAAAATATGGATCTAACCGCAAGTAAACTGCAGGCTAAGTATTCAAGTACCTGCCCAAAATGCAAGGTTCGGGGCCATTGGGACCCGGGTTGTGATTGCAATAAGTTGGCCTTATGGGAGTTCCATATCCAGAGAGCCAATATTCCTCCGAAATATCGAGATAAAGATTTTAAGGATTTTGTTGAGCAGAATCAACTAGCCTACCAGAAAGTCACAGATTACTGTAAACATCTAAAAAGTGCCAAATCGAAGGGAATTGGTATCTACTTTGTTGGACCAAGCGGGACGGGAAAAACCTTGTTGGCCTGTAGCATCTTGAAAGAAGCCGTCCGTCAAGGCTATACAGGGTATTTCGGATTTTTATCGTCAATCATAGTAACCATCAATGATGAGTTCTTTCGGAAAAAGTCGGGAGATACGTTTGGCCGGATAAAAACGTGTGATTTCTTGGTAATTGATGAAATTGAGAAAATCTATAAATCCGATAGTGGTTATGTAGACGCGCTATTTGACGAGTTGATAAGAACACGGGATTTTGACAATTTACCGGTCATTATGACTTCGAACGTAACTATGGATAGACTAGAGAGTGTCCATGGGAAGAGCGTGTGTAGTATGTTAACGGAAAAGTTGATTGAAATACCACTGGTTGGGCCAGACTTCAGAAAATTGATAGCAACGACTTTAGAGGGAGAACTGAAATCATGATAGCACCAGATAAAACGCTTGAACTCAAGGTATTATCGTATTTGCTTAAGTCAGGGAATCTAACGGTTAATCTAAGCAAAGTGGAAGCGAAGGATTTCTACTTTCCAGAGACGGCTTTGCTGTTAAACTTCGCAAAGTACCATTTCAAGAAATACACCACGGCCCTACCGTTTGAGGTCTTGAAGAGGTATTTGGACAAGTATGATAGGGCCGATTTAGCTGTTAAAACTGAGTGTCTTTTGGCTTATCAGCAAGCCTATCAGTTGGATGTAGACGAGAAGGATTATCTCTATTGCATCGATGAGATGAAAGAGATAACTTTGCACAAGGATATGACGAAGACTTTAGAATCAGCTGCTAACCTATTGGTTGATGGGGACGCTACTCAGGCATTCAAGAAGCTTCAAGAGGATATGGCAGGGCTGAAGAGGTCCGCTACTGGGGTAGAAATCAGGAAAAGAGCGGTTTGGGAGGCAACGGAAGAACGAAAGCAAGCGTATATAGATATGAGGGACCACCCGGAGAGATTCCAGGGTGTCCCATTTGGCCTCAAAAGACTCGATGAGTTAACGAACGGAATGCAACAAGGAGAGATGGGCATCGTCTTCGCGAGAACAGGGGCTGGTAAAACGAGGTTCTTGTTCACCTATGCGTATAATGCAGTGCAAGCAGGATATGATGTAATGTATTTCAGTTTGGAAATGAGTCTCGAACAGCTTGAGCGAGTCTATGACTCTAGAGCGGGCATGATTCCCTACTCAGATATCAAGATGTCCAAACTCGGCGCTCCAGGAGAAGCCGAATATTTTCAATTGCTGGACAAGATCAAGGATAAAAGGGACAAGTTGTATATCGTGGATATTCCTAGGGGTTGCACGGTAAACGCTATTGAGGCAGAAATCGACGAATACGAGAAGATATACCATAAGAGACCGGATCTGGTAATAGTGGACTATCTTTCTCTAATGCAGAGTACTCGGAAGTATTCAAATACGCCGGAGAAAATGGGAATGCTAACTCAGGAGCTAAGAGAATTGGGTAGGGCAAAGAGGTTTGCTACCTTCAGCGCAACTCAGGCGAATAGGGATATCTTAGAAGCAACGTCCCCAGGTACAGAACACGTCGCCTGGTCTGATTCGGTAGCCCCACATTGCGACTTGGTTTTGAATATTCCGAAACAATCGGAAGAAGAGAAGATGCAAAACCTGTTAAAATTGATAGTGGTAAAATATAGAGACGGGGCCAATGTAGAGATAGAGACGTATGTCGATTGGACGAGGAACTATATCAGTAACTTTGAGGCTCAAGTAGTCGAAGTGCCTAAAACTGAGGGACCAACTGTCCCAACAATGGAGATCTGACAATGAAAAAGGTCAAACACGTAAAATATAGTGGAGGTAAATTGCAATGGAGGCTCCTGCCTCTAGCGGCTCTCGAGGAGATATTGAGAGGATTGATGTTCGGAGCCCAGAAATACGGCGCGGATAACTGGATGGTAGGTTGTAAATGGAATCTCTATTATGATGCCGCGATGAGGCATCTTACGGCTTGGTATAAAGGGAGTGATAGGGACGAAGAAAGTGGGTTGAGCCATTTAGCCCATGCGGGGTGCTGTATTTTGTTTCTCTTGACTTTCTCCTTATTTAAGAAGTATAAAAAGTTTGACAATCGGACCAAAAGGGACTATGAGAAGCTGGTATAATAAACTATGACAAAGAAAAAGTTTAAGTCGGGTAAATACGATGGAAAGTTTTTCTACTGTGGTGAGGGAGATCTTGATATAGTCACCATAACGAAATGGGGACCAATTAGTAAAGAAACCTGGATGGTTCTACATAAGGCCGGAGCCCCTTATCCGGTACACACAGCCTTGCTTTCTCTTGGTACGATTGAAAAATATCTTTCCGATGGGACTCTTAGACGACTTAGGTAATTGGTATAATAATATATCAAGGAGGAATTCAAAATGGATAAAGGATTTAAAGCAATGGTAGCTTGCGCCTTCTGTGGGGAAGTGGTTTTGTTCCCTACGTCGGCGCGACAGGTCGAGTTGCGGAACTCGAACACCAAGAATCCGATGGAAATGTTAGTTTGGAGATGTTCGGCGTGCGCGGCAGAGAAGAAGATCGAAACTCTCGATAAGAAGAAGATAGTGTTTGACTTCGATAACGCTGTGCCTACCGAGCGAGAAGGGATTTTGATGAGAGACTATTTTGAGAAGTATGCTATTGATGGGTATCAGAAGGAAAAATCAGCTGAAATGTCAGCGTGGTAGAGGAGGCAAGGATGACATACCAGTGGTATATTTATCCCACTCTGGGGAAAGAAGCGAAGTTTAAGAGGAGTCTGGAACAAGCGATAGTATTCATGGGGTGGAAGGAACGATTTCCTCAGGTTCTAGTGCCAAAGCAAGAGCTGATGGTGATCCGAAAGAAGAAGCAAACGAAGATTTCGGAGAGCGTTTGGGCGGGATATGTCTTTATCCTGGCGAAGGTCGAGGGTAGTTTAGAAGACACCCGCAATACGCTTCAACAGTTAATTGGAAGTCTGTCAAATCTCGGTGTCTCAACCTCAGCAAAACCGGATGTTCGACCAGTTCAGGATTCGGAAATGGAGCCTTTGGTCGAAGTAATTTCGGCGGGCAAGGTCGTGGCTCTTCTCCGGACCGATATTAAGGTTGGAGACGTTGCTCAGATAATGGAAGGTCCGTTCTCTGGAGTCGAAGGAAGGGTTACGGAGATAAAGATGATTAAGAACCAGGCTCAGGTAAAACTAGAGATTGAGATGTTTCACAGTGATCGTGAGGTGACTGTAGACCTTAAGAACCTGCAGAAGGTGTAGATGAAAGCCATATTTACAGGAGATTGGCACCTGAACAGTTCCATGCCCTATGGGGTAGTCAACGACAAAACCGGCTTAAATAGTCGTTTTGAGGATGTTTTGAAGAGTGCCGAGTATTTGCTAAAGTACGCTTCTCAGAACGATATAAGTGTTGTCTACTTTCTCGGGGACGCCTTCAAGAGCCGTCTTCCAAACTCTGTCGAACAAAGAGAGTTTGCTAGACTTTTGATGAAAGCTCATTCTTACGGCATCACGATTTACGCCATTGCTGGTAATCACGATGACACTAATTCTACTTGGGGCGCGACCTCCTTTGATGCGTTAGACCTCCTACGCGTTCCAAGTTTTCATGTCATCGCTGAGCCATCCGCCCAGCAATGGCCGGACTTATACATAGTACGTATACCTTGGACTTCAAATAGGTTTCTGATTAAGGATAAGAAGAAGTGGATGAGGGAAACCATCTCGAATGTCATGACGACCACCCCTCCCAGGGCTGGCATTCGAGTCCTCATCTTACACGAAACCATTCAAGGATCCAAGACGGAAGGATACCAGTTTACTTCCACTGAGGAGTTTTCCGATAAAGATTTATGGGCGGATCGATTCGATTACGTAATCTCTGGACATATTCATCGATACCAGAAGATCGAGCCCAATATTTACTACACCGGCAGTGTTGATAGGGTGGACTTTGGGGAGAGAAAGGATCCGAAGGGATTCTTGGTTCTAGACTCGATAAAGAAGACTCTTGACTTCATTAAGATTCCGACTCGTGATTTTCAAGAGATTAAGTTTAGTTTAAGCTCGGGGATCTCGACACAAGAGATAATAGACGAATTCAACTTTTACAATATAAAGAACAAAGTTCTGAAGATTATAATAAAAGGCCATAGTCAAGACATCCACAAACTTGATTCTCTCGGTCTTCGAGCGGCCTTTAGCCAGAATAACCTTTTATCTGGTGTAGAATTTGATGTAATTCGGGAATTCGAGCAGAGAATATCGGAAATGAAGACGGAACTGAGTTACCCAGAAATGCTTCGGCTGTATCTCCAACAAAAAACTCTAACGGCTGTTCAGCTCGACGATATTTACCACAAAGGCCTGAAAATATTGGGGAGTGTTGTATGAGATTGCTGAATTTAACCATAAGTAATCTATTTTCATATGGGGAGATGGAGAGTCTTGACCTTTCGAAGGTCTCTTTAGCCTTAATCATGGGCCAAGTCGAAACAAACGTGAATAAGAGCAACGGTTCGGGTAAGTCCACCATCTTTGAAGCTATAAGTTGGATATTATTTGGGGAGACTAAGCGGTTTCAAGGAGCGGATGGGATAGTTCGGTTGAAACAAAGTGTAGGATTTGGGGTATTAACTTTTGAAAACGAAGGAAAAGTGTATGAAGTTACGAGAACACGGCACATTTTAAGGAGTAAAACCGTACTTGTATTCAAGCAACTCGAACCACTCGTGGTGAATTTAACAGGGGCTACACTTTCTGATACTCAGAAGAGCATAATCTCTGTGATTAAGATTAACTACCCCATTTTTAAGAACTCTGTTTTCTTCAGTCAAGGCGATTTATCGGGATTCCTATATGGAACGGACAAGGACCGCAAGGATCTCGTAGGACAATTGATGAATTTAGAGACCTTTGATGCGGCTTTGAAGGAAACTCGGGATCAATTGCAGAGGATCAACATGAAACTGGCGGGAGTCGATGGTAAATTGATAGCTTTGTCTGGGTTTCAGGTGGATACGGGTATAGGCGACAGGATTCTGCTGTTACGTCAAGGTATTAGTGAGAAGGAATCCTTGTTATCGCAAGCAAAGGATCAATTGGCCCTGAAACAAGGAGAATTAGATAGGATTCGCTCGGATGTAGCGAGATCTGAAGCTTTAGAGAGGGAGATCGAGGCTCTATCTGGGGTTGTTCGGTCATACGAGGACGAAGTTAACCAAATTGACAATAAACTCCTGGTTCAGGAGCCCGACTTACTGACTTCAAAAGAAGAAGTGGAGTATTTATTGGAACAAATCAATCATTTGTCGGTTATCCTCTCCGAATTGATAAAAAAGAAGGCTTTATTCCAGCAATCCGATTCAAAGTGCTATGTTTGTGGTAATCCGATGGATGAAAAGCATAAACTTCAAGTAGAACAAGAGTTTCAGACGAAAGTTGACGAGATACGGCTAACATTGCATTCGAGTAAGACGTCTCTGGAGCTAAATCAGCAACTTGGTATAATAAATAGTAAACTGAGATTGATCTCAACCTATAAAAGTTTAGCAGAAAAACTTGAAAAGGGAAAAGACCGATACGAAGCCACTATCAAGAAGATAGATGAATTGGGGCAGGAGAAAGATTCCCTGAGCGTTGAGGGCTATCTTTATCTTTCCGAAGAAACCAAGACTTTCTCTTGGCGGGTTAATCGTTATGAAGAGGAATTGACGGATTTAAGGGTTGAGTTAAGAGGGGCAGTTAATCAACAACAGCAGGCTTCGAAATTAACATCTGATATTACGGCGCTGACTGCGGAGAAGAGTTCTGTGGAAAATGAGAAGATGGCTCTTCTCGTTTTAGAAGAGGCTTTTGGTCAAAAGGGAATAAAATCTTTTGTGATCGACAATGTTGTTCCTGTTTTGGAAGGGAAGATAAATTACTACTTACGTATCCTTACCGGCGCATCGATATACGTTGAGCTTGAGACGCATGGAGAGGATAAGTCAGGAAAAGATGTGGATAAGTTCGAGATATATGTTAAGGACCAGACAGGTTCACGGGAATATCGTAGTTATAGCGGCGGAGAAAGTAAGATAGTTGAGATTGCCATTAGATTAGCTTTATCGGAGATGGCCATCGAAAGGGCTGGAACTAAAATCGATTTCTTGCTGTTAGACGAGGTTACAGAGGACTTAGACCCAGTGGCTCAAGAGAGTGTATTTAACCTATTAAGCGAACTAAGGAAGAAGTTTAGCACAATTTTAGTCGTTTCGCACCTACCACTGGTTCAAAACTTATTTGACACAACGATCAATGTAATTAAGAAGGGCGGTATCAGCAGGTTCGTGGGGGCATAATGGACTCGAATGAAGTCTTCTATCAGATTGTGGCGGTGGCGCAAGATTATTTTAAGCAATACTTGCATCTCCCATTGGGCTCCCTTGCTCTGAAGTATCTTCAGGATCGGGGATTTACTCCCGAGATGATTGAACAGTGGGGCATGGGGTTTGCGGTTAATGATTGGACAGCATTGAACGAATATTTTAAGCAGTTTAGTTTTACCGAAGAACAACTTGGTCAGGCGGGCTTGATTATCTGGAACGAAGAGAAAAAGAGCTATTACGACCACTTTCGAAATCGGGTTATATACACCATCAAAGATCGAAAAGGGAGACCATGCGGATTTTCTGGGCGTGTTCTTGACTCGACTCAGCCCAAGTATCTTAACTCTCCAGAAAGCCCAATCTACTTAAAAAACCAATTACTTTATGGCTGGTCCGACGCGAAAGAGTCAATCTTCCAACAAAATAAAGCTCTCGTTGTTGAAGGATATATGGATGCGATAGCTTGTCACAGTAGTGGTATAATAAATACAATAGCAAGCATGGGAACATCTATGTCGGCAGATCAGGTAAGATTGCTGAGACGGTATTGCGAGAATGCTTATCTATGTTATGATATGGATGTCGCGGGTAAGACCGCTAGCTTGAAGGTTATCGATGTTTTGTCTAAGGAAGGTCTGAATGTATATCGCGTCTTATTGCCGGAGGGGTTTAAAGATGTGGATGAGTTGGTCTCTAAAGGCCATAAGGACTTGCTCGATATTTCTATCAAGGATGCGTCCTTGGTAAGGCTGGCTTATGAGAGTTAACGATCACATGATTGATATTGCGCTGAAGTATGATTTCCAAAAGCTGCTCGATGGATATCAGATTCCTCTAGACCATGGTAAGATTGTATGTCCATTTCACGCAGATATGAATCCGTCTCTGAGCATTGATTTTTCCACCAACCTTTGGCATTGTTTCGGGTGTCAAGCGGGCGGTGATATAATTCACTTTGTGATGAGAATGGAAAACCTAGAGTTTCCCGACGCAGTTATCCGTTTAGCGGGTAAACCGTTATCAGGTTTAGCTCGTATCTTTGATGTTCTTCAACAAGCTAAACAGGTACGGACGGTATCCATATCCGAAATAGAATACTTGAGGGGTAGGCTGTTATCGGATGTGAATCAGAAGATAGCAAAGATGTATCGCGAAGGTCATAGGGAGGTAGAAGATGAAATAGATAATATCGAGAGTCAATACGATAGCCGTATACGGCTCAGTATAAAACATGTACTTGCCGGTGGGCAAGTCGATCTAAGTAAGGTTCGCAACGCCGTATATAAAATGTATGATAAGCTTTATGACGTGGTCAATAGAGCGAAACCAAGCTAGCTGGTATAATATAATATAGAGCTAGAGGAGGCCAGGGATGGCAAACGATTGGATAGAGCAGAATATAGCGGAGTGGAAGGCAACTGGGAATAGCACGAAGATTCAAGAGGTGTATAACCATTTTCAGTACAAGATCTTTTCTTTGATGAAGGGCTGGAGAGTAGGGGATGAAACAGCCGGGGAATTGAAGACCGAGTTCTTCTTAACAGCTATGCAGTATGATGCAACGAGAGGAAGGTTTTCGACGATAGTGTATTCGGCATTGAAGAACCGTTTGAGGACATTGTATCAGGACACCAAGCGCAGGCAAACGATTGATTTGGAGCCAGTATCGAATCTACCAGTGCACGGAGCATTTTCAGGCGCGGTGGTCGTCCCGGGGGAGTTGCACAAGGTAACACATTTTGTTTCAGAAGTTCTTAAGAAACTAACGTATCGGGAGAAGAAAGTAGGTCTTTTAGTAATGAAAGGCTATACTTTTACGGAAATTGGGATTTATATGAAGAGGAATCCAGAAACAATCAGGCTCGATTATCAGTCTATTATCAAGAAAATTAAGAAGTACTTTAGCTTGGAATTGGTTGGTGACGTGTTGTATATAATTGAGAAATATCAGTTACGATTTGGCCAGGAGGTCGCATAATGGAACGGATAAAGATTAAAGATGCAACAGTAGGGGCAACGTACCGAAGCCCGTATGGTCGCAAGGTTCGATATGAAGGGAGAGACGCGAAGTCTCAGCAATGCAAGATTTTCAACTTCGCAACCACTAACACATTGTCGGTGGCAGAGGACTATGAGTTGGTTTTGATAGATGAAGACGCTCAGAAAGATTTAGCTGGCCTTGAAAAGATGGTTTGGGAGACACAAAGCGAACTTAGAAAAGCCAAATCACAGATTCTGAATTTGATTGAGGACAAGAAGGGCCTGGAGCAGAAACTTCGAGCGATTGAGCACCCCGGAGAGGTAGTTCGGAAGACTCTAACCAAGAAAGAAGAAAAGAAGGAAGTGATAAATGTATCGATTCCAGTCATTGATGAGACCGGAGCGGTAGTAATGACCACAAGGGAATTGCAAGAAGAACCAGCCCAAATACACGTGATCGGACAAAACGCACCAATAGAAGTGATTCCGTCACAGGAGGAAACAATGACAGACGAAGTGAAGGCGAAAGTACCGAGTGAAGGAGCGGCGCGCTCGAAACTGATTCGTGAGCTGCTCGCTGCGGGAAAGAGCGATGAAGATATCACGAAAGAAACCGTCGCGGCGTTCCCGGGGACAAAGCCAGGCCAGGTAAAGATGGCCCTGACAATGCTTCGGAAGGCGAAGAAGTAATGATCGAAGAAGTAGTGACGATCCAGACGGAGGGTGGGAATCTGATAGACATCGTCCCAAACGAAACAATGGTTTGGATGGCGACGAGTAAGTTCTATATTCTCTACGATCAGGTTCTCCCCCTTCAGGATCGGGTTCGCGTCTTAAGCGGGGACAGAGTCAAAGCCGAGGATATCCCTTTGCTAATCAAGGAGGGTTTTATTCGGTTGAATCCATTTCTTGAAGATCCCAGTGAAAAAAGTACGGAGGGGATATAATACAACTTCATTGTCACGACGAATACAGTGTTTTAGACTCTCTTGGTCGGGTTGAGGGGTATCTTGCTAAGTGCAAAGAGTTTGGTATGACGTGTTATTCGACCACGAATCATGGTAATCTTTATTCTGCCTATTGGGTGTGGAAGGAATGCAGAGAGCAAGGGATTAAACCTTTGATCGGATGCGAGTTTTATATTTGTCCTGATAGAAAAGAGAGGGTTAAAGGACGCAATCATTTGAATTTGTGGGCAAAAGACATGGAAGGCTGGTTAAACCTCGTTGCTCTCAATAATATTGCATGGACGGAAGGATTTTACAGTAAACCTAGGATAGATCGCAAGGCTTTAGCAGAGCATTCTAAGGGTTTAATATGTTCTAGCGCGTGCATGATGGGAGAACTACCAGCGGCTATCTTGGAGAAAGGTCCACAGGATGTTAAGGATACACTTCAGTTCTATTTGGACCACTTTGGGGATGATTTTTACATAGAATTGATGCCCTTACCCTTCACAGATCAAATAAAGTTGAATAAAGAGTTGCTTCAACTTAGTCACTCTCGGTATAAATTAAATAAGATAGGAACATTCGATTGTCATATGGTTGAAAAGTCGGATGCCCCTTATCATAAGATATTGCTTATGGTTCAGACAGGTCAAACTGTTAAAGATAAGAAACAATGGGGGTTTGATGCGGGATATTACGCCTCTTGGGAGGAAATGCACAAGGAGTTCAGTGCGGTTCATCCCGACTGGGACAGCAAAGTGATTGCTGACCTCCTGGATAAAACAGACGAGGTAGGTTCTAAGATAAAATCTATCGAATTTGACACTTCATTGAAGATGCCGAACTACGGAGGCCAAGGTGAGAAGGAGTAATTCATGAAAATACCGGTACAACTGCTTCGAGATGGGCTAGATGTGGTGCTTAAGGGCATTGCAGGGTATAAGAACGCCCCAAACTATCTTAAATGCGTTCATTTGACAATAGATAAGACGAATTTGATACTAAGAACCTCGGATACTCTGATTCAGGTGGTAGTCACGAAACCATTCATTAGTGAAGAAGCTTTAACCGCTCTTCTGCCAGCGGATATCTTTGCAAATCTGATAAGCAAGGTTACAAAGACGGAAATAACCTTGGAAGACAAGGGCGGTTTTGTATATCAAGTCAAGGCGGATGGTCAATACAAGATTATGGGTATGGATCCAGCTTTTCTTAAAGATATCAGCACTATGAACACCAGCCCATTGGTAGATTTGGGGACTCTTGATATTGCCGATGTCAAGACTGGTTTTAGGAAGGTGACTTCAACCGTTTCAGAGGATTTAACCAGACCAAACCTCTGCGGAATCTTCTTAGACGGCCCCACAGGGAAGTTTGTTACAGCGGATGGGGTAAGATTGTCCGTGTTTAAGCTGAAACAACCTGCTTTGGATTCCATATTCTTTAACTCTAGTGTGGCTAAAGTGATTGCAGGTCTCGCATTTTCGACAGCAACTATTCACAAGGCCGATACGTATATGAAAATTGAACTTGATTCAGAGATAGTAGTATATTCCCGTCTAGTCGATGGTTTATTCCCAAACTATAACATGATTATCGATAAGATTAACAAGGACGCAAAGATATTTGTCGAACTGGATGTCGAAACGATGGGAGAAGCGTTGAAGAGATGTGCGATTTTTAGAGAACAGGAGACCATGGTGTTTTTGTACATTCAGCCTACCTCAGTTGGTATCAAGGTGGGTAAAATTGGGGAGGGTAAGGAAGTAGTACCGGCGGTGAGCAATGTAATCGAGCCGATGACAATAGCGTTAAATATTGATTTCTTAATAACTTGTTTCGATACCCTTACAAAGGGCCCATCCCGGTGGAAGATTATTGTGCCCACTGCCCCGATCATGATCGAGCAGGACGACACAATATACAGTTGTATTTTAGCCCCATATACGGTTGAGGGCATAAAGGCTTAAAGGAGAAAACATGTTTACACTTACGACCAAGCATCATTTTGACGCGGCCCACTTTCTTAAGGGGTATGTTGGCAAATGCTCCAATCTACACGGTCATCGCTGGGAGGTTGTTGTAGAGGTTCAGGGCAATCGTCTTGATTCGGTAGGAATACTCTGCGATTTTGGACTGGTGAGAAAGTATCTGAAAGAAATATGTGATAAGTTGGACCACAAGTGTTTGAATGATATCTTTGAGTTCAATGCAACCGCTGAGAATCTATCAAAGTATATTTTTGATGAATTGGCGGTTCAGTGGCTAACCCTATTGGCAAAGCAGAACGGGTGGATCAGCGCAGTTACTGTGTTTGAATCACCGGATTCGAGCTGTGAGTGGAGGCCGGATGTCGATATTAGACAAGAGTAAGTGCAAACATACAAAATCTACAGTCTACAGCAGATTCAAATCTTTGCCCGACCACGTAGTTGAATTCTATCGGGCTACTTACTGCCTTAGTTGTGGGAAAGAGACGGTGTCAAAGAAGCCTACTTTAATCTTGAATGGAGCCGGGTCGATACCATCGAGATTCAGTTACGATGATCAGTGCGATCATTGTAATTCAGAGAGTAAATCTATAAGCTATACGGGGTCAAGGTTAGAAGGGGGTTCGGATGAAGCGACAACCAAGAGTTAGATTAAAATGTGATACTTGTGGTAAAACGGTTTTAAGATCGGTTTCAATCGTTCGGGAGAAGGTCTTTTGTGGGAGACCTTGTTTTCTGAAGAGCCAAATGCATAAACGGTTTATGGGCAAAGGGAGGAAGGCGAATGAAAGTAAATGAAATCTTTCTAAGCATTTCTGGAGAGGGTAAAGAGATCGGTCTGCCCACAGTTTTTATTCGCTTCACGGGTTGTAATATAAGGTGTGAATACTGTGATACGAAATACGCTTATACCGAAGGAACAGAGATGACCGTTCAGGAGATTCTAGATAAAGTGTATGCCTTATTGGAACCCGGATACCAAGTTTTGTTGACGGGTGGTGAGCCTCTGATGCAGCCCCATGCTGAGCTAAGAAAAATCTTGAAGGATTTGCATTGGGATGGATACTACACCATAATTGAAACCAATGGAGCTGTGTCCTTAGAAGGGATAGATGAGTTGAGGTCCGAAACTGATTCGATAGTCGAGAGTATCGTTCTAGACTATAAGCTACCGAGTTCGGGCATGACGAGCAAGATGGTTATAGGAAATTGGTCTTACTTAAGAGAGAGAGACCAGCTCAAGTTTGTAGTTGGTTCGGATGAAGATTTCGATGTGGCCTGTAACGTGATTAAGAATTGGCCGTTTACGTGGAAACCCCACTTCCTCTTCTCCCCAGTCTTCGGGAAGATGGATCCGCAGAAACTTGTTAAACGATTACTGTCCAGTAAGATCAATGCTAGGATGCAAATGCAACTTCACAAGCAGATTTGGGATCCAGCAAAGAGGGGGGTATGATGGCAGAACAAGTTAAAATAGATTGGAAGAGTTTTTTAGCTTCCGCCGATCTGATTGAAAGTAATCTGAGATTCATGGGGTCAATGCCGAAGAGCCTCGAGTTTAAGTCAGTCCTTGCTATAGGCAGAGGCGGGTTCATCCTCGGCTCTATCCTGAGTCATAAGCTCGAACTTCCCTTGGCTGCTATCATCACCACTCGATATTCGGTAGACCATAAAGCGGGTGAGATTAAAGTTTCACCTATCATCGGGTCTTTAGAGTTTCCTGTTCTCATTGTAGACGATATCGTTGATGACGGAACAACTTTGAAGTCTGTAATCAAAGCCATTAGCGCAGAGGGAAGATACATGGCGGTGTCAACAGTGACGAAGATTACTCTTCCGAACTTATTCGCTCCGATTTCTGTTGATAAAGGGAGTTGGGTAGTATTCCCTTGGGAGAAGTAAATGAGTACTGATGGGTATCAGTTTTCTCAAACGACAACTTCCGGATATCACACAAGCACTGGGACGTCTGGGGTGTCTGGAATCATAGGGGGGGTTAATCCTCCCCCGATTTTTACCGAATCGACCAAGACGGTAGAGCCCATTGCCTTGAAATGCCGTTTTTGTGGGAAAGAGATTGTAGCGAAGTATTATCGAGTTACTACGGTTCTCCTCCCTTGGCCCGAAGACCAAGAAAGCCCTTGGACGATATTGTCTTGTTGCTCGGAATGCTTCCCGAAAATTCAAATGGTCAGAGTTTTTATGGAAGCTTTCGCCGATGCAAACAGTCCGTCTCGGATAGAAGTTGATCAATTGTACCGGGGGAAAAGGACCGTATGGGCGAAAGGTAATTGGCATGAGAAAGAGGAACTCTGCGCGTGCTGTAGAAGACAATTAAAAGATACCGATATCAGACATGTGGTTGAAGTCGAAGATGTAATTTACGATCCAGAGACATCAAGAGAGAAGTCAATCGCAACGGCTATAGGTCAAATCTGTCCTTCCTGCGTTCAAGGGAAATCATTTTATCAGGTATATTGTCGGATTTGGACACAGCCTCTGCGAGTGGATTCTCTTGGAATTTCAATTGGGACAGATACCTCAACTCGGGACTGGTCGTCACAGACTAACGTGGTTACCCCTAGCTATCAGGTTGGGCTTTTAGCCCAAGGAGTTTCAGTATGAAACCAAAATTAATTATCGTTGTTGGAAATATCGGCGCGGGCAAGTCAACTGTGTGCCGCGAGCTTGCAAAGAAAGGGTATCGGGTTCTTAGCCGCGATGCCCTTCGATACATGGTAGGAGGGGGAGAGTATGTATTCGATCTAAAATTAGAGCCTACCATTGCTATGGCACATGATGCGATGTTCGAAGCTTTTGTTCAAGCCCAGGAGGACATAGTCATTGACGAGACTAGTGTTCAACCAGACCGCAGATGGGAGTTGATTGAAGCGACCTATTCCCAACCGTGGCACTATCATTTCACCGCGTTGGAAATGCCTAGACTGTCAAAGAAAGAATCGGTGGACAGAAGGATGCAGAACTCCCACGGAGGAATTGCCCGCAAAGTGTGGGAAGGGGTTTGGGATAAGTTTGATCGGCTTTATGTGGCCCCAAAGAAGTCTGAAGGTTTTGATCGAGTTATCCAGTATAATAGCAAATCAGATTTATTGAAATTGTGAGGCCAAATGGGGAACTTTACGAAGTGTGATTGGTGCCAAAAGGAGATCGTGGGGACGTATTACTATATTCATATAGCCCCTCGGACCATAGGGGGCCTTTGGAGGGAGACTAACTCAATAGAGGTCTGCCTTTCCTGCCTCTCATCTAAGTCTCTTAAGGAAGCTGCAGTATGGTCCGATATGGTCGGATCGAAGGGTAGTGGTGTTAGCATTAGCCCCGAAAAGAGTTCAACCCCTCCAGTTTCCCCAAAGGATACTCTATTGGCTAAAATCCGGATGTATATAGAAAAGTTAATTCACGCTATCCTAGGAGGACAGTAATGGTATCTAAAGCAAAGTATTTAAAAGTTGAATATTTGCTAACACGGAAGTGTCAACTCGCCTGCGAGTATTGCGAGATAGTTAAGCCCTACTCTTTGAGGGGCCCGGAGTTGACGTTTGAGCAGAAGAAAATTGCTATCAAAACAATCAAGGATCTTGGTGCTGGGATGGTAGTTTTCTTTGGGGGAGAGCCGACCACGCTGGGAGACGAACTTATCGATATCATTAAATATTGCCATGAGATCGATCTCTATTACGCAATAATCTCAAACGGACTTAAGGTTTGTAAGGAACCTGATTACTTCAAGAAACTTGTTGGCGCGGGGGTCAAGAATTGGAGTGGTTCGATAGACACTTTGAAGATGAATGCTATCGATGGTGGGTCGCAGGCCAAAAGCAATTGTAGTTTCGATGCGCTGAGAATGTTTAGGGATGCTGGGGTCAAAGATACGGTATGCTGCATTACTGTAACCCATAAGAACATCGAAGAACTGCCCGAGATGATTGAAAAACTAACCCGTGAAGGAATCTGGGCAATAACTACGCCACTTCAATATGGAAAGGAGGGGTATCAGTACTCAGCAAAGGGAATGCAGAAGTATCAGGTTACAGATGACGCCGCAATCAGACGGGTGGCGGGGGACTTGTATAAGATGGCGGAGAGTGGAAGCTATCTGATGCACAACATGAAAGAGTATTATCTGTTATGGCCAAGGTATTTCAAAACTCTAGATTGGAAGTGCTCTGGCAAAGCGGCATTGACCATCGACGCTGATGGTAGACTTCTTCGTTGTGTCGATGTGCCCGGGGATCTAGTCAAGTTTAGTGTATCTGACTTAAACGATCCGATTAAAAGGGCTGAATACGAAGCGATGCTCGGTAACGATTGGAAGTGCAAGTCGGGCTGTTTTTGGGATCCAGCAGCTGAGTCGGGTCTGAGAGGACTCTTGTATCCAGAGAATATAGGCCAACAGTCATTTAGACACGAGATAGATATCAGTGAAGAATCTTTGATTCCTAGGGGCCTTAGCTATGAAGACGCCCAGGTCGATCTGAGGAAACTGCTCCAGGAAAAGGGTATTACCACTTTATTCGATATCTAGGGTGGGAGCATGGTTAAAATCGTTCGTTTTGCTCTTGGAATCCAACGTATACCAACGGATCGATAGCTGGTATAATAAAGTAAGAAGGAAAATTAGCCAAGGAGGAATACAAGTGGAACATCTATTGAAAATTGCGGGAGAACTGAAGAACCTATCTGACGATGATAAGAGGAAATTCGCTGCGGTAATAGCGGGTTCCATCCTTCAGCGCATTGATACAACGAAACCGATAGATCGCTTGGAACTTGAGATTGCGATCTTCGCTTCGCTCCAATGACGTATATCCAAGAGATCGTTAAGGACCCAGAATGGCAGAGATTGAGGGAGTCTTTTCTTGGGCAAACACTTTACCGAAGAACAACTTAAGAAACTCGCTTATCGATCTCCAGAAGTTTTAGAAAAATTGCGTAAGTTAACAACAGGGAAACATTATAAAATGTCTGCTGAAGGTAGGGCTAAAATCTGCCGCAATGTAGCTTCAAGGTTGGGAGTTCCTCAATCTCCAGAACGAATTCAAGCCTCAATCGAAGGGTCAAAGCCTTGGAGGGAGTATGTTAAACAACATCCAGGTCGATCACAAATCGAATTAGGTAAAATGTGGAAAGAACAAAAGGAGAAAATGATATGTGTTGTTTAACCTCAGTAGTATTATTTCCTCGGGATCGTGATGAGAAAGAGTTGCGAGCAATTGAAGAAATCTTTCGTAGATTGATGGTCCGAGGGGTGGAAAGGGGACGAGACGCAACAGGTATTGTGGAAATGTCGTCGAGGGGGCCAAAAACTATAACTAGGGCCGCGGCGCCTTCGGATAAAGTTATTCCGACGATTCCCGAAGGATTCATTACCAAAGATACAACCTTTGTTCTAGGCCATTGTCGTGCTGAACCCATTACAGAGGGGGTAGCCGTCGACCCAAATAATATTCATCCAATTGAGATTGGTAGAACGATTGGAATGCACAACGGGATAGTGAGCAATGACGATAGTCTCAAAGAGGAATATGGAGTGGTAACTAAGGGCTCTACGGACACTGAAGTGGCCTTGGGGGTGTTTGACAGGTGTATGGACGTTCGACAGATGCAAGCAAGGTGCCTTAAGTTTGTTGGCGGATATGTTTTTATGTTCTTTCAGAAAAAGAATCCCAATCAGCTGTTTATTGCGAAGAACTTTAAACCTCTTTACTACGTGTATTATGAATCATCAAAGGTAATGTTTATCTCATCCGAATCAGATTACCTGAATGAGATTTTTCAGACTACGGCCTATCTGACTCCGATGATGATGAATCTTAAGGCTCAGAGGTTCAATACGGATACGTTCACTACAATCCATGTAAAAAGTGAAAGTGTGTGGATCTCTCCATTGAAGAACAGACTGAAGCCCAAGAGGGCTTTAGTGGTTGCAAGCGGAGGAATGGATTCGACTTGCGCCGCTGCTCTTCTTAAGTATCGCGATGGATACGAAGTCGATTTGATTCACTTCCACTATGGCCACAAGGCGCAAGCCCCAGAAACGAAAGCGATAGATAAGATTGCGGGGATAATGGGGTGCAAAGTCTTTAAGGTGGATCTTGATTGGCTGGGAGAGATGGGTGGCTCAACACTAACTGACGCAACTATGAAGATTCCAGACGGGAGAGTTCCGATGGAGACGGTTTCTAACTGGGTTTGGGCGAGAAATCTTATTCTGACTTCAATAGCTGCTGGTTATGCCGACGCATATAACTATAGTCTAGTGGCTAATGGATTCAACCTGGAAGAAGGGGCACCCTACCCGGATAACACTATGGAGTTTGCCAATAGGTTAAGCGACGCGGTGGAACTAGGAGTAAGGCCTGATCACTCTGTTGAGGTTGTATCACCAGTTGGTAGGATGATGAAGAAAGAGATTGTAGAACAACTTTATAAATATAAACCTGAGTTGCTTGCAGTAACGTGGTCGTGCGATCACGCTAATGAGAAGCCTTGTGGAAGATGTGGCTGCTGTCTCTCGAGAAAGAGCGCGTTTAAGATGGCTGGACTAAAGGATAGCCAAGAGTATCTTGACCCGGATTTCAAAATTGATGGCGGGAAGAAGGAGTTCTAGGTGACGAATGATCTCGATAAGATCTGGGAGATAAATAAAACGGTTGCCAAGGGGAGAAAACACCTTCCTAAGGCCCCTATGGACTGTAATCCAGCTTTTATTGCGATGTGGCACAAGAAGTTTGAGGAGTTAAAAACTCGATTTCTAGAGCTAAATAAATTAGAACGTAGGACGGTTCAGCAGGACGATGAGCGGCAAAAGTTGATGATAGCGATGCTAGACTTTGACTCGGAGAAGAAAGGGAATTTTCAGTCCAGATCGGATCCACGGCCAATATCAGAAGTGATTGCTCAAATTGAAGCCCAGATATGGGAGAGAGAAAATGGTCCAAGTAAAACGTAAAGAGAAGAAGCTCACCCAATTGATGAGACGCAGAAAAGGGTTGGCCGCTATCGCTAAAGCGATGGCCACCCCTCTACGGAGTGGTCTTGACTACCAAAGTCTTGGCCATCGCGAAACGTATGAAGAGATATACGAACAGTGGAAGACTTTGAAGAAGAAAGCGCGATTGACGAAGTCAGAAGAGAAGCTGAAGGGGGATCTAGTATATAGACTGCTTAATGAGG
>Ga0114951_10002143_pt1 | contig 22877 bp, 20 predicted proteins | sample AM7aDNAmetaG_FD_88677 | JGI IMG/M metagenome (GOLD analysis project Ga0114951, IMG submission 88677) | Freshwater microbial communities from Finland to study Microbial Dark Matter (Phase II) - AM7a DNA metaG | ecosystem: Environmental > Aquatic > Freshwater > Lake | place: Finland: Lake Alinen... | reverse complement strand
GGATGGTTTCAACAAAGCAAAACAGCTTCTATTATATGTCTATGCCGATGTCCGTCTGGCCCGGACCGGCGCTCAGCTTGGCCCACACCTTCCATTCCGTGCACTTCGTGTTGCCGTACTTGCGGCTGCCCTTCCAGAATCCGCCGCACTGGCCGACTGCGGAGCTATCCACCTGAACGCTGTCAGGCGTATGGAGCTTGCGCACGCCGTTCCAGAAGTCGCACGTGCTGCAATTGTGCCAGACCTTCGAATAGACATTCGCGCCCATCTTAGTCTCCTCGCGATGCCCTCTACACTCCATACTACGCTTCCGCCGCCAATTCGGCAAATAGCCCATAGGGCCTTGCGAGGGCCTGTCTGGCGACTCGAAAGGTTCGCGCTGCCTATGGCCGCCGCCTTAACCACCGGACCTTGCGAAGGTTATACAAACCTCCGCTAGGTCCCGGTTGGCTTGGCAACCCGCCGCCCCTTGGGCTATACTGCGGGAAGGAGTGAATGATATGCTCAAATGCGTCATCTTCGACCTGGACAACACGTTGGTGGATTCGGACCTGGATTTCGCCGCGATCAAAGCGGAGATCGGGTCCGACGAGCCGATACTCGAGTATCGCGCCACGCGGAACGAGAAGGAGCAGCGCCGGATTGACGAGATTCTTTCCCGCCACGAGGAACGCGCAGCGGAAAGCTGCTCGCTCTGCGCCGGGGCGGAGGAGTTGCTCGCGCTCCTGTCGAAGAAGGGTGTGCGCACGGCGCTGGTCACGCGCAACTCCCGCATCTCCGCGGAGACCGTCATGCGCCGGCACTCGATGCAATTCGACTGCGTCCTCACCCGCGAGGATTCCGCCCCCAAGCCGTCGCCCGAGCCGATCCTTCTGATCTGCCGGAAGCTGGGCATCGCGCCGGAAGAGGCGCTCATGGTGGGGGATTTTCTCTATGACATCCAGTGCGGGCAGGCCGCCGGCGCGCGCACGATGCTGGTGAATGGCCCGCACCGCGCAAAGTTCACCGCCGAGCCGGATTATGAAGTAGGAGATTTGCGCGAGGCCCGCGAGATCATTGCGAAAATTCTGAGAACGGAGGGTAGTTGATGAAGCTGCACCCGCTCACTGTGATACCGACTCTGCTCTGCATTCTGGCGCTCGGCTGCGCCGCCTTCGCCCAGCCGGCCGCTCCGGTCGAACCCTCCGCCGGAACGCTTACCGTGGCGGCCCTGCTCGATCACATGGAGGCGACCCGGAAGGAGCTCAAGACGTTCAAGGCGGATGTCACGAAGACCCGTTTCGTCGCCGCGCTGGATGAGACACAGGAAGATGCGGGCCGTATCGAGTTCAAGACGCCGCGCCTGTTGCGCCTGGACCTCACAAACGCAAGGACAAAGAAGGAAACGATCATCTTCGTCGGCAAGGAGTATGCATGGCTCTACCGCGTGACGGACAAGCAGGCCGAGCGCAGCAGGCTTGTCGACCTGGGCGAGGCGGATAAGAAGAAAAGCGGCAATCCGCTGGAGTATGGTCTGGCGCGCGACATCCACGGCCTCCTCGACGCCTACAACATCCGCCTCCTGCCGGACGAGAAGATCGGCGGCGTGGAGACGACCCCCATGGAACTGACCCCCAAGCAGGGGACCTATGCCGAGGGGAAGGTCATCTTCTGGGTCAGCGCCGTGAACTGGCTGCCCGTTCAGTTGCGCGAGTATAAGAGCGACGATGAGATTGTGGAGACCCACACCTTCACGAACATCCAGACGAACGTCTTGCTCTCCGACAAACTTTTCGAGTTCACGCCGGACAAGACCGTGGATGTCATCCTCCACGACGCGGTGCAGGGGAATTGACCATGCGTCAAGCATCATGCGCCAGTTGTGTGGGGAACTTGCCATTGCGAGGGCAACGCGTGCGGCGTCATTGCGAGGACTCTTCCCGCCTTGAGCGAAGTCGAAGGGACGGGAAGAGGACGAAGCAATCTTTCGGAGCCACGCGTGCCAATGCGGCGCGTGTCTTCGTTGGCAACATACTCTCCGAAAGATTGCTTCGTCGCAATGCTCCTCGCAATGACGGCGTCGCCTTCGGCGCATCAGTGCGCTGCTTGTTCAGTGCCGTGGTGATTGCCTGCCTGTTCGCCTCCGGCTGCGCGCGCTCCGGGGAGCAGCCGCAGCGCCTCCCGAAAGCGCCGATCAGCATCGGGGGGCGTTCGCTGGAGGTGGAGATCGCCTCGGCCAACGCGCAGAGGCAGTTCGGCATGATGTACCGGCGGCATCTCGCGCCGGATGAGGGGATGCTCTTCGTTTTCCCGGATGCGCAGGAGAGGTACTTCTACATGAAGAACACCTACTCGGCGCTGAGCATCGCGTTCATCGCGCCGGGGGGACGCATCGTGAAGATCACCCACATGGAGCCGCTGACGCTCACAACGCATTCCTCGCGCCTCCCGGCCATGTACGCGCTGGAAATGCCGCTGGGATGGTTCGACAAGAACAAGGTGAACGAGGGGGACACTATAGGAATTCCGGAATCGGTGAAAGCGCTCGACTAGGATCGCCCCTTGCTCAGTCCATCACCGCTCCGCCCGTGAGATTGATCGCCTGCCCCGTGACGTACGCCGCGCCGTCTCCCGCCAGGAACACCGCCATGCGCGCCACCTCGCGCGGCTCGCAGACTCGCCCCAGAGGAATCTTGCTCAAGAGGTACGGGCGCACCTCCTCGGGCTTCATGCCGCGTTTGCGCGCGTAATCCACGGTCTGCTGCTCCCACATCGGCGTGGGGACGATTCCCGGGCAGATGGCATTGACGCGGATCCCCTGCGCGGCGAATTCCTGAGCGAGGGACTGCGTCAGGCCGATCACCCCGAATTTGCTGGCACAGTACGCGGCATAGGCTGACGCGCCCACTTTTCCCGACTGGCTTGAGAGGTTGATGATCGCTCCGCGCTTGCGCGGCAGCATCCGCCGCACGGCCGCCTGACAGCAGAAGAACGCCCCCTTCAGGTTGACGTCCAGCATCAGGTCCCACGTCGCTTCGGTGCATTCCAGGAAGGGGAGGATGCGGGAGACTCCGGCGCAGTTGACCCAGATGGAGAGGGGCCCCATGGCGGCTTCGGCGGCGGTCGCCGCGGCTTCCACCTCCGCCTGCCGGGTGACGTTCATCGCCCAGCACTGCGCCCGGCCGCCCGCCTTTGTGATCTCCGCCACGACGCCCTGCGCTGCGTCCAGTTTGGCGTCCAGGAGCACCACCGCCGCCCCCTCCAGCGCGAACTCCCGCGCGATGGCCGCGCCGATGCCGCTCCCTGCGCCGGTGACCGCCGCCACTTCCCCTTTGAGTTTCACTGGAGCCTCCCCGGCCAGAGCAGCACCTTCAAGGACTGCTTGAGCTTCATCAACTCGATCCCATCGTGGAATCGCGACAACGGCAGGCTGTGCGTGATGATCCCCCGCACGTCGATCTTCTCCTGCGCCAGGAGATCCACCGCCTTCTGCACATGCTCCGGGCGCGAGTCGGACGCGCCCACGATGCGCAATTCGCTGTAGTGAATCAGGCGGCTGTCCAGCAGGATCTCCGACGCGCCGCTGGGGAGGCTGGCGAACAGGCTGACGCCCGCTCCCTTGCGCGCGTAGTTCAGCGACTGCTCCTGCGCGATGCGCTCCGGCGCGCAGACGATCACCGCGTCCGCCCCGAGGCCGTCCGTCTCCGCCAGGACGCGCGCTTTGACGTCTTCCTTCGCCCCGTCGATCACGATCAACCCGGCCAGCCTCTTCAAGAGAGAAAGGCGCGGCTCCGAGCGCTGGACAATCATCACCTTGCTTGCGCCGAGCGCCTTGGCGATTTCGGCGTGAATCGCCCCCAGCGGGCCGCCTCCGACGATCAGCACGCGGTCGCCCAACTTCACCCCGGCCAGTTCCTGCGCATTGATGGCGCAGCTCATCGGCTCGGCCAGCGCCGCCGCTTCGTCGCTGACCGACGCGGGCACCTTGATGACGTTCCCGCCGGCGAGCGCCAGCGGGGGGATTGCGAGCAGGGGGGCGAAGGCGCCGTCAAACTGCTGGCTGATCGGGCGGCTGTTGGGACAGAGGTTCTGGAGGCCGCGGGAACAGATAGGGCAGGCATTACAGGCCAGCGTGGTCGCCAGGGTCACGCGGTCGCCGGCCTTGAACCCTTCAACGCGGGCTCCGACGTGGCGGACGCGGCCGCTCATTTCGTGGCCGATGATGACGGGGGGCTTCCAGCGGGGATGGCCGATGGTCGCCAGCTTCAAATCCGAGCCGCAGATGGCGCAACACGCCACCTCGACCACCAGGTTATCCGCTTCGGCCTTCGGTTCCGGCCGTTCCTTGATCTCAATCTTGCCCGGACCGAGATAAACTACCGCCTGCAAGGTCAAGCCTCCTTGTGGGAGCGCCAGCCGGGCGCGGCTGGCGCCAGGTAAACCGGTTGTGCGTCCAGCGCGCGGGAGGAAGAATCTTTCGGAGGGTTGGTCGCTCCGTCAGTTGAGCATATTAGTCACATCCTCGACCTTCACGGCCACCTTCTTCGAGACGCCCTTCTCCTGCATCGTGATGCCGTAGAGTATCTCGGCGATCCCCACCGTCCGCTTCGAGTGCGTGATGATGATGAACTGCGAGTCCTTGACGAACTCATCCACCAGCAACTGCGTGAAGCGGTCGATATTCGCTTCGTCCAATGCCGCATCCACCTCGTCGAGGATGCAGAAGGGGGAGGGCTTGGAGCGGAACACGGCGAAGAGCAGGGCGATGGTGGTCATGGTCTTCTCGCCGCCGGACAGGAGCGTGATGGAGCGCAGTTCCTTCCCGGGCGGGCAGGCCAGCACTTCGATGCCCGCCTCCAGCACGTCCGGCTCCTCCGGGTCGAGCATCACGTCGCAACGTCCGCCGCCGAAGAGGCGACGGAAGGTCTCCTGGAAGTTCTTGCGCACCTCCTCGAAGGTCTGCATGAACTTCTCGCGGCTGACCTTGTTCAGTTTCCGGATCACCTCCTGGAGGTCCTCCGTCGCCTTAACCAGGTCGTTGCGCTGGGCCTCGGTCTCGGCGATGCTGATTTCGAGGCTGTTCTCTTCGTCGATGGACTCCTCGTTCACGCCGCCCATGCGGCGTATCTTCTCGCGCAGTTCCTCGATCTCCAGCGCCACGGCATTCCAGTCCGGCTCCGGTTCGGGGGCGGGGGGTGCCGCAACAGGCGCGGGCGCTTCGGCCGCAGCAGCGCGCTGTGCAATGACATCAGTCAGCCGCACACCGTGTTCACCAAAGACGCGCTCGACCAGCGCCTCCATGCGCACCCGGAACTCCTGTTCCTCGATGCGCATCTTCTGGAGTTGCTGCCTCAGCCGTTCCAGTTCGGCGCGCAGCACGCGCGCGTTCTCGGCCAGTTCGGCGCGCTGCGTCTGCGAGCGCTGCTGCTCGGCATGCACCGCTTCGATCTCGGCGGTGACGCGCAGTTTCTCTTCCGCCAGCCGCGCCAATTCCACGCGCGCCTGCTCGATTTCCTTCTCCGCCTGCTCCTGCTTGAGCCGCAGTTCTTCCATCCGCTGGCGGATGGCGGCGATCTGCGCTTCGACTTCGGCCATCGTCTGCTTCGCGGTGACGATTCCCTTTTCGAAGCCGCCCCGGCGGACTTCTTTCTCCGCGAGCTCGACTTTCAGCCGCGTCAGTTCCTGGCGCAGGCGATCCACGACGGCCTGCTGGTCGGCGAGGTTGCGGTGCGCCGTCTCCATCTCCGCCTGCAGCCGGTCGCGCTGGGCAAGCGTCTCGCCCAATTCCTGTTCGATCACGCGCTCGCGCTCGTCGAACGCCTTGACCGCCGCTTCGATCTCATCCAGTTCCGAGCGGATCGTGGCGGACTCGTCGCCCAGAAGTTTCTGGCGCTTGCGGCGGTTTAGGATTTCGTTTTCGTTGGAGAGCTTTTCCAGGTTGCCGCGTTCGATCTCCTTGCGCAGCGTCGTGACGTCGCCGCGGAGCGATTCCACCTGCTCGGCCACCCGCCCACGCTGCCCCTCCAGGATGGCCAGCGTTTCGGAAAGGGTGCGCAACTCCCGCTCGATCTCTTCCAACTCGCTCTTGCGGGAAATGATGCCCGCGCGGGGCAGGGGCTCGCCGCCGAGGATAGCGCCGGAGGGATCCACCCGGTCGCCGTCGAGCGTCACAAAGCGGGCGCGCGCGCCGCCGTTGCCGGAGAGGCGCAGGGCGGTGGGGAGGTCCTTGACGACCCACGTTCCCCCGAGCAGATGCCGGATGATCGGCTCCAACTCCGGGCTGTAGCGGACCAGATCGGCCGCGCGGCCCAGCACGCCTTCCTCGCCCGCCAGGTGCATCTCTTCGCCTTCCGGCCCGCGCGCGCGGTTGAGCGGGATCAGCCCCGCGCGGCCGGAACGGTCCAGCCTGAGCAGCGCGACAGCGGCGCCGGCCTCGGTCTCGTCCGTGGTGATGATGTGCTGCGCCGCGGCGCCGAGCGCCGCTTCGATCGCCAACGCATAGCGCAGGTCCGCGCGCACGAGGTTGGCCACCATCCCGCGCACGTGAAGGTCGGGACCCTGACCGTCGCTGCGCAGCAGGCGCTTGACGCCGGACTCGATGTCCTCGCCGCGCACTTCCAGGTCCTGCAATATCTCGCGCCGCGAAATGCACTGTGCCTCGCGGTGGCGCTGTTCGCGCAGCTTCGACTCCAGTTCCTGCGCTTCCGTGTCGAGGCGGACGAGTTCATGCTCCTTCTCGTGCAGCATGAGGCTGCGATCCGCCAGACGCCCGCTGATCTCATCCCGTTCCCCCGCCAGCGCGCGGATTTCCTGGTCGATGCGCTCCACTTCGGCGCTCTTCTCGGCAAGCTGCCCCTGCAGCCGCGCCCGGCGCGCGAGTTGCTGACGCCGGCTGGAGTCCATGTGGTTCAGTTCGTTGCGCAGGGTGGTGGCGCGCTCGATGATCTGGATGGTGTGGTTCTTCCACTCCTCGATGGCGCCGGCCAACCGCGAACACTCGCTGCCCGCGGCGTCCGCTTTCTGCGTCTCGGCGGCGATGGACTCCGCCTGCCGCGCGATCGTCTCGCGGATGGATTGCAGGTTGCGTTCCGACTCCGCCATCTCCTCCTGCGTCTGGCGCAGCTTTTCCGCGAGCGACCAGATGCTGCGGGTGCAGCGCTCGGTTTCGTCCTGGAATTCGCGGATGCGCTCGCCGTTGTGCGTGATCGTCGCCTCGGCGGCCTCCATGCCGGATTGGACGGTATGCAGATTCTCGCGCTTGCGCAGATGCTCCTTCTCAAGCTCGTTGATCCGGGCATCCAGCGTTGTCGTAACCTGTTCAATCTGAGAAAGTTGCCCGTTGATCTCGGCCTGTTGACGGTCGAGCCCGGCGATCTCCAGCTCGAGCGCGCTGCGGCGGGCATCCCACTCCCGGTAGTTCTTGATCGAGAGGCTCAGCACCAGGTCGCGCAGGCGCGCGCTATGCTCACGGAACCGCCGCGCCTTGGCCGCCTGGTACTTGATGGAGCGCAGTTGCTTGCGCTGCTCTTCCAGGCGCACGTCCACCTTCTGCAGATTCAGGCGCGTGCGTTCCAGCCGGCTCTGCGCCTCGCGCCGCTGCGCCTTGTACTTGCTGACCCCCGCGGCCTCCTCGAAGATCGCGCGACGCTCCTTGGAGTTGGATTGGATGAACTTGTCCACCTTCCCCTGTTCGATGATGCTGTACGTGTCCAACCCGACGCCGGTATCCATGAAGAGCGTGCGGATGTCGCGGAGACGGCAGGGCTGGCGGTTGAGGAAGTACTCGGACTCGCCGCTGCGGTAGAGGCGGCGCGTGACGCACACTTCGGTGTATTCCACCGGGAGGATGCCGCGGTCGTTCAGGAAGGTGAGGGAGGCTTCCGCAAAGCCGAGCGAACGCCGGCTGGCGGTCCCGTTGAAGATGACGTCGGCCATCTGCGTGCCGCGGACCGCCTTGGCGCTTTGCTCGCCAAGGATCCAGCGAACCGCGTCCACCACGTTGCTCTTGCCGCACCCGTTCGGGCCGACAAACGCAGTGACGCCGCTCTGGAAATCGAACTCGGTCTTATCGGCAAACGACTTGAAGCCGCACATCTCCAGCTTCTTGAGCAGCATTAATTCAGCTCTCCCTTCATTGAGACCTTGAACCGGCCACACCGGGCATGGAATCCCCGGCAAAGGAATTCATGGAACACTTTCTCCGCAAGCCGGGAGATCGTGGGAGAGATGCCCAGCGTCCGCACGCCGTAGCCAGCTGCAAGCTCCGGGGCGCCAAGCCATGGGTGTGGAGAGCGCCAAGAGCCGTAACCCGCAACTGACGTTACGAATTATACAACCGATAAACCGCAACGTCAAGTGTTATTTTTGCCTCCCGCCACAACATATTGTATGCCGCCCCGGGACTGCCGGAGCGCGCCGGAGATGCCGTCGTGGGAATTGGCCCGTGCGCGGCATGGCCTTGCGTACGCACGGCTTCGGCACAGGGGCGTCGAATAATCTTCGCGCTGTCCTGCTTGACACGCGTGGACACTCGTGTAAGATGTATCGGCGTCGAGAGTTGATGGTCAGTCCCGAGCTTGTAGGTCGGCTCATGGGAGGGCTGGCGGTTCGTGGACCGGGTTTATTCCAAGGAGGTCGGGATATGAGACTGCTTCTGTGCGCACTGGCGGTGGTCGGCATGATGGTGGCGATGGGCGGCTGCTGCTTCCCGCAGGGGCCGGTCGTGAGCGGACTCATGATTGACCAGAAGGGCCCGGTGTCCATGGGCGAGTTCAGCGTCAAGAGCCTTAAGGAAGGCCGCTCGAAGGCCGCCGGCGTCATCCTCGTGGCTTGGGGCGATGCCTCGATCGGCACTGCGATGAAGGACGCGGGAATCACCCGCATCCATCACGTGGATTGCGAAGTGTTGAACGTCCTGGGAATTTACGCCCGGTACGAGACCATCGTTTACGGCGACTGATGTCGTCCCCTGAAGCTTGTGAAGGCGCGGTCATCCCTTCGCAAGTTTGATCCGTGCGCGGAGCGCCTTGCGAAGGTTCCTGCGAACCTTCGCAAGGTCCGTTCCGCCCCTCCCTGTGCCAGCGGCTTTTCATCTGAGGGCGATCCCGTGAAACTGCTTGGAGTGCGGTGCGGCTGCATGGTGCTGGCGGCGGCGCTTCTCGTGGGCGTTGCCGGTTGCGCGGAGAAACTGCCGACCATTCGGAACACGTACGTCCAGTCGCGGGCGCAAACCATTCCGCAAGACTCCACCCCCGTCTTTTCCTGGCAGGGCGCTCAGCGCGTCATATTCACCTACTGGGGACGCCAGAGCGCGACCATTCGACTTCGCGTCTGGGCGCCCCCCGGAGCCACCGGCGCGGCGGACGCGCGATGGGAAGTGCTAGCGCGGACGGACGAGGGCAAGCCGATTCCGTTCATCGGCTTCGAGCAGCGGTATGTCAACGAGAAGGGGCAGGAACTTTTCAAACTCGTTCCGCCTTTGGACCTCGAACGCATGCCGGACGGCCTGTACATCGTCATCACTCCGGGAATGGAATTCGCGGATGGCAAGCTCTTGCGCATTCAACCCATTGCCAACGTCCGCGAAATTCGACACAGAACTTTCACTCCCTTGTGTTTTCCAATCCTGCTGATTCCCGACGTTCCTTCCGACCTGACCCCCGTTCCTCCCCCTCGCCCGGAGGAGCCTGACGGGACTGCGCTGCCGAGCTAGCCACATTGCGGATTACTCATTCTGCGGAACTCTTTTGGAGGTTGGACCATGAAGTACCTTGTGTTGACGGCCGTGCTGTGCGTCGCTCTCCTCACGATGACCGGCTGCCTGCGGGCTCCGGTGATTCCTCCTCTGGGCGTCATTTACTCCGACGTGAAGGCGCCGCTCGATGTTGACGCAAACAACACGGTCATCGGTGGAGCCACCACGAAGAAGCCCGGCATGGCGAGCTGCATCAATGTGCTCGGTCTCGTGTCGGTCGGCGACGCGAGCGTCAAAGCGGCCGCGGATGACGGCGCCATCACCAAGATCGACCACGTGGATTATGAGTTCATGTGCGTACTCTTCGTCTACTCGAAGTACACAACCATAGTCTACGGTCAATAACCCGGCGCGACTTGAGGGAATGGATCATGCCTAGAGCATTGTTGATCTTGTCGGCCCTCCTGATCGTGGGCGGCCTGACAGGCTGCGGGGTTATCGCGCCGGTAGTGCCGCCTCGCGCGGCACTCTACACCCAATTCAAAGCGCCGCTCAAGATTCATTATGAGGGGACTGACCTGGGCGCGAAGAAGGGGACGGCGAAGTGCAGCAGTATCGGCATCTTGTGCTGGCCTTTCGGGGACGTCGCCTGGGGGGACAGTGGAATCCGTGCGGCTGCCAAAGATGGTGACATCAGTGTCGTGAAGGCGGCGGACTACGAGTACCTGAACGTCCTTTGGGTGTACCAGGAGTTCACCGTCCACGTTTCCGGCGATTGAGAAGCGTCGTGCGCTGTTTCGCGAGGGTAAGGGCGCAGCATGCTGCGCCCTTACTTTTTGGCCTGAGATGCGGCTGCGCCGTATTCCCGGTAATTGACGAATGGGGCTTCTCCGTCTGCGCACGCGGGTGTGCCCCTTCGGCTTCGCTCAGGGCAAGTAACCCGCGCTACACTTTTTCAGCAGCCCCAATCGCCTTGCTATCGCCCCGCGCTTGACGCTTCCCGCGCACCGGTGCTAACATGCCGGAATGAGACTCCTGCGTCACAAAGCGTTATCCTTAGCCGCGGGGCTGCTTTACATCCTCCTGGCCTCCGGCTGCGCGTACAACCGCGCGGCGCGCCAGGCCGATGTGGCGTTCGCCCGTGGCGACTACGCCGGAGCCGCCGCCACGCTCGAAGAAGCCTCTCCCCCGGATCGCGACCAGCTCCTCCACCTTCTGGAACTCGGCACGTGCTATCAATGCGCGGGGGACTTCGCCACGAGCAACGCCCGGCTGCTGAGCGCCGTCGCCGTCGCCCGGGGCTACGACGAGCGCGCCCGGGTCAGCCTGCGCGACGCCGCTTCTTTCCTCGCCGCGCTGACGGTCAACGACAACATGCTGCCGTATCGGGGCGAGCCTTACGAGCGCGTTCTGCTGCACACAACCCTGGCCATGAACTACCTGCTCCTGCGCGACCCGGAGAACGCCCGCGTGGAAATCCTCCAGGGCTATCAGGTCCAGAAGGAGATGCGCGAACAGAATGATGAGGCCATCGCCAAAAGCAAGTCGGAAGCGGCGAAGCGCTCCTGGGACACCTCGCGCATCAATTCCGAAATCGGCAAGGCCTATGCCGGCCAGATGCAGACCATCCAATCCGCGGGCAACGTCTATCAGAACGCCTTCATGTACTATCTCTCCAGCATCGTCTACGAGATGAACGGCGAAATCTCCGACGCCTACATCGACGCCAAGACGGTGCACGCGTTGAACCCAAATTTCCTCCCCGTGCGGCGCGATCTCCTGCGCTATTCAAAACAACTCGGCGCGCGAGAGGATTATGACAAGTGGAAGTCGGAGTTCGGCGAAGGAACGGAGGAGTCCCTTCCGAAGGGAAGCGGCGAGGTGGTGTTGTTGTTCGCGCGCGGCCTCGCCCCGGTGAAGGAGCAGATCAAAATCCTCCTGCCGCTTCCGCTGGAGAAGCGCATCGACCTTGTGCCCATTGCCTTTCCGCGATTCGTCGCGCGCCATGACCCCGTTGCCACGCTCCGCCTCGGCGAGAACTGCGCCGTGCTGGGCGTCACGCAGCCGCTGATGAGCGTCGAGGCGACCGCCGAGCGGAACCTCTGGGAACAGGCCCCGGCTATCGCCATCCGCCAACTGATTCGCGCCGCGGGCAAAGTCGTTCTTCAGGAACAGGCCCGGAAGAACTACGGACCCATCGGTTTCATCCTCATGATCATCGCCACCGATCTCAGCGAGCAGGCGGACGTGCGCTCCTGGCGGAACTTGCCCCAGGACTTCCAGGCGCTGCGACTCTCGGTTCCCTCTGGCTCGCACGACTTCGTGATGGACCTGGTTTCCCCCGGCGGCGCGGTCCTCGATAGCGTGCCGGTGAATGGGGTGCAGGTGCCGGAAGGGGGGATCAGCTTCATCGTCTTGCGTTCTACCGGAGTTCATGGTACTGCTTATCATGCCAGTTTTGGCGGAAAGAAGTCGCCTTAGTAATTTGCTATTGGCCATTCGGCATTCGCCATTTTGAAAGGAGCGCACCATGCGTACAGCCGCCCTGATTACAGCCGTTTCGCTGGCCCTTGTCCTCGTCGGCTGCGCCAGCCAGGGTGAGCGCATCGACCCCGGCGTGGAGGCCGTTGCCTCGCACGATTTCAACCCGACGGACCTGCAGCTCATTGGCAAGCAGGCGGTGCAGAAGATGCTGGCGCGGGACGTTTTCAAGGATGCCGAGGAGAAGCTTCCCCTGTACGTCGCCCCGATCAAGAACATGACGGATGAGCACGTCAACACCTCGATCATCCAGGAATACATCGCCAACAAGCTCGACGAAACCAACAAGGTGAGGCTCGTCGTCACCCCCGCGGAACGCAAGGAGGCCATCGATGAACTCGAGCGCCAACAGGACGCGTTTGTCGATCCTTCCACCGCTCAGAAGATCGGCAAGCTCATCGGCGTCAAGTATTACGTCAGCGGCCAATTGGCGAACATGACCACTCAGGTGGGCGGGAAGAAGGGGCAGTATTTCCTCTTCACGCTGAAGATGGTTAAAGTGGACACCGGCGACGTCACCACCAGCCAGGTGGAAATACAGAAGCTCAGCAAGCGCGGCTGGTTCGGCTGGTGAAGTGAAACGTCCGGCAGAGGTGCCCTCGCCTGCGCATGCGTGACGCGGAATGTTGTCGCAGCCGAGGGTGGCTGCGACGCAACTCCGCGCACCGGGTCTGTTATGGGAGCGAGATTGACTTGGCTGGCAATACAATAAAGATCGGGCTGGTCGGGCTTGGCACGGTGGGGATGGGCGTCCTGCGCACCCTGCGAAAGAACGCCGCCGTGGTGCGCGCGCGCTGCGGGACGAACGTGGAGGTGGCGCGCGTGGCCGATCGCGATGCGGCGCGTCTGCGCGCCTGCGGCCTGCCGCCGGCGAAGTGCTCCGGAAGCTTTCAGGCGATTCTGGATGACCCCTCCATCGAGATTGTCGTCGAGGTCATCGGCGGCACCGGCGCGGCGAAAGAGTTGGTCACGAAAGCGCTCAAGGCCGGCAAGCACGTTGTCACAGCCAACAAGGCCCTCCTGGCGTCGGAGTGGCAGGGAATTCTCTCGCTGGCGCACCGGAAGAAGGTCGCGGTGGGATACGAGGCCTCGGTCATGGCCGGCGTGCCGGTCATTCGCAGCATCGAGGCAGGTCTTGCGGGCAACCGCATACAATCCCTCTTCGGGATATTGAACGGGACGACGAATTTCATTCTTACCCGCATGGCGCAGGGGCTGGAGTTCGACCAGGCGCTGCAGGAGGCGCGCAAGCGCGGCCTGTGCGAAGCGGACGCCTCGCTGGACATCGACGGCTACGACGCCGCCCAGAAGCTCGCAATCCTCGGCACCCTCTCCCTCGGACGGCGCGTTCCGGCCGCCTCGATTTATCGCGAGGGGATCGGACAGATCGAGCGCTTCGACATCGAGGAGGCGCGCAGCCAGTTCGACTATGTCCTCCGTCCGCTGGCCGTGCTCAAGCGGGGGGCGCAGGTGGAGGCCCGAGTGCATCCCACCTTCATTCCCACGCACCATCCGCTGGCCGCCATCGAGAATGAGTTCAACGCGCTGCTGATCAACACCGATACCGCCGGCCCGATCACCCTTTCCGGCAAGGGAGCGGGGGAGAAGCCCGCCGCCAGCGGGGTGATCAGCGACATCGTGGAAGTCGCGCGCGCCATTCGCAAGGGGGATGGCGCAGGGACGCTGGTTCCCGCCGCGCCCGCCGCGGGCAACGCGCGCATCGCTCCGATCGAAGAAGTGCAGAGCAAATTCTACCTGCGTTTCTCCGTCGTGGACCGCCCCAAAGTCCTGGCGTTCATCTCAGGCGCGCTGGGACGCCACGGAGTGTCCATCGCCACCTGCCATCAGCTCGGGCGATCCGAGCGCGGCGCGGTGCCGCTCATCATGGTCACCCATCTCACCCGCGAGGGGGCCATTCGCCGCGCCCTGTCCGGAATTGACGCTTCGCACCGGATCGTCAAACGCAAGACGGTCGCGGTGCGCATCGAGGAGTGATAATCGCCATGCGAGTCGGCCTGATCGAACGGTATCGCCGTTATCTGCCCGTCACGGAGCGCACCCCCATTGTCACGCTCTGCGAGGGGAGCACGCCGCTCATTCCCGCGCCCGCTCTGGCCCGCGCGCTGGGCTGCCGCTGGAAAATATTCCTCAAGTACGAAGGAATGAACCCCACCGGCTCCTTCAAAGACCGCGGGATGACGATGGCCGTCTCGAAAGCGGCCGAGGCCGGCGCCAAGGCGGTCATTTGCGCCTCCACCGGAAACACCGCCGCCTCCGCCGCCGCATACGCCGCGCGCGCGGGAATGCGCCCCGTTGTGCTTCTGCCCGCCGGCAGCGTGGCGCTGGGCAAGGTCTCCCAGGCCCTCGCCTATGGCGCAACCGTCCTGGCCGTGGAGGGCAACTTCGACGCCGCGCTCGAACTGGTGCTGCGCGCCTGCGATCAGTACCCCGTCACGCTCGTCAATTCCCTCAACCCCTTCCGCATCGAAGGGCAGAAGACCGGCTCCTTTGAGATATGCGACGATCTGGGCCGCGCGCCGGACCTGCACTTCATCCCCGTCGGCAACGCCGGCAACATCACGGCGTACTGGAAGGGATACAAGGAGTACCACGCGGAGAAGGAGAGCGGCCTGCCGCGCATGATGGGTTTCCAGGCCGAGGGGGCCGCCCCCATCGTCCTGGGGCATCCCGTGGCCGATCCCCACACACTCGCCACGGCCATCAAGATCGGCAACCCCGCAAGCTGGAAATCCGCCGAAGCCGCGCGCGACGAGTCCGGCGGGCGGATCGATATGGTCACGGACGATGAGATTATCGAAGCTTATAAGATGCTCAGCCGCCTGGAGGGGGTTTTTGTCGAGCCCGCCTCGGCCGCGGGCGTCGCGGGGATGGCGAAATATCTGCGCAGCGGCCTCCTTGACCGGAATAAGGAGACCACGGCCGTCTGCATCCTCACCGGGCACGGCCTGAAGGATCCCGAGCGCGCCATCAAGACCTTCGGCGAAATCATCACCGTGCCGGCCACGCTCGACGCCGTGGCCAGAGGGGCGGGATTGATATGAGCCAGAGCGTCCGAGTGACCGTCCCGGCCACCTCCGCTAATCTCGGGCCAGGTTTCGATACGCTGGGCCTGGCGCTGAACCTGCGCAACGAACTCTTTCTGCAGGCCACGGGGAAGAATCGGCCTGCGGGGGAGAGCGCGGTCTGCATGACCGTGGAAGGGCGGGGCGTCGCCGAGCTTCCGACCAATGCGCGCAATCTCGTCGTGAAAGCGGCGAACATCGTTTTCCGGGCCGCACAGCATGTCCCCGAACGGCTGAACTTCCGCCTCATCAACCGCGTTCCGCTCTGCAGCGGGCTGGGCAGTTCGGCCGCCGCCGCCGTCGCCGGCCTGGTCGCGGCCAACGCCATCTGCGAAGAACCGTTTTCCACCGAGCAACTGCTCAAGATGGCCACCGACCTGGAAGGGCACCCCGACAACGCCGCCCCGGCGCTGCTGGGAGGATTGACCATCTGCGTCGTGGATGAAGCGGGGGAGGTGCAGGTAGTGCAGCCTCGCGTGCGGACCGACTTGCAGTTCGTCTTCTGCATCCCGGCCGCCGCGCTCCCCACCCAGCGCGCGCGGAAGATCCTGCCGAAGAGCTACACGCGCGAGGACGTCGTCTTCTCCCTCTCCCGCGCCATCATGCTCACCGCGCTTCTGCACGGGGGCAGCACCCGCTTGCTGCGGCTTGCCATGCAGGACCGCATCCACCAGCCCTATCGCGGCAAGCTCGTCCCCGGCCTTGCCGAGGCCGTCACTGAGGCCGAGAAAGCCGGCGCGCTGGGCGCTTGCTTCAGCGGCTCCGGGCCCACGGTGATGGCGGTAACCGACCGCGCAATTTCGCAGGAAACCATCGGCAAAGCCATGATGCGCGCCTTCGCCGCCCACGGCATCGGCTCGGAAATCCTCTCACTGGGAATCAGCCGGAACGGCGCGCGCGCCTGCAAGGCGTAAGCCGGCGGAACAGTAATCCAATCCATCGCCCGTTGACCCGTTCCAACCTATTCTGTAAACTGACCAGCCCTCGCCATTTCAATCTTCTTTTGTGAAGGGAGACTCGTACCGGTGATGCCCGAATCCCCCGTTGAATGGCATGCGCTGACCCCCGAGCAGGCGGCTCAGCGTTTGGAAAGCGATCCGCGAACCGGTCTGCCTCAGAGCGTGGCCGCCGAACGCCTCCTCGCTGCGGGCCGCAACGCCTTTCCGGAAGGAAAGCAGCGTTCGCTTCTCGCCATGTTCCTTGACCAGTTCAAGGACCTCCTGGTCATCATCCTCATTGCGGCGACGGTCGTTTCGCTGGCGATGGGGGAATACACGGACGCCCTGGTCATCCTCGCGATCCTGGTGGTCAACGCCATTCTCGGGGTGATCCAGGAGCGCAAGGCGGACCACGCGCTTGAGGCGCTCAAGAAAATGACGGTTCCTCAGTGCGAGGTGATTCGCGACGGGGCCATCGAGAAGATTTCCTCCGAGGAGGTTGTCCCGGGAGATCTCGTGGTCATCCGGGAAGGGGACTACATTCCTGCAGACCTGCGGTTGACGGAGTCCTACAACCTGCGGATCGACGAAGCCAGCCTGACGGGCGAATCGGCCCCGGTGGAGAAAGAGATCGCCGCAGCCGCCGAATCCGCCTCCCTGGCCGACCGCGGCTGCATGGCCTACGCCGGAACCTGCGCCGTGTACGGCCGCGGGCGGGGCCTCGTCGTGGCCACCGGTATGCGCCGGGAGATCGGCCGCATCGCCCAGATGATGCAGCAACAGCAGCGGACGGAGACGCCGCTGCAACGCAACTTGGCCGGCCTGGGCAAGATGCTCGGCATCGGCGCGCTCATCATCTGCGCCCTGGTGTTCGTCGTCGGCGTGCTGGAAGCCGGACCCTTCACCAGAGAATCCGTCGTGAACATGTTCCTGACCGCCGTGAGCCTGGCCGTCGCCGCGATCCCGGAAGGGCTTCCAGCCATCGTGACCATCGTCCTGGCCATCGGCGTCTACCGCATGAGCAAGCAGCAGGCCATCGTCCGCAAGCTGCCCGCCGTCGAAACCCTCGGCTGCGCCACGTATATCTGCACCGATAAGACCGGGACGCTCACACAGAACCGCATGACCGTCCTGGCGACGCTGACCCCGCGCGAAATCCTCGTTCCGGGCGCTGCCGAAGACGCCGTCGCGGCGCGCAATCTGATGAACGTCTCGGTCCTGTGCAATGACGCGCACATCGACCGTCGCGGCCCCGACGTCAAGCGCTATGGCGACCCCACCGAACTGGCCTTCGTCGATCTGGCCGAGAAGCGGCAGATTGACGTGGCTCAACTGCGCGTCGACCAGCCCCGCATCCACGAGGTGCCCTTCGACTCCAACCGCAAGCTGATGTCCACGCTGCATCTGGTGGAAGGGCGCAGGCTGATGATGGTGAAAGGGGCCCCCGGCGCGGTGCTGGACCGGTGCGCCTCCTGCGAGGTGGAGGGCAAAGCCCTCCCGATGTCCGCCGCCGATAAGGAGCGCGCGCTCGCAGCCGTCGAGCAGATGGCGGCCAAGGCGCTGCGCGTCCTCGCCTTCGCCTGGAAGGTGGCCGAGGGGCGCGATCAGATTACGCAGGGCGATGAGCAGGGGCTGGTTTTCGCCGGCATCATGGGGATGATGGACCCCGCGAGGGACGAAGTGCGCGATGCGCTGCGCGAAGCGACCGATGCCGGCATTCACTGCGCCATGATCACCGGGGATAACCCCACGACCGCGCGCGCCGTGGCTGCCGACATCGGCATGCTGCGGCCCGGCGACGAGGTGATCACGGGCCAGGAACTGGAGAAGCTCTCCGACGAGGAGCTCAAACTCCGCGTCCGCAGGATACGCGTCTTCGCGCGCGTCTGGCCGGAGCAGAAGCTGCGGATTGTCAATGCGTTGCAGGAGAACGGCGAAGTCGTCGCCATGACCGGCGACGGCGTGAACGACGCCCCCGCGCTGCGCCAGGCGGATATCGGCGTGGCGATGGGGATCACCGGCACGGAGGTCGCCAAGGAGACCTCGGACGTCGTCCTCGCCGACGACAATTTCGCGACGATCGTTCACGCCATCCGCGAGGGACGCGTTATTTTCGACAACATCCGCAAGTTCGTCATGTACCTGCTGGCATGCAACGTCGGCGAAATATTCGCCATTTTCGTTCCCATCCTCATGGGACTGAGTTCCCCGCTGCGCCCCGTGCAAATCCTGCTGGTCAACCTGGTGACCGACGGCGTCGTCGCCCTGTCGCTGGGCATGGACACACCGGAAGAGGAGATCATGAAGCGCAGCCCCCGCCAGACGGCGGTCGGCATCGTCGGGCGAACGGATATCATCTACATCATGTACAACGCCTTCTTCATCATGTCGGGGGTGATCCTCTCCTTCGTCATCGGGAGTCAACTGGGGCTTGGGGAAGGCTCCAAGACGCTCGCGTCCGCCAACCTCTTCGGCTGGAACGTTCAAGTCACCTCCACCGGCATGACCATGGCTTTCGTCACGCTGTGCATGGCCGAATTGTGGCGCGCGTTCAGCTTCCGTTCCTTCACGAAGAATGTGTGGCAACTCAGCCCCTTCTCAAACATGTACCTGGTCTGGGCATGCCTCTCCTCCATGGCGATTGTCTGCGCGACGGTGCTGATCGCGCCGCTGCGTAACGTGTTCGGCAACGCGGAGTTGACCGGAAAAGAATGGGCCTGCGCGCTGCTCTTCTCGCTGGTGCCATTCACCGCCACGGAGATCTGGTCGCTGGTCCGCAGGAAACTGGCGAAGCGAGAGGGCTGAATGCAGCCCCAGTCCGGGCCGGGCAACTGCTCCCGGACGTTCTTGCCGCACACGTGACGCTCCCGCGCGCAGCGGATAAATTCGGTTCCTTCGCTCCGGCCTGCTTCTTCACCCGGAAAGAAAGGGGGCGCGTTGGAATTGCGATGGATTGTCTTGGCCATCGTGGCGGGAGTCTATCTCTATCTATGCCTCAGCACGCGCCATCGCGCCAGGGCCATCTGGCTCGGGGTCGCGGTGCTGGTCGTGGCCGGGTATGCCTTCGGGGACGCGCGCCTCTCACTCCGCGCCCTCGTCGAGGACGCCATCATCTGGAACGTGATCGGCGTGCTGGCCGGCGCCATGCTCATCGCGGACCTGTTCATCGAATCGCGCGTTCCGGTGCTGCTGGCGAACCTGATCGTCGACAAAACCAGCTCCACCCACATGGCCATGCTGGGGGTATGCGCCCTGTCGGCGGCCATCAGTTCCTTCGCCGACAATGTCACCACGGTCCTGCTGGTCAGCCCGGTGGCGCTGGCGGTCGCCAGGCGCGCGGAAATGAGCCCCGTGCCGCTGATCATCGGCATTGCGATCATGTCCAATCTGGAAGGGGCCGCCACGCTCATCGGCGACCCACCCAGCATGCTGCTGGCCGGCTACTACCGGCTCGGCTTCGCCGACTTCTTCGTTCTCCATGGCCGCCCGTTCATCTTCTTCGCCATCCAGTGCGGCGCCGTCCTGGGGCTGGCGTTCCTCTGGCTGATCTTCCGCATCCATCGCAAGCGCATGATGCCCGAGCCGGTGACGAAAGTGAAGAGTTGGATCCCCGTGGGCTTCATCGGCACGCTGGTGGCTTTCCTGGTTTGCAGTTCCTACTACGACCCGGGTTTCCGCTGGCTGGCCGGAACAGGCGCTTTGATCCTGGGAGCCTTTGCGCTGCTCTGGACGTTCCGGCGCGATGCGGCGGCGGCGCGCGAGATGGTGAAACGCTACGAATACCCCACGATTTTCTTCCTTTCCGGCATCTTCGTCCTGGGCTACGCCATGAACGAGTTCGGCTGGGTGAAGGCGATCGGCGACGGGATCACGACGCTGGTGGGGCGCAATCCCTTCGTGGCGTACACCGTCATTGTCTGGTTCAGCGTGCTGGTCAGCGGGTTTGTGGATAACATCGCCTATGTGGCCGTCATGTTGCCGGTGACGAAAGTGCTGGCAGAGGGAGTGGGCGGGAGCCCCATGCTGTACGCCGGCGGTCTTCTGGTGGGGGCCTGCCTTGGAGGGAACATCACCCCCATCGGCGCGGCCTGCAACGTCGTGGCTTGCGGGATTCTTCGCCGCGAGGGGCACACCGTGAGCTTCTGGCGCTTCGCGAAGATCGGCCTGCCTTTCACGCTGCTGGCCACACTGGCCGGATACCTGTTTATATGGGTTTTCTGGCATTCCGTGGGTTGAACACGCGCCGCGGGAGGCTCTATTACTTGCATGTTCAGCCCTGCGGTGATACCATATCGCGATCGTTGCATTTTCGGGGCGAACGTGACGCCCCTTCGGTTACTACCGGTTCTCTGATTGGAGGTCGCTCGCATGGTACGCAAGTTGGCTGGTCTCGCGGCGGCGTTGGCTCTCGTGGCGGTGTGTGGTTGCGTCTCCACGGCTACGTACAACAAGGACATCAAGGCTCAGAAGGCGTTGACGCAGCAGGCTTCGGACAAGGCCGCTGCCGACAAGAAGGCTTCCGATGCCGCTTTGGAAGCGAAGAGCAAGGATATTCAGGCGCTCACCAAGCAGGTCGCCGACGAGAAGGCCGCCGCCAAGAAGGCTGACGCGGATGCCAAGACCGCCGCCGACGCGATGAAGGCTCAGATCGCCAAGGCCGAAGCCGCCCAGAAGCAGGCTGCCGACCGCGCGACCAAGGCTGAAGCCCAGGTTCAGGCGCTCACCAAGCAGCTCGCCGACGCCCAGGCCGCTGCCAAGAAGAGCATTGACGACCTGACCCATCAGCTTGATGAGGCCAAGAAGGTCGCCCCGGTCGCCCCGCGCGCTCCGGCTCCTGCTCCCGCTCCGGCGCCCGCTAAGTAATACGCTCCGAGAACAAACCGAGCCGGTTCCGCTTCTGCGGAACCGGCTCGCGTCGTTTTAAGGGCGGGGGGGCTGCGCTACACAGCGACCGGCTTACCAGTATACGTACCGCGTGAAGTCCCCTCGTTCGGCGGGGGAAAGCTTCTCGGTGTCCGGTATGAGGTAGCGGTTGTTGTCCAAGTCGATCAGCACCTTCCCGCGCTGGCCGTAATCCACGGCGCGGTCCAACTGCCAGCGCATGAAAAAGCTGAGCGTTCCCTTGTCGGTATCCACATCAAAAGCCAGAATCGAGTTGTTGTACTTGCTCTCCACACGGCGGATCCGGGTAATCGTGTGGACGAAGTACCGCCGCTCCAGCGCCTCGCGGACCAACGTAGCGGCCTCGGGCGGGAACTCATCGAGGTCGCGGATGATGCCGACCTCGACGTCCTTCTTCCCCGTCGATTGGATCAGCGAGATATAGCGCGACGGGTGCGCCACGGGGAAGGCGCAGGCGGCGTACACCCCGCCGTAAATCGCTTCGTTGACGACGGTTACGTGCAGGGTGTTCAGGCTGCCCAGGTGAATACGGCACATATCAGGCGTGAGGTAGCGCACCTGCGTGGCGAGCAACCGCGCGGCGGCCTCCTGCTCTTTCGTTACGACCGTGTCGTCCATGTCATCTAACCTCTATTTCGGCTTCTGCGCGTTCAGCGCATCCACGCTGGGCTCGCGCGTCAGTTCGGTCTGAATCTTCACCAGCCGGTGATACAGCCCCCCGAGCGCCAGCAATTGCTCGTGGCTTCCTTCCTCAACGATTTTCCCCTCTTCCATCACGAAGATGCGGTCGGAGTTCTTAAGAGTGCTCAGGCGGTGGGCGATGGCGATCGTTGTGCGCCCCGCGGTCACCCGCAGCAGCGCCTCCTGGATCAACTGCTCGCTCTCCGTGTCCACGCTACTGGTCGCCTCGTCCAGCACCAGGATCTTCGGGTTATACAGCAAGGCGCGGGCAATGCTCACGCGCTGCTTCTCGCCCCCCGACAGCCCCGCGCCGCGCTCCCCGATGTACGTGTCATACCCCAGCGGATGGCGGATGATGAAGTCGTGCGCGTTCGCCGCCTTGGCCGCCGCGAGCACCTGCTCGGGCGAAGCATCGTTCCGGCCGTAGACAAGGTTCTCGTAGATCGTGCCGCGGAAGAGGAAGGGCTCCTGCAGGACGATTCCGACGCAGCGGTGCACCTCGGATGTGCGCAGGTCGCGCACGTCCTTTCCATCCAGCAGGACGCGCCCCTCATCCACGTCGTAGAGGCGCGCCAGCAGGTTGGTGATGGTGGTCTTCCCGGAACCGCTTTTGCCGACGATCCCGATGCGCTCCCCCGGCTTGATCTTGAAGGAGATGTTCTTGAGCACCGGTTCATGGCGGTTGTAGCCGAACGTCACATTCTCCAGCGTCACTTCCCCCTTGGGATCGACCAGGCTCAGAGCGTTGGGCTTCTCGTCCACCTGCGGGGGGGTATCCAGAATCTCGAAGGTCCGCTGCGCCGCCGTCAGGAACTGCGTGAACCAGTCGGTCAACTGGGTCATGTAGGTCAGCGGCGCGTAGAACATCGCCAGATAGGCGAAGAAGGCCATCAGGTCGCCCAGCGTCAAGTGCTTGTCCACTACGTCGCGGCCGCCGACCAGCCAGACGATCAACCCGCCGAGGCTGAAGATCAGCCCCATCATCGGGTTGAAGATGCTCGTGGCATACTCGACGCGCCGGCCGGAATCGCGCAGGTATTCCGTCGAGTGCGCGAAGCG
>Ga0114951_10002142_pt1 | contig 22884 bp, 22 predicted proteins | sample AM7aDNAmetaG_FD_88677 | JGI IMG/M metagenome (GOLD analysis project Ga0114951, IMG submission 88677) | Freshwater microbial communities from Finland to study Microbial Dark Matter (Phase II) - AM7a DNA metaG | ecosystem: Environmental > Aquatic > Freshwater > Lake | place: Finland: Lake Alinen... | reverse complement strand
TCATCCGCCGTGCTTATGGTTATCGAGATGATGAGTACATGAAGCTCAAAATTATCCAAGCGTGCTCGTCTTTAAGGTTTTTTCAGCCGTGGACGGTAGCGTTCAACAATTCAGAATGAGCCTAAAATCCTTTCCAGCTTTTTTCGTTGGATTTGCGTGTTAGCCGGAGTCGTCGTTTCGCTCTGATCCAGGCATCTCAACTTTTCTTAAATCATTGAGCCGCAAACATTGGTTATGGGCAACAGCACTCAATGACATGTTTATGAAATGCGGTTGAAAAATCGGTTATTTAATGGAAAATGAACGAGGCAGTCCCCTCAGGGCATTCAGGGAGAAGGTGCGGCTGAAACGATCGACAGCGTGCATTAAATAGGTGCAGCCTATGTATCGGGCCATGGTAAAATTCTGGGAATTATCGACACGCACCCCCCACAGGGTCATTGGCGTGATATTGCTGTTGATTGTCCTGGTGGGCGGCGCCGACTACGTGACAGGGTATGAGTTTGACGTCGAGGTTTTCTATCTGGCGCCCGTGGCCCTGGCATCATGGTTTCTGGGAGGGCTTGGGGGGATTTTAACTTCTTGTGCCTCGGTCTTGATGTGGGTTACGGCCAACGATGTGTTGCACCAGTACCAGGTGTCGATCCCGGGCATGCTGTGGAACAGCCTGGTGCTGTGGGTATTTTTTGCCATTGTTTCCCGAATGCTGATAGCTTTAAAATCATCGATGGAACGTGAAACGAAAATGGCCCGTACCGATTTCAAGACGGGGATTGCGAATGCCATGGTTTTTTATGAACGCGCCGAACTGGAGATCCATCGGGCGCGGCGCAACAGGCATCCTCTTTCGGTCTTTTATATCGATTGCGATAATTTTAAGGGGATCAACGATGGGCTGGGGCACCATACGGGCGACGAGGTGCTGCGCACTGTGGCGAGCACATTGAAGGAGGATGTCCGCGTCACAGACCTGGTGGCGAGGATGGGCGGGGATGAATTTTGCATCCTTTTGCCCGAAACTGATGCGCCGGGAGCCTGTCTTGTCGCTCAACGTGTTAACAGGAAATTCAATGACGTGATGACTGCCAAAGGTTACCGCGTCACCTTAAGTATCGGGGTTGTGACGTTTATGACGCCCCCTGGTTCCGTTGATCATATGGTCAAAATGGCTGATGACATGATGTACTCGGCCAAGAATGACGGCAAAAATGCCATACGGACGGTGAGTATCGATTAAGCGGCATGTCACGGCCTGAGAAAATGTTTTTCCGGATTTTGCTGTTTGATCTTATATTGTCGCAGGGCAGCACAACTTATAGCGTAATTTATTCGGAGTTCCAGTATCTAGGCCCCTTGTGATCGAAAGATCAGGAGGGGTTTATTTTTTATCCCCCATTTCGCAACAGGCACAGATGAACGCGGGATAACCCCGGTTTTTGGGGACGATAAAAAATGAGGGAACCGACACTTGCGCATCCGCACTATCATGTGCCCATGGACCCGTCGATAAAATGGTGTTTCTGCAAAATCCGGGTTTATGATAAGCTTGAGTAAGCAACAGGAGGGAATATGGCGGATGAACGATGCGCGGTATGCGGCTTGAGTGTTAATTCTAAAGTTGTCGCTACACATCAGGGGAAGCTATACAAACTGTGTGGTTATCGATGCAAAAAGAAATTTGAGGCAGATGCCGGGCAATATGTAACTTGAAATGACGGACTTGCAAAGCATGTTTTTGTGCCAGGAGGGCCGTCGGAGATGAACGGATATTGTACAATCCGGGTTTAGTGTTGACAAAGTCTTGGTGAAAAGGGTATTCTTCTCGAGTGGTATAGCCGTTGGGACCACCCACACCAAGAAAAGGAAGCTTATGATCACAGAGGCACTTTATCAGGAATATCTGTCGTTATTGCTGGAAGGCAACAAGGCAGGGTGTGCCAGGATCGTGGCCAAGCTCATCGCCGACAAGATCGACCTGGAAACCTTGTACCTGGCGCTGTTTAAAAGGTCGTTGTATGAAATAGGCGACATGTGGGCCGACAACAAAGTTTCCGTCGCGACCGAGCACCTGGGGACAGCGATCACCGAAGGGCTGATGACCCAGGCCTATCCGCTGATATTCCGCCAGGCGCATGTCGGCAAAAAAGCCGTGGTGGCCTGCGTGGCCAACGAGTATCACCAGATCGGCGGCAAGATGGTCGCGGATGTGCTGGAGCTTTGCGGCTGGGACACCTATTTCCTGGGCGCCAATGTCCCCGACGAAGGCCTGATGACCATGCTCCAGGATAAAAAACCGCATTTGCTCTGCTTGTCATTAAGCCTGAGCACCAATATAGGCCATCTGGATCAAACCATCAGGCACGTCAGGGGCCAGTGGGCCAAATTGCCCATATTCGTGGGGGGCAAGGCGTTTGATGCGTTGCCGGCGAATGTCCTCGATGCCTACACACATGTGAAGCTGGTCAATTCTTTCCCCGATCTTAAGGCTCAACTATTGCACTTTGGAGATCATCGTGGCCAGTAATGTCGATGCCGCTTTAATAGAATACCTTCGCCTGCACGCTTCCTTCCTTTTCTTCCTGCTGGATAAGAACAACAACATCATCGGTACCAATCAGTTTACGGCCAAGATCATCGGCAAAGACGGGATCGGCCTGTCTTTTGAGAATGTGTTGGTTGATTTCTGCCATCCGCACGGCCTGGCAGGTTTTTTCAGCCGTGACAAGGACGCCCCCCTGGTGCCGCTCAGCGTCAATACGGCCGAAGGCCTTCCGCGGACATTTTATTTCATGTTTTTCGATCTGGGGGATGTGCGGGCGGTTTTTGGCGATATGGATTACGACGAGGTGGATAAGCTTCAGCGGCAGTTTATTCTTCTTAACGGTGAACTGGTCAACACGACCCGGGAACTGCAGAAAAAGAACGTGGAATTGGAAAATGCCCTAGGCAAAGTCAGGACGCTGGAGGGCATATTGCCGATCTGTTCCAAGTGCAAGAAGATCCGGATCGAAGGGGCCGACCCGCGCCGTCAGGATAATTGGCTGCGCATGGAGAAATATATCGAAGGCAAAACGCAGGCGCATTTCTCGCACGGGGTTTGCCCCGACTGCATGGACAAGTTATATCCCATGATGCACCCGAAGCCATAAACGGCCAGACAGCCCACAGGAGCAAGATCCGGCATGCCCATCACACCAGATAAAGCTCCCCGACAGTATAAAAGCATCAAGAAATCCATCCCCAAAGGCTTGATCATCGTCCATACGGGCAGCGGTGAGGGCAAATCCACGGCGGCTTTTGGCACCGCCGTGCGCGCGCTTGGCTGGGGCCATAAAGTCGGGATCGTTCAATTTATCAAGGGGCCATGGAAAACCGGCGAGGTGGAATTTCTCAGGAAGTTCCCGGATCAGTGCACGATCTGTTCCCTGGGCAAGGGGTTTACCTGGATCACCCGGAGTTTTAAAGAAGATGTCCGGATGGCGCAACAGGCATGGGAGAAGTGTTGCGCCATGCTCCACGACGATAAATATTCGCTGGTCATTTTTGACGAGATCAATTATGTCATCAAATACAACTTCCTGGATGTCAAGGAAGTCCTGCGCGCGCTCAAGCACAAGCCACCGTTAAAGCATGTGATGCTGACGGGCAACGGGGCGCCGAAGGCGCTTATCAGGATCGCGGATCGTGTTACGGAAATGAAATGCATCAAGCATCCGTTCCAAAAGGGCATTAATGCCCAGCCGGGGATCGATTATTGAGTCCCTCCTCACACGCTGTCGCTGTTATTTTTGTCGTGTAATTATTCAAGACAATCTCGCGTAATCGTCAATATCGGAGGGATCAATGACCCCGTGGAGCCCCCAGCAGGAGAGGATTTTTCGTCTGGTTTTCTGGCCGCTTTTTATTGGGTTTGCGGCATTGGTATTGTGGGTTGTTAATAATCCGCTGGTGTATACCCAGCCTAAAACAGCGCGCGATTATTATATGCTGGCCAAATGGTACGACCAGCAGGAACGGTTTGACGAGGAGGAACGTTGTATCCTCAAGTCACTCGCCATGGATCCTCAGCCTTTCAAGGCATTGATGATGGCCGGGGTTCTTTATCATCGTCAGGGGCAGCATGTTCGCGCACGTGAATGGATGGAACGGGCTTTGGCGGCCGTAGATACGCATGACCGCTTCAACCATGCCGCGCTTCTTTTTGATCTGGCATCCTGCTTTGTGGCGGAACATGATGCAGAGCGGGCCTGGGAGTATTTCGTTAAAGCGAAAGACATGAATATCCCGGGGGCCGGCGTCTGGGGCGAACAGGAATCCGAACCGACGTACTGGGTGGTCCATGGTGACCGGGCGAAATTCGATGCGTCCCTCAAGGCGTATTATTCCAGTCATTTCGGGTGGTACCTGCGCAAGGCAAGATCCTGGCGTCCTGCCAGGACCTTAACAATGTGCGATGCCTATATCCAGAATAATCCCGGGTCTATTTACCTGCAATTTTTATATCCTTTGCGGGTTGAGGCGTTGATGCGCCTGGGGCGGACTGAGGAAGCGGCCGGGTTTATCCATGATATCGAGGGCACCATCGCGCATGAGCAGGCCATCGTGTCCATGAAGTGGCAATTGTTTAAAATTTACTCCGACAAGAAGGATTATGCCCAGGCCCTGGTCGTTTTCGATGAGCTCATGGCGTTGTCGCCTGAAAGCGGTGTGTCGGGAAAACTGTGGGCACGATTCAGGGTTGACCGGGCCGAATTATTGTTGAAGGCCGGGAAAGAGAAGGAAGCGGCAGACGAGTATCGGAAGGTCCTCGACAGTTTTTCCAACGGGTTTACGGCCTATTCAGACCAGGTCATCAGGGCAGACATGGGTCTGGTTGGCCTGCTGTTCATCCAGCGCCAGTACGCCGAGGCTTATGCCCGGATGGTTTTGATCACGACGGACATGCGTTATGTGGTCCAGACGCTCTTCAATGCGTTCATCGGTGCCGGATTCATGTGGCTGCTGTTACGGCTTGGGCTGCGCCTGTTTTTTCGCCAGCGCTACAAGGCTGTCCGGTCAGGGCCGGTCAAATTGTGGCATTTGTTTTTGTTGTTGATGGGGGCCGCTTTTCTGGGTGAGTGGGGTGTTCCGCTGGTCGTCAGTTTTAATTATGCCGCAGGAGGATGTCTTGCGGCGGCCGGGATTGATCTTTTTCTGGCAGGGATGCTTTTGAGCAGTGCATTGAGCGCTTATTTGGCGTGGGCCATGGGGGCCAACGTTTACCGCTGGACCAATACAGAGATGGGCTTTGTGTTTCCCGGTTGGGTATGGCTTGGACGATGGGTCCTGGCCGGGGCTGGCGCGACGGTGTTCATGTTGATCGGGTTTCATTACCTGAACGTATGGGTGACAGGCGGTGTGCCCCAAGCCAGGTCACTGGCAGAATTGTATCTTTCCAAGGTTTCTTTCAACGGTGGAAGATCGATCTTCTGGACCATGGCTGTTATCGTGCTGGCCGTTCCCGTATGTGAAGAGATTTTCTTCAGGATGTTTTTCTTCAGATTTCTGCAGACCTTTATGCATGAGGTTTGGGCGTTGATCGTGGTGGCGGTTTTTTTTATGGCAGGACATGTGTCGGGCGATATTTACGGGGGGATCATCTATGCCGCCTTTTCCATGATTCTCAGCTGGCTCTACATTCGTTCCGGATCGCTATATCCGCCGATCATGCTGCATATGATGGTTAATTGGGTGGGCCTGTCGGTGATCTTGTCGCCCCATGCCTGGCCTAAAACTTTTTGATGTGACGGGTGGGGCATGCGGCAGATAACCGGGCAGGAATGCTGACACGTCGTTCGTTGTCAAGACGGGCGGGATCTTGTCGTGGAAGGGCCGCAGCGGCGGCTAGACCAGTACGTCCAGCCCAATTTGATCCCAAAAAACAATATCCCTGTCAGGATGAGCGAGATGCGGCACGCCGTGACGATGATCACGGCCTGATCGTGCGTCCGGCTGAAGGACCAGGCCCACTGATTGACGAGCTGGAAGAGAAGCGGGTGAGGGCTGGCGGTGATCTTGCCGGGGTGCCTGAACGCGTTGATAACGATCGGCACATAGGCGAGCAGGATCAGGTGCAGGCCGATCAAGTCTGTCCTGTCCCAGTTCTTGCGGCCAAACGGGGCGGTAAGCCCGCGGCGCCGCGCCAGGAAGAACAGCCCCGCCGTTACCGCACTGTTAACGCCGATGGTATACGCGGGAAGGATGACGGAGAATAAAACAAGGCTGCTGCCTGTCAGCAGGGCGGTTGTGGTCATTCCCAAAAGTGAGCTCAGGAAAATAAAAAGAGGCATGGGCGGCCGGGCGTTCCGGGGAATAAGCACGGTCAGCAGAAAGTAGCCCTGCATAATGGCCAGGAGACTGGGGAGAAGGTAGATCATCCGGTTATTCTAGGGCGATGAATAAATATTGGCAAGCTGTTCAGAAATATTCTGGGTGATATAATAGATATAAATAAGATAAAATTTCTGTCCAGACCAAGCGCAGGGTCCGCTGCTGGCGTTCATCGACAAAACATGCTAACCACAGGGTCATGGCGATGTTGATCAAGAGTGCTTTCCTCAAGAAAATTTTCCCATACGCCGGCATGGTCATTGTCGTGATCGTGGTGGGCTATTTTGCCAGGCAAAATCATAATACCTTCGAACAGAACGTCGTCACACAGACCGAGCACCAGCTTTTGGACACGGTACGCTACGAGGGCGGGCTCCTCAATGAGTATGCCTTCAACCTGACGCAGGAACTTGAACTGCTCGCCGGCGAGGAATTGGTCCAGGACAGCTTTTCCTACCGCTCCGGCAAGCCTGCGCAGGCCGGTTTTCTCCTGCTGGAGGATTCTTACAAGGATGTCAAATCCCTGGCAACGTCCCTGACCATGATCGATGCCGCAGGCAGGGTGATCGATGAAGTTCCTGTCGCGGGCAACGCCGGCAAGGATATTTCCGTCGAGGTTGATGTGGCCCAGGGATTGGCCGGCCAGCGGCAAGGGGCCGGCAGGCTGGTTAAAACGGTTTCCGGCGATCTTGTCCTGGCGTATGATCAGCCGGTGTTCAGTCAGGGGAAATTTCTCGGCCTTCTGCGCGCCGTCGTCCGCCTGGAAACCCTGCAGGCCATGCTCACCCGTGAGCGCGGGGGGGATACCTATTCTTTTATCCTCGACAGGGAAAATCGTTTCCTCAGCTATCCTGAAACACATTATCTGGGTGAAAATTTACTGGCTCTTCTCAAGGACAACAACCTGTCGCTGAATGAAAGCAGGCTCGCGCCGCTGTTGGAGAAAATGAAGACAGGCGCAGATGGGTATGGGACCTGCCTCTTGTTTCCCCTCGACAGCCCGCACCAGGCCGAGGCGGTTGTCGTGGCGTTTACTCACGTCCGCTTTGGCGCGGAGGTATGGTCGCTGGTTCATGTGATCGATTATGATGCGGTGGCCAAGCCCATCAACACCAATGCGCGGGACAATCTTGTTTTTGCCGTGTTTGTTGTCCTGCTGTTGTGTTTGTCGGGGGCTTTTTTCCTTCGGGAAGAGCGCCGCAAAAATCTGGAACTCCAGCGCCTGTATGACAATCTGGCCAAAAATCATGAAGCATTAAGATCGACCCAGGCGATGCTCATCCAGTCGGCCAAGATGGAAAGCGTGGGCAAGCTCGCGGCAGGGGTGGCGCACGAGGTGAAAAATCCCCTGGCGGTCATCCTGCTGGGGGTCAGGTACATCAAGGATCATATCGGCCCGGGCGACGAGCATGTGCCCCTGTTTTTGACGGATATCGAGCATGCGGTCGAGCGCGCGGATACGATCATCAAGGGGCTTCTGGATTTTTCGTCCACGTCGAGGGTGGAAATGCAGACGCTCAATATCCAGGAGGTGGTCGAGCATTCCCTGCTCCTGACAAAGCATCTCTTGAAAGAGAAGGGTATCCGTGTTACAACGGATTTTGGGAAATATCTCCCCTTGGTGGATGTCGATCCCAACAAGGTCGAGCAGGTGTGCATCAATCTTGTGCTCAATGCCATCCAGGCCATGCCTTCCGGCGGTGAACTGCGGGTGAACACGCACCGGGACAAGTCGGACGACGGGCGCGGCTGGGTTGTGGTCGCCATCGAAGACACCGGGACCGGGATGAGCGAGCGGGTGTTGAATGAACTGTTCGTGCCTTTTATGACGACCAAACGCGGCGCCGGCGGCACCGGGCTGGGGCTGTCGATCGTCAAGAATATCATGGAATTGCATGGGGGCAGGGTTGTGTTGAAGAACATCAACGAAGGCCATGGCGTTCAGGCATCGCTGTGGTTTAAGATATGAAACAGGAGGCAGTATATGGAGATGAAACGGATCCTTGTGGTTGACGATGAGCCGGCTTTTACGCGGGCTGTCGAGGCTAATTTGAGCGGGCTGTACAACGTCAGGGTCGAGAATCACGGGGCGCGGGTGTGCGATGTCGTGCAGGAGTTTCATCCGGATCTGATCCTCTTGGATATCATGATGCCGGACATGGACGGGTGCGCGGTGGTGCAAAAGCTGAAGGAATATCCCTCAGCCCGCGACATTCCGGTGGTCTTTATCACGGCGCTGGTGGGCAAGAGCAAGTCGCCCCAGAAAACAATGGTCAACGATCATCCCGGCATTGCCAAGCCTGTAACCCTTGAAGAGCTGACCAACTGCATCGAGGCCAATTTAAAGCAACCCGCAGCACCTAAAACGCTTTGAGCGCAGAAAGGCCGGCATGTCCGAAAGCATGACAGGGCTGACGATCCCGGGGCTTGGCCAGGACGGGTTTAATATTCCGGCCATGATCGCGGGGGCTGTCTTTGGCCTGATCGGGTTTATTGCGTTTCTCAGGGGGCGCAAGGCGGGCCAGCCCAAAACCCTTATCATCGGCATCACGCTGATGGCGTATCCGTTGTTTGTGTCGAGCGCGCTCTGGGCCTGGCTCATCGGCCTGGCGCTCACGGCCGCGCTTTTTATTTTTCGGGATGAATAATCAGTCTATGTTTAACGGGCCAGAAGGTTAACCAAGGAGTGGTCATGAAGAAGGCAAGTTTGGTTTTGATGGCGGCGGTGGTGTTTTTTCCGGCAATGTCTTTCGCGCAGGTCAGTGCGCCGCAGACGAGTTCCAAAGCCAATACTCATCCCGCGGTGCCGGGTCAGCCGGTTTGAAATGACAGGATGCGCCGATGCATACGTCTGCGCATTCCGTCATTTCTTTTCCCACTCCTATGCATTCGATCTGGAGGCAGAACTTCTGGCGCCGCTTATTATTTAAGCCTCTCAAGTATTTGCCGCCTTTGTGAAAGCCCCCAAATCCCCAACGTATTGCCCCGTATAATTTTGGGAATGCTTGTTTTTTCCTGCTCTTTGGTGGTATAATTTAAAAACTTTGCACAAACATCCGTACAGGGGATAACATATTGGTATGAAAACATTTCTATTCCTGATGATCGCCGCGATCCTGGGGGTTTCGTGCCATGCCGTGGCGGCGGGGGCGCAGAGTGCCCCGGTGCCCGCACCCGAGTCGGCGGCAGCCGCTTCTTTCCCGGAATACAAGATCGGCAGCGAGAATGTGCTTCGGATCGATGTGTATTATGGCAAGAATGTGCAGATCTCCCAGCGCGTGCAGGTGTCTTCCGCGGGCAACATCAATTTTCCCATTGTCGGCGAAGTGCCCGTGGCAGGGCTGACGGTTCCCCAGATCGAGAAGAAAATAAAAGAGCTCATCGAAAAAGACCAGAGCGTTTATCTCCAGGTTACGGTCTTTGTCGAAGAATACAGCACCGTGATCATCATGGGCGAGGTCAAGAAGCCCGGCGCTTATCCGGTCAAGGGGCGGCTCACCATTGTCGAGCTGGTCGCCCTGGCCGAAGGGTTCAACGATGCGGCATCTCCCAACGAGATCAGGGTCATCCACACCAATCCCGACGGCAGCCGGAATGAGAACGTGGTCCGGGTCTATGATATCATCAACAAAGGTTCCGGCGAAAACCAGAGCCTTCTGTTGCGTCCCGGCGATGTGGTCGTGGTCCCCAGAAGTACCGTCACCATTATCGGCGAGGTCAAGAAACCCGGGGTCTATCCCACCAAGGGGTCGCTCAGCGTGATTGAACTCATTGCCCTGGCTGAAGGCGAGGGCAAGTTTGCGGAGTTGAACGAGGTCAAGGTCATTCATACCGCGCCTGACGGTAAGAGGGACATCAATGTGGTACGGGTCCACGATTTGATCAACAAGGGCGGCATGGACGACAAGAATATTCTCCTGCAGTCAGGAGATGTGGTCATTGTCCCCTAGATCAAAGCCGCGCCACGCCTCTGCCCGGCATCCCTCCGACCAGCCTCAAGGACGCAAGATCCCCGCACGGTATCAACCCGCGGGGTTCAGGATCCTTTATGAAGACGACCAGATCATTGTGGGCGACAAGGCCTCCGGCCTGTTGACCGTTGCCGCGGCGTGGAACAGGGAAAATACGGTCCATGCCCTGCTTAACCAGTATGTGCGCAAGGGCAATTCCAGGTCGCGCCAGTGTGTTTATGTCGTGCACCGGCTTGACCAGGATACCTCGGGCGTGCTGATCTTCGCCAAGAACGAATTGGCGCAGGAACGCCTGAAAGAGGCCTGGAAGACCACGAAGAAGATCTATTACACGGTGGTGCACGGGACGCTGGCGGAAAAGTCGGGCCTGGTGTCGAGCTATCTTTTCGAGGATGACAAGTATGTGGTGCACTCCATCGACGATGCGGTGCGGGGCAAGCTGGCCCAGACCGGGTATGCCGTGCTCAAGGAAACGCCCCGGTTCAGCCTGCTGAAAATCGACCTGCTCACGGGACGCAAGAACCAGATCAGGGTCCATTGCGCGGACCTGGGCCATCCTGTGGTGGGGGATGAGAAATACGGCAGGAATGCCGTGAAGTTTCCCCGCCTGGCCCTGCATTCCCATACGATCACCTTTACCCATCCGGCAACAGGCCAGCGCCTGACGTTTACCGCGGATGTGCCCGAATATTTTCACACGCTTGTGGGCCGCTGGGAAGACCGTCCGCCCCAGGAAGTACCCGCACCTGCCGCAGGATAAGGAGCCGCATGGAAGATGATCGACGTTGGAAAAAAAGCTCCCTGCCGGGATTTATCCTGTGGCCGGCGTTGCTGTTGATCGCCTGCGGGATCGTCCTGCGCCTGTACCATATCACAGCCGACAGTTTTTATTTTTACGATACGGGGATGTACCTCAATTACGGGCGCATCCTTTTCGAGCCGTATGTGGGCGGGGCCGGGCATGTGACCGGTTTTATGGAGCTGGTGCGACACTGGATGACCTTCGCGATCCAGACGGACAGGCCGTTGTGGCAGTTCATCGTTGACGCGCGCACGTTGTGGGGCGGCCTGGAAACGTGGTGGTATATCCGGGCGGTCTCGGCGGCGGCGGGGCTGGCGACGCTGGGTGTGGTGTATATGTTCGCGGTCCGGTTCTATGGATCGCGGATCACGGCGCTGGCCAGTGCGGCCCTGTTGGCGGTCCTGCCGGGGCATATTTTTTATTCCAGGACCGGCCTGCCCGAGGCGTTGACCACGTTTTTCTTCATGCTGGGGTTTTATTTTTATGTGTTCCCGCGCAAGCTTGGCCCCCGCACGTTCTGGGCCGGGCTGTTCTTTGCGCTGGCGTGTTTTACAAATTACCGGTTCTTTATCCTGCCGGTGGTCGTTGGCGGTGCCGAGCTCTTCCAGGCGTTCGTCGAGAAGCGCGCGCCCGATGTGAAGAAGTGGGCCTGCCAAGCGGCTGTCTTTGCCGTCATGGTCGCGGCGGCCTGCCTGATCAACGGCGGTTCGTATTTTTATGTGACCTCCAACTGGATCCTGCACCAGGTCGATCTGGCCAGGATCCATGCGGACTGGTTTAATCTGTTTTCCTATCCCTACATGCTGTTCCGTCTGGAGACGCCCCTTTTTGCGGTGCTTTTTTTTGCGAATGTTTATTTTGTGGTCAAGAAAAAATGGGCGGTTGTGCTGCCGTTTTTTATGGCGCTTTTGGAAATGGGCATCTTTACAGGCTCGTCCGATAAAGCCGCCCGGTATATCGCGGTGGTCCAGCCCTTCATGGCCATGTCTGTGGCGGCACTCTTGATCGGGCTGGCCGAAGACTATGGCTCACGCATGATCAGGACGGTGGTAGGGGTTGTGGCGGGGGTGATGGTCCTGATGCTGGTCGTCAAGGCCGCAGACCTGCCCCAGTCGGCCTCGGCCTATAGTGCCGTGATGGAGTATATCAACACGGTGGACCCCGGCGCGGGCATTGCCACGACCCAGCCGCTGTTGCTGAACCTTTTTGCCGAGGACCGGCACAGGGTCATCCCTTGTCCGGGGATCGACGATCTTTCGTTCCTCAAGCTGCCGCAGGCCGGTTTCCGTTATCTTGTGATCGGGCCACAGGCGTATGTGTCCTGGACCAAGGACCAGGTTAATTTCAGCGGGGAACTGGGCGGGGCGGTCGGGTTTTTCGACAGGCTTGTGCCGGCGGAAAAGACTTTTGCGCACATGAACAGGGCCATGATCGAGCGTTTTGTGTTCGAACATAACCAGAGCCTGCGCGGGTCCATCGACTACCTGAACACGGCCGGGGACTATATCGGCACGGTCCGCGTCTACAACATCCCCAAGGGGCTGGAACTCATGCGCAAGCTTCAAGAAAAGCGCGCGTCCATGCGGGGCACAGGCGCCCTTTGACGGCCTTCTTCTTTTAGGCTATCATGGCATACATGCTTTTAACAGGAGATCGCGCCTGCGCGTGCCTGTTGCCTGGCATCAGAAAGAGGTCCTTCCGTGCGTATATTATTGGTTGAAGACGAAAAGCGCGTGGCCGCCTTCATCAAGCGAGGGTTGAAGGAAGCCAATTACGCGGTGGATACCGCCGATAACGGGATCGACGGCCTTTTTATGGGCGAGTCCAACCCCTACGACCTGATCATCCTGGATATCATGATCCCCGGCCGCGACGGCATCGATGTGTGCCGTAAACTGCGCAAGGGGAACATCGACGCCCCTATCTTGATGCTCACCGCCCGCGACGATGTGCAGGACAAGATCTCCGGCCTTGACGCGGGCGCCGACGACTATCTGACCAAGCCGTTCTCTTTTCCGGAACTCCTCGCGCGTGTCAGGGCGCTCTTGAGGCGCAAGGCCGGCGCCAAATCGACCACCATCGAGGTGGCTGACCTCAAGCTCGACCAGGCCGCGCACAAAGCCTACCGGGCGGGGCAGGAGATCGAGCTCACCGTCACCGAATACAGCCTGCTGGAATACCTCATGCTCAACGCCGGTAATGTGGTGACGCGCACCATGATCTCGGAACATGTCTGGAACGACGATTTCGACGCGTTTTCCAACGTGATCAATGTGTATATCAACTACCTGCGCCGCAAGGTCGATCAGGGGCACGACAAGAAACTGATCCATTCCCTGCGCGGTGTGGGCTACATCCTGAAAGACGCATGATCACCAATTCCATACGTTTCAAGACCAGCGTCCTTTATTCCAGCATCCTGTTCGTGATCCTGGTGGGCTTCAGTGCCTACCTGCACAACGCGGTGAAACATATCCTTTACCAGAATCTGGACAAGGAATTGCGGACCGAGGCCGAGCAGATTGTGGGCACGATCAATGCCTACGGCGAGGTTTCCAAGGGCGACTTGCCGGCGATGTCGCTCATGCGGCAGTTCCTTTCCACGAGCAAGGCGGCGCCCGCCGGGCAGGAGGCCATTGACAAGTTATGGGAAAAGCATCGCTGGCTCCTGGAACTGCATAAAGATATCTTCATGATCATCGATACCGAAGGCCAGATCGTCCTGCAGTCGGAGAACCTTCCCACGGGCGTGCCCCGGCCCTTCATGCCGGTGATGTCCATCCATACCAATGACATTCACCAGAGCGATGTGGCACTGGCCGGGCCGTTGTACCGGACCATGAGTTATCCTTTTTCCTTCACCAACCGCCGCCAGTTCGTCCTTCAGCTGGCCACCCCGCTGGAGCCGGTCGACCGCATCCTTTCGCGCCTCATCATGGTCATGATCGGCGGCATTCTGGCCATCCTGGGGATATCCCTTTTCGTCGGGCGTTTCTTGACCCGCAAGATCCTGGCTCCGGTGAGCGAGGTGACCCGTACGGCCAACAATATTTCGCAAAAGAACCTGGGGATCCGTATTCCCGAGAAGTCCCTTGACCTGGAAATGCGCATGCTGGTCAGTTCCTTCAACCAGATGATCAGCCGCCTGGAGAAGTCTTTCCGGCACATCAACGAGTTCAGCGCCCATGTGGCCCATGAATTGAAGACCCCGCTGGCGATCATCAAGGGTGAGCTGGAACTGGCGCTGGCCGACAAGGGCGTGCGTGAGGAAGACCGCCAGGTGATGCTCGTGGCCCTGCAGGAAGTCGACCGCCTGACCAAGATCATCAAGGACCTTCTCTTGCTGGCCAAATTCGAGTACAACCTGAATATTTTTAAAATGGAGCGCATTGACCTGGTCGCGTTTGTCAGGGATGTTTACCAGTACTGCAAGGTGTTGGCGTCGGAGAAGGGCGTGCGGCTCGAGCTTCTGGTGCTGGAGGAAGCCATCTGGGTGCAGGCCGACCCGGTCCATCTGCGCCGGCTTTTTTTCAATCTGGTCCATAACGCGGTCAAGTTCACGCCGGCGAGCGGCGAGATCATCCTGCTGATGGAGCGCCAGGAAGGGCATGTCCTGGTTTCCGTCAAGGACAACGGCGAGGGCATGGCGCCCGAAGATCAGGCCAGGATCTTCGAGCAGTTTTACCGTATCCGCCGCCACGACCGCCCTGAAATACCAGGAACCGGCCTGGGCCTGTGCCTGGCCCGTTCTATCGCCCGCGGCCACGGGGGCGACATCGTTTTTACCAGCGAAGCGGGCAAAGGCTCCACCTTCACTGTCATCCTCCCGATCTAGTCTTCCCGAAAAATAAGTGAATTCTTATTTTCTTTTAATGTTCCCTTTATGACGCCCTTGATATATTTGGCCCATTGGTGAAAGGGCGGCAGGCTTCAGCCTGGTCGCTGCCACAGGGGGATGGGGCGGGTTATTGGCCGGAAAGGAATAAAAACATGCAATCACTTATGACGACGTTGATCGCCAGGGGGCTCTTGAGTGCGCCGCAGCTTGATGCGGCCAAAAGCGGCCGGAGCATGTTGAAGCGCTCGGTCCAGGAGTTGTTGATGATCACCGGGCATGTGCAGGATGATACGCTGTTTGACGCGGCGCGCGACATTTTTGCCGGACCGGCGGTTGACCTGGATGAAACCCCGGTTGACCCGGTGTCGCTTCGCCTGATCCCCGCTGACCGCGCGCTTTATCACGGGGTGCTGCCCATCCGCCGGGAAGAGGGCTGTCTGATCCTGGGCATGAGCGATCCGACCGATATCATGGCCATGGACGAGATTCATTTTATCATCGAGATGCCGGTCAAGCCTGTGTTGTGCCGGCAGAGCCAGATCGCCGCGTATATTTTCAAGTATTACCAGGAAGAGAATACGGTCCACACCATGCTCGAGAACACCATCGACGACGGGGCCGCTGTTGAGGCCGCCTCCGGGTTCGAAGCGGTCCCTGCCGAGGGCGCCAGGGAGCTCTTGGTCGACCTGGGCGAGGCCGGCGGCGAGGATTCTTCCTTTGTAAAGCTGGTCAACAGGATCATTTGCGACGGGGTGGATGCCCGCGCCAGCGATATCCATATCGAGCCCCAGGGCAAGATGGTGGATGTCCGTTACCGCATCGACGGGTATCTTAAAAGTATCATCAAGATCCCGGTCAATCTCCAGAAACGCCTGGCCACGCGCATCAAGATCCTTTCGAAGCTGGATATCACCGAACAGCGCAAGGCCCAGGACGGGCGCATCAAGATCGTCATTAATGGGAGGAAGATCGACCTGAGGATTTCCATTATTCCCGTGTTTTACGGGGAAAAGATCGTGCTGAGGATCCTCGACAGCCAGGCCGCCAGGTTTGATCTTAACCGGCTGGGGTTTCAGCCGGATGAATTCGATATTTTCAAGGACGCCATCCGCAAGCCGCAGGGGGTTATCCTGGTGACCGGCCCCACGGGGTCCGGCAAGACGACAACCCTGTATTCCGCGGTCCAGCACATCAAGTGCGAGTCCCGTAACATTGTGACCATCGAGGACCCCATTGAATATCTGATCGAGGGGGTCAATCAGCTGCAGCTCAGCCGCTTCAAGGACGTGACGTTTGCCACGGGGCTGAGGAGCATCCTCAGGCAGGATCCGGATGTCATCCTGGTGGGCGAGGTCCGTGACCGGGAAACGGCCGAGATCGCTTTCCGGGCGGCCATGACGGGGCATCTGGTGTTTTCAACCCTGCACACCAACAGTTCCGCGGCGTCGATCACGCGCCTGCTGGACATCGGCATCGAAGCCTATCTTATCGCTTCGTCGGTCAGCCTGTTCGTGGCCCAGCGCCTCATCCGCCTGGTATGCCCCAACTGCTGTGAGACCGAGGTGCCCAGTGACAAGCTCCTGCACAAGTTCAGTCATTACCTGGACCATGTGCCCGTGGAGCGTTTTTACCGGGGCCGGGGCTGTGAGCAGTGCAATCATTCGGGTTTTTACGGACGCACATCCATTTTTGAAATATTGAGGATGGATGACAGGATCAGGGAGCTGATCCATCACAGGGCGTCTGAAAACGTGATCCTCAAGGAGGCGGTGTCGGGGGGGATGCGTACCCTGGCGCAGTCGGGCATCATGAAGGTGGCGGCCGGGCTGACAACGCTGCAGGAGGTCGCCGGTGTGGTGGATGTGGCCGAGACAGGCCGGGGGAGGGTGCCCATGTTCCTGAATTGTAAATAATTGCGGGATACCCTTTGGTTGAGGTATACTTATGGAGTTATTTTGGAATAGAAGCGCCATGGGGTTACAGCCAAAGGAACGGGCGGGGTATGAGCGACATCGATCATTTTTCCCAGTATCGTATCCGGGACATTCTTGGGATTGCGATCAAGTGGCAGGCCTCCGATATTCATCTTGTGGCCGGACGCCCGCCGATTTTCCGTATCCAGGGCAAGCTGAAGACCATGGACGCGCCTTCCCTTGAGGCTGCCGCCCTGCAGGAAATGATCTATGAGATCCTCACCACCCGTCAGAAACATATCTTTGAAGACACCTTTGAGCTCGATTTTTCCTACCTGAGCATCAAGGATTATTATTTCCGCGTCAATGTGCACCGGCAGAAGGGGGCTATCGCGGCCACCATCCGCATCATGCCCGGGATCATGAAAACGCTCGCCGAACTCGGCTTGCCGCCGGTGGTGGCAGAGCTGACACGCCGCCGCGCAGGGCTGATCCTGATTGTGGGCCGTGCCGGGACCGGCAAGACCACGACCATGATGCACATGATCGAACAGATCAATGTCGAGCGCGAAGCCAAGATCGTGACCATCGAAGACCCCATCGAGCTTATCTACAATTCCAAAAAGAGCCTGATCGTCCAGCGCGAGGTCGGGACCGATACGTATTCGTTCACCGCAGGGCTCAAGTACGCCCTGCGCCAGGACCCGGATGTGGTGGTGATCGGTGAAATGCGCGACCCCGAATCCATTGCCATGGCGCTGACCACGGCGGAGACCGGCCATCTGGTGCTGGCGACCCTGCATTCGCCGGATGCCACCGAGGCCATCAACCGCATCATCGACGTCTATCCGGGCGAGAAACAGAACCAGATCCGTGTCCAGCTGGCCGAAAATTTGGCCGCGGTCATTGCCCAGCAGTTGTTGCCGCGCAAGGATGCCGACCAGCGCACCTTGGCCACGGAGATCATGATCTCCAATCTGGCCATCAAGAATCTGATCCGGCGCAACTCCCTCTCGGAGATCCGCAGTCAGATGGAATCCGGCCGCGAGAGCATGTACACCCTCGAGCAATGCCTGACCCGGATGGTGCACGAAGGCCTGATCACCCGCGAAGTCGCCCTGAGCCACGCGAAATATCCCCAGCTTCTTCAAATATGATCTTTGGCCGTGCCGCAGGTTGCTGTTTTTACCCTGCCCGGGGTGCGCGGACTGGCTTGCTGTTCAGACAGCAGAAACAGAATTCATTTGCTCCGGGCCGGTTTTTTGCTATAATCGACCCCAATTCAGGATTTTCCCGCGGTCAGACCCTGTGAGGGGATGCGCAGGGGTTCAAATCCATACTTCAAGATCCAACAATTTAATTTAATGGGGGAGGCGTTATATGGTTAAGATCGGTATCAACGGGTTCGGCCGTATCGGACGCATGGTCTTTCAGGCCATCTGCGACCAGGGGCTTTTGGGTAAAGAGATCGATGTGGTTGCGGTCGTCGACGTTTCGACGGACGCGGATTATTTTGCCTATCAGATCAAGTATGATTCTGTTCACGGCAAGTTCAAGCACGAGGTGAAGACCGAGAAGAGCGATGCGTCCAAGCCTGAAGCGGACATCATCGTGGTCAATGGCCACAAGGTCAAGTGCGTGGCCGCCACCAAGACTCCGGCGGAACTTCCCTGGAAGGCGCTGGGTGTCGATTATGTCATCGAATCCACCGGCCTTTTCACCGACAGCGAGAAGGCGAAGGGTCATATCGATGCCGGCGCCAAGAAGGTCATCATTTCCGCGCCTGGCAAGGGCGAGGTGAAGACGCTGGTGATCGGTGTCAACGAGAACGAGTACGACGCGGCCAAGCACAACATCGTTTCCAATGCCTCCTGCACCACCAACTGCCTCGCGCCGCTGGTCCATGTGCTCCTGAAGGAAGGCATCGGCATCGACAAGGGCCTCATGACCACCATCCACGCCTATACGGCCACGCAGAAGACTGTTGACGGGCCGTCCAAGAAGGACTGGCGCGGCGGCCGTGCGGCGGCGATCAACACGATCCCCTCGAGCACGGGTGCGGCCAAGGCTGTCGGCGAAGTTCTTCCGGCGACCAAGGGCAAGCTGACGGGCATGGCGTTCCGCGTGGCGACAGCGGATGTTTCTGTTGTTGACCTGACGTTCACGACATCGCGCGACACATCGATCGAAGAGATCGACGAGAAGCTGAAGGCGGCCTCCCGGACGTACCTCAAGGGCATCCTGGGCTATACCGATGAAGAGCTGGTGTCCACCGACTTCATCCATGATCCGCGTTCCTCGATCTACGATTCGCTGGCCACGCTTCAGAACAATCTGAAGGGCGAAAAGCGTTTCTTCAAGATCGTCTCCTGGTATGACAATGAGTGGGGCTACAGCAACAGGGTTGTTGACCTCGTGAAGTTCATGTCCAAGAAGTGATTGGGGTTATGACCTTGTGCTGATCTGACAGCCTTTTTAGGGGTTGGAAAAAGTACAAGATTTTCAGTTTTGCAGTATAAGTTTTTCAGAACACCACTTTTGGTTGACGTTAAAGCGTTAATTGGAAGTGGTGTTTTGCTTTAAGGTGGGTGTGGGGAAGGCAGAAGAAAGAATTTTGATTATTTCTGGTTATTTTTTAGAATTACAGCAGTTTGATATTATATTTATCCTATGGCTCTTGAGGCTTTTCTGCTTAAAACAAGGATTTTCAGGGTTTTTCAAAGCCATGTTTCATCATAGATCTTAACTTGATGGCAACATACTGGTCTCAGGTGTATGCAATGCAGGATTATTTATCAGAAAAAAGAATAAAATCCTGCTCTTGAAATTATATGTAGTGTTGTAGGGGGATTCATTTGACCACAGGGCTTTCAATGAGTTCTTCTCCTCGAGGATAGGTCAGGCTAGGGCAGGTCATAATCAGTTGAATTAGCGCACTGCCTGGCTTAAACAAAGGGCATTACTGGATTATCAGGTTCCCCTGGAAGCAGTAATTGTCCTTTTCCTCGTGGTGAAGGTCAAAACAGAGCCTTATTCCACCAGTATCATCTACCAGCAGTTCCCACCAGTATTACCCATCAGTATCACCCACCAAAAGTATTGATCCAATCCATATTTAAGAGTGTTCTCAGTTGGTTTGTCCACTGTGGAATTTATGGGTTCGGTGTATTACCTGGTAGTGATCGATCCTTCTTGGGGAATCACTATCTCTACTAGACCTAAAATAATTACAAGGAGGAGTTGAAAATTATGAAGATTAAAACTATGAAACCTTTATCAGATGAACAGAGGGCTTGGGTGGCGTTTATCAATATGGGTAATCCAACCATATGGCAATCCATTACGATCTCCCCGGCAATGTTTTTTCAGGATCAGTTTGTTGATAGGCTGCCTCCCACAGCCCTGCTTTCTGACCTTATGGCAGAGGGCATTTCCATCCCCGAGGGTAGGGACAGTGTTGACAAGCTCAATGCCCTGTTAAGGCAGAAGGGGCTAAGGAATACACTTCCAGGGATAGCATTACCAAGGGCTGCTGATGCTTTGGCAAAGGATGAAGCAACCTTGTCAGAAGCAGCGCAAATGAAATTGAACAGGTATTTTCTAGAGGCAGCATTTATGGCATGCCCTTCATCCCTGACTATCAGACATTCTGTTCCCTGGGAACAAGCAGAAGCCAGGTTCAGGTATTTCTTTAGGCATTTGAATACCCCAGATAAGACCTATTTTGATAAATTTATTTATACATTTAATTTCTATGAACAAAATGAAAGTGGGGAATGGCATATTCACAGTTTCCTTCAGAGAATTGATAGATCACTTGCTTCTGATCTTCAGGTTGAGTTGAACAGGTTCTTTGGAAACAGTGATGTCTGCCCACACTATGAACATGGTGTGATCTTCAGGGATGACTTTTCTGCATCTATCTTTGATCTGGATCTTATTCTTTCCAAGCTGGTTGAAAAGGGATGGCTGACATTAATTGATTACAGTGGCAGACCTGGCTATGCCTTGAATCAACCTGCTGAAAGTATAAAAGAAAAATTGAATGAGATCTTTCCTTATGATGCTGGTGTCATCTTTACAAAATTGAATAGTGGTAAGGATGGTGCTCGATATATTGCCAGGAAAGGACCAGGACAGAACCTGGAGTTCAAGCCATTTAAGGTCAGTGCCAGATAGCCATCAAAGAAAAGCACCAGCATATGCCAGGAATTCTTTGAAAACACGGAGGCAACTTGATGCAGAATTATTTGACTATTGCCAGATTGATAAAAGATGAAGCAGGATCAGTTAATGTGGGGCATCCAGAGATCCTGGATGTGAACCTGCCTGTGAATTACAAGATCACCTACGAGGATCAGCAGAATTTTATTAAGATCACAAGGTATAAAACAGGAGAGCTATCCATCCAGGGTGGATCGCCCACGCTACTGAATAGGCTGGGTGGGTTGTTTGATTTCAGGAAGCCATTCAGGGTGTTGTAGGCACACTGGGACGATCACCCTGATGCTGCTGGGATAGAAATCATGGAAGAAAGAATCAGAAGAATAATTTAGTGATGGAAATCTTCATGTTTAAATGTAAAATGCAGACATGAAAATTCCTGTTATAAGCAAGCAAGCAAGCAAGCAAGCAAGCAAGCAAGCAAGCAAGCAAGCATCTCTCCCTATCACTGCTTTTAATTTTTTTAATTATTTTTTCTCCCCCGGCTATTGCTGCACTAGGTCTTGTCGGCTATTGGCAGCTCAATGGTAATGCACAAGACAGCAGTGGTCAGGGGAATAATGGGACGATCGTGGGCGCTACGGCTACAACGGACAGGTTCGGCAAAGCGAATATGGCAATGAGTTTTGGATCGGGTAAGTATATAACTTTGCCTAGCAATGTTAATTTTGCTTTTGGCACAGGACCGTTTACAGTGACTTTATGGTATAAACTCACGTCATTGTCAACATTTAGCATTTTGATATCATTAGGGGGGAGCAATACTATTTCTGGTGTTGTATCCGCAAATGGTGCAGGCATAAAATTAGGGTATTATGCTTTAGGTCAAAGAATTTCTGAACTTGGAACGGCTGAGCTGAATACTTGGGGCTTTGCATCTTTGGTGGGTAATGGAGGGGCGAATGGATCGAGGAATATAAAGTTGTATGATAATGGAGTTCAAGTTGGAAACACGTACACTTATAATTATAATTTCCCGCAACAAGCGTTTGTAATTGGGGCTAATCAATCTTCTTATGGTGAAGTTATGTATGGTCCTATTGATGAAGTCAAAATCTACAATCGTGCCTTGACTGCTGCTGATGTCCTTGCCCTTTACAACAATGGCGGACCAACCACTATCCGGAATGCTGTCATACGTGGTGCGGTTATCAGATAATATTAGAATGTTTCCTGGTAAAATTTGTGAAGGTTAAGAAGTAGCATTAACTTTAGGATCATATGAAGCCCCATCAGTTGTAATGACTGGTGTGGTTTTTCCATTTCAGGCAAATATTCATTTTTGTCGTCAGAGCAGACCTGGCGTTTCCCCTATTTGCGTGACATGCTTTAGTAGAAGTTAGTAGGGGGTGATAAACGTTGTTGTTTTACCTTGGAGCATATTATGTCAAAGGAACTGGTTTTATACATAAGGACAAGCACGGCAGATCAGAATACAGGTACCCAGTTGGTTGCCTTGCAGGATTATTGTCGAAGAATGGATTACAAGATCGCTGATACTTACATTGATGCTGGGTACACCGGGAAGACAGAGCAGCGACCAGAGTTTGAAAGGCTGTTGTCAGATGTGAGGTCAGGTAAGGTGCGTTGCCTATGTGTATGGAAGATAGATCGAATAGGGCGCAGCCTTCGTCATCTGTTAAATCGGCTCATTCTGAATTGTTGAACGCCACCGTCCACGGCTGAAAAAACCTTAAAGACGAGCACGCCTGGATAATTTTTAGCTTCATGTACTCGTCATCCCGGTAGCCATAGGCACGGCGGATG
>Ga0114951_10002141_pt1 | contig 22890 bp, 21 predicted proteins | sample AM7aDNAmetaG_FD_88677 | JGI IMG/M metagenome (GOLD analysis project Ga0114951, IMG submission 88677) | Freshwater microbial communities from Finland to study Microbial Dark Matter (Phase II) - AM7a DNA metaG | ecosystem: Environmental > Aquatic > Freshwater > Lake | place: Finland: Lake Alinen... | reverse complement strand
GCATCATAATCATTTCTTTCCCGCCAAATGTGGCCAATGAAACGGCTGACATATTTCCACCTTCTTGACCGGCCGTCTTCCTTGCCCAGAGACAGGACTTTGACATTGTCCGGCAACTCGACCAAACCCTTTTCGAGACAGATCACAACCACCGATTCGAAATGCTTGGAAAATTCTACAATCCAGCCATGAAAAAAACCGAGGACCGGGTCATTCTTATCGATTTTTTGGGTTACGATCAGTAGTTTCATTTTTTACTGGAATTCACGAGCGACCTCGAACATATTTTTAATTTGGTGTGCCTGCCCCTCCGAAGCTCGATTTTCGAGCGAAGGGGGCGGGCGCCCGCCCTTCTTCGCTCCTCGACAAGCTCGGAGCTACGAAGGACAAGCAGACCAAATCAGAAAGGTGCGGAGCGGGCGCTTGGCCGATTACCTTCATTGAAAACTAAATGGTAAACATAAAAGCTTTCAAAAGCAATGAGGATGCTGACTATTATTTGTGAGGCCAAATAATGGAAGCCAAAATAATGAACGAATGCGAAGATTCCGACGGTATTCAAACCGAGATTGATGCTAGTCACAATAAGATAAATAATAGCCTGCGAATGAATTTTATCCGTGGAACGATCGTTAAAGGTCCAGAATTTCTGAAGAGTGAAGCTGACAATGAAGGAAACAAGGAAAGCGATTATCGAAGACGTTATGTACCAGACGCCGAAGACGTCCGTAAGCAAATATAATAGGACCAAATCGACAACCGCGGCCGTGCCGCCGGAGATGATGTAGCGGACAATCTTAGTCTTCGCCGGATATTTTTCGTTAAACTTACCGTAGGTTTGTTTGAGAGAGTTGATCATAGTTTAGAGGTAGGAGGTAAGAGGTAAGATATTAGATATAAGATAAAAGATATTTGAAGAGACAAAGCTAGCTCTGAAGCAGTTTAGTTATTGTACTGGCGACATCCGAGGTGTTAAATTCGACGATCGTGGCGCCGACTTCCCTGGCCACGCCGACATCAGTGGAGATAATCCGACAACCGGCGGCTCGGGCTTCAACTAACGTCATTCCATAACCTTCAAACAGAGAAGTGTTCAAGAAAACATCGGCGGTTTTGTAGTAGGAAACGAGAATGTCTCTATCAACTCGATTCTCAATGATAATGGAATTATTAGAGGTAAGAGATAAGAGATAAGAGGTAAGAGATTTGATATTGGATATTTGGGAACCAGATCCGACGATAATAAGACCGGCCTTTGGAAAACTTTTAACCACCTCCGGCCAAGATTTGATGGCTAATTCAATGTTTTTCTCTTTTTCCAATCTCGAGGCCATCAAAACGATTTTGTCAAATTGTCGATATTTCCTATGCAGATCGATCAAAATCGGCGCGTTCTTGATCCTCTCGGTATCGACGGCAATCGGACGGACTTCGATCTCCTTGAGGTCTCTCCTCAAGGAGACAACATACCTCTTTATTCTTTCAGAAACTACCCGAACCTTATCTGCTTTTGGAATATAACGCTGTGCTAATATTCTTCTGATCTTATTGGTCAGATTATAGGCATAATTCGGACTGCCAAGGTCTTCATGAATCTGGATCTCCAGCGGAATTACGAATTTCTTTTTAAGGGAAACACTCGCCATTGCAGTCAGTGAGGCATCCTGGCAAGTTATCTCCGTAATTCCATGCTGTTTGATAATTTGCTTACCTATTTTAATCGCGTCAAACGGATAGAATGCCTTAAATAATGATTGGGTTGAATAAACCCAGCAGTTAGGAGCAATCTGAAAGGAGTTTAAGCTAATTTTGGAATTTGGAATTTGGAATTTGGAATTTTGGAATATAACAATATGCACCTCGTCATAGTCCTTCGCATACTCGATCTGCCGCGCGCGAACATCGCTCTTCTCGTCGAAGATCAACCTATCCGTCGAAATCATCAATAATCGTCTGTTTTCCATTCTAAATTCTATATTCAAACTTCTAAATTCTAACTAACCTTCTCCCAAATCCCGATAATCTCCCCGCCAATCTCCTCCCAAGTATGCACCCAGGTGAACTGCCGAACCTTGCCGGCTTGAATCGCCCGGTTTTTCGGATCAGAAAGCCAAACGATCTTCTCGGAGATGTCATTCTTATCCTGCGGATCAACAAAAATAGCGCAGTCTTTGACCCGTTCGGAGATTCCGGTTTCTTTTGTCAAGATAAACGGGGTGCCGACATGTATGGCGTCAAAGATCATATTCGGACTGATATCACCCAACGAAGCCAAAACAACCGCGTATGAGTTATGGACCTTTTCAACAAAACTATCATAAACAGCTTTGCCGCAATCCAATTCAACATCCTCCAACCCGTGCTGTCGAATCACATCTTTAGCCTGCTTGAAAGCTTCCTTGAGCAATTCGGCATTCTTCCATTTGAGAGATCTCGTACCGGCCACGAAAGACCGGTTGTCCGGTTGGACCGGCTCAATTCTCGCTCCGCAATAATTCTCGACTATGAAATTTTTCTTCGGATCCAAACCATAGGCTTTTTCAAAGATCTTCCTTTGCCAATCGGTGCTGAATATCACCGCCGCCGCTTTCCTCAAGGAGCGGCCGCCCCATTTGAAAAAAAGTTTTTCCTTGAATGTGTAGACGATCGATCTGTCTTCGTAGAAATTCCTGAACAGAACCAGATTCCCCGTCCTTTCGGTATAGGACTCCCAGAGGAAATCGCCGCCGGTCCGGACGATATACTTCTTATGCATAAGTGAACAAGCAACCATGGTTGGAACAGCGGCTGACCAGGTATCGAGAACGAGGATGAGATCGGCATTCCAACCTTTGCGGATGATTTTTAGAAAATACAAAATGTGACGGACTATCGGCGGAAAGGCTCGCTCCCAACGATAAGCGGCGACTTTGACTTCATGGCCGCCTTCGCCCTCCGAAGCTCTTCGAGTCTGAGACTCATCAGAGTCGATGACCTTGGCGGAGGAGGGTTTTTTCCAAGTCTCATAGAGATTGCGGGCATACTGGGCCGGACCGCCAATGTCAGGAGGATAAATGCCGGAAGCGATTAGGATTTTCATGGTATTTTCATTATAGCGCAGTGCTCAGTAGGTGACCACCCGCAGTCTTGTCATTCCCGCGAAAGCGGGAATCCAGTGTTGAATACCATAATTGAAAATTCAAAAATCAAAATGGAAAATGACAAGGTAAAAATCAAAATGAAATCGCACCTGTAGCAGACATTTTGCATTTTAAATTGTCATTTTCCATTTTGAGATTTACATTTTACATTACACAGGATTCCCGCTTTCGCGGGAATGACAAAAAACTTTGCACTAATTATGACTGTTTTCGCGGGAATAGCATAAGACATCCTTCATCTTCCCCGCAACCATTCCCCACTGGTAATTATTCCTGACCATCTCCCTGGCCTGTTTGACGATATGTTCCCTCGATTCCCTGTCCTTAATAAGTTTCTCGACTTTCTGGGCGATACTTTTTGGATTTCTGACTTCACAGAATAACCCAGTCTCACCGTCCTTCAGGAAATCGGGAATACCGCCGACCGGCGTGGCAATGACAGGAAGGCCAGCGGCCATGGCTTCCAAAAAAGAATTACCCAGACCTTCAGAAAGCGAAGGTCGGACGAAGATATCGGCTGATTGCAAATACTTGGGCATTTCCGAATGCGGAACGAATCCTTTGAAGAAGACGCGATCTTCAACCCCCAAGGCCTTGGTCAAATTCTTGAGCTTTTGCTCCTCCTGGCCGGTGCCGAGAATTATCAGCTTACAGGATCTCTCCAGTAAGGCCAGAGATCTGATCAGATCGTCGACGGCGTTCTTTTCGACCAGCCTAGAAGTTGTGATGACCGACGTGTCAAAATCTTGCAAATGATCTTCTTCGCGCATTTGTTGTCTGGTCTCACCATCGATCAACCTTGAGAAATGATCGAAGTCGACGCCGTTCGGAACGATGACGATCGGACATTTGGCGCCCATCAGCTTGGACCATTCGGAAAGGAACTTGGAAATGGCCTGGATCCTGTCGGCCGCGGCGAAGATCATTCTGAAAAACGGGCGGAATATTCCCTGGCGCCGCCCGAAATTGTCACCTTCTTGGATCGTCAGGATGAAAGGGATTTCCGGCTTTACTTTCTTGAAAAGAAAAGTGGCAAAACCGGCATAGCTGGCCATGATCGACCAGACAACGTCATATTTGTCTCGGTGATTTAGGAAAATGGCTTTGAGAAAAGCCAAGGGAACAAAAAAAATCTTCGAAAGCAGAAAGATTTTGGAGCTATTGGTTCTCTGACCGAACCACGGCAAGCCGACCCGATAGACATTGACATTGCCAACCCGCTCAAAAGCCGGCGCCTGCTTGCGCAAAGTTATCATGTCAAACTCGATCTCTTGCGGAGAAATCCTGTCGGTGATTTCTTTTATGGCCACCTCGGCTCCGCCGATGTTGCGCGGGTAGTAGACCAGGGAAAATATGAGAATTCGGCGCATGGGGTAATTCTAGGCGAGCAGATGATTCCGCGCAAGCACAAAATCATTCAAATAAGTTGGCATGGTTGCCAATATTCATCAAACGAACATATTTCTCGGTCATATTGATTTCATATAAAAGCAAACAATCTCCGCTAATGTGACATTCTCGAAATCCTATAAAATCCCCTTTCAGGGCATGGTCATGATACTGGTTTCCAATTTCTTTTCCGTCTCTGAGTAACTGATAAATTGTTTCAAAAATATCCAACCTAAAACGACCAGAACTTTGAATTCTTTTGTATGACTTTTTGAATTTGTTGCCATACTTGATTTCAAACATACAATTTCAATCAGGCATTAAGATCGGCCATAAGCTCTTCAAATGAATGAACAGTTTTTTCACGACCTGCTTTCATTGCTTTCCATTCCTCCAATATTTCCTTTTCATATTCCGGCGTATAGCCATTCTCGGTCAGGGCCTTGAATGGAATGGATTTGGTCCTGATGACCTGCGCCAAAAACATCTTCATGGCTGAAGACAGGTCAATGCCGAGCTTCTTGAATATGCTCTGGGCTTTGGCTTTGGTCGCACTATCGATGCGCAATTGGATGGTTGTTTGGGTTGTGGACATGAACCCATCTTACCAAGTGTAATGACATTGTCAATACAGCCTAGTTGTCCTTCAGAACGCTTTTGAGAACATCCTCAGGCACTTCCTTCGGAATGACCGAATGCAAATCTTCTGGTGTTCCAACCGCTTTGACCGCCGGTTTGGGAATCGCCGTCAAAACATTCGGCATCTGGACCGGAACCGGTCGCGAAGATCCCGTCAGAATATGTTGGCTGACCGCCGGCGACTTCTTCAAGACCGCCTGAAGGGCGCTTTTCAAACTGTTGACGTTCTGCTCGGTCGGGACTTTGGCGTCGATCTTCACCGAAGATCTTGAGGAAAGTGCGCTGAGAGAAACTGGCTTTGGGACATTTTGGCCGGGCTTTGGGATCGTACCGATGATTGGCGGTTTTGGAAGATTTGGTACCATAGCGGCATTCGAAGCGGCAACCGGCTTGATCAGACTGACGGCCGGACCAGAATTGATCTGGGATGCTGGTTTTGAAACAGTCGCGGGCGAATTCGAGCTTACCGGAAGCGTGGGATTCGGCGGAATAGTCCCGCTTGAAACCGAAACCGCCGGCGCTCTCTTGGCCATTGGGTTGTGAAATTGGATGATCTCCTCTTCGACGCCTTCCCTCGGGCGAGCGAACTGCTCGCGTGAGGCGGCGATGATCTCGTTCACGTATGACTGGTCCGGATGCGGTATAGGTGGCAAAGTCGTAGCGGAAAATGGTTGAGATGAAAGTCCGTCGATCATCAATTTCAGGTAAATCTGGGCGAAACCAAGATTAACCAAATCCTCCAAAACGAAAACCGGCGCGAATTCTTTTTCCAACTCTTCAGCATCCGTGGCTCCGACCCGGAAAGCGATCATCGTGCCGACGTTGCCAAAAACGGCCGGCCGGACGATCTCGTCCATTTGTTCTATGTATTGATGGGCAATGGTCAAATTCAATTTATATTTGCGGGCTTCAGAAAGAATATCGGCGAAAGAGGCGTTGGCGAAGTTCTGGAATTCGTCGACGAATAGATAGAAATTCGGCAGCATCTTGGCTGTCCGATCCGGAATATCGGCCCGTGACATGGCCGCCAAATATATTTTTGTCACCAAAAGTCCGCCCAAGAGCTTCATATTTTCGTCACCGATCCTTCCCTTTGAAAGGTTGATAATTATTATCTTCTTGTGGTCCATGGCCTCACGAAAATCAAATGAGGAGTGCGGCTGGCCGATCATATTTCTTATCAAAGGATTAGCCGTAAACTGACCGACTTTGTTTTGGATGGCCGGCACAGCCTCGGCCGCCATCCTTTCTGTATAATTGGCAAATTCTTTTGTCCAAAATGTCTTTACAGACGGGTCCTGGACGTAAGAAACAATCTCTTTGCGATATTCCTTGTCGGAAAGCATTCTATTCACGCCCAACAAAGTCGAATTCGGGGCTTCAAGAAGTGCCAGCAAAGTGTTAGTCAGAATGTATTCCATGCGGGCCGACCAAGCGTCCTCCCAGATCTTTTTGAAGGTACTCATCAGACCTGAAACCACCAAATGCCGCTTGTGCGGATCGACACTTTCCAGAACATTAAAAGATATCGGAAAATCGACGTCAAAAGGCGCAATGTGGATGACGTCACGGATACGATGCTTGGGCACATATTCGAGCAACAGATCCGCTGTTTTGCCGTGTGGATCGATGAAGCACATCCCTTCTCCTCCGGTAATGTCCTGAACAGCCATGTTTTCCAACATCGTGGATTTGCCCATGCCGGTCTTGCCGATCACGTAGACGTGGCGGGTCCGATCCTTGGCTTTGATGCCGAATTTGACCCGTTTGTTGCGCGCGTCCGTCTCGCCAAAATATGTGATGCGATCTTCTTCCATACTTCTTACAATTGTAACATCTTTTAAGAATTTGCTGCAGACGATAGTGGATTGTCAAATCTGACTATTAAGATGTTGAAACGCTTCAAAATATTAGTTTCCTGTTACCCCTCTCCTATCCTATTTTATGACTCATGAAAAGTGACGAAAATTTTCGTCACTTTTCATTTGTGGCAAAATACTATGTCTAGATGTCCACAACTATCCTTAGCGCAACAAAAAGCCTTGTTATTCTCCATATTCTGAGAAATGATTAACTTAACGGTCGATATTTCCACAATTAAATGAGTTCAAATATTCAAAAGAACAATTGTTGTAATAAAAAAGCCCGACCTCCTCCAAGGGTCAGGCTTTTATGAATTTCCAAGAAAGAACTCTCGCATCTCAAGCTGGCCCGTGACCACCGTAGGCTGACGCCGGCAATCCCGGATGAACGTATGTCCTCAATTTTCCCCTGCTGTTAATCGGCAGTTCGACGCAGCCGAACAATCCGAGGCGCTCAGGTCTCTTGACCCTTTCTCCTGAATCGTTGTTTTGCGATATTTTCCCCGTAAGACCGGAGATGTTCTTGCTCTTAGAGGCAGACATATAACTGTAGGTTCTATCACTACGACACCGACCATGACGTCTGTTCGCAACCCTCCTTCCTCCAAAGTAGGCGGTCGCTTGCAAACGGGTCTATGTCGCAATGTCTGCTGAAATATTACCATGATTACAGAGAATAGCAAGAGTTTTATGCACAGGCATAACCTAACTGAAAATTTCTAATTTCTAATTGACCTAATTTCTAAAAAATCACCAAATCCAAATGTTCAATATTTTGACATTGGATCTTGGACATTTCTTAGGTTAATTAGTAATTAGGTCAATTAGAAATTTCCTATTCTCTCCGTAACAGCGCCTCCTTATTATAAACACTACCCGCGTTCCACAGCATCCAGCTGGTCAGACCGGAATCGTTCGTCGCCTGGATCTGGGCCCGAATCATGGCTGGGGTATAGACAGCACCGAGGTCAAAAGCCTGCAGCCAAGGACGCAATTTGTCCGTGGTCGAAGAAGCCGCCAAAGCTTTCTTCGTGGCCTGCTCCATGGAGAACTTGACGACGTCATAAGGATGCTCGGCCGGCTTGGAGAAGCCCATGAAGCCTTTGGCGAAATGCGACGGATAGACCATCGGCGAAACGTAATCAAAATACGGCAGGGCGTCGGTGATATTCTGGCCGATGCCGAGGTCGCCTTCAGCCGTCGTCGTCAGACCAAACAGGTCAACTGAAAGCGGTACCTGGGTGTCCAATAACTGCTCCCTCAAATACAAAAAGAAGGCCCTCATAACTTCTTCTCTTGTCCGACCGTCGCTCCAGCTGTAGGAGATATCTTTGAGGTTACCGTCGGATGGATAGCGGATATAGTCGAAATTCAACTCGTCAAAACCGTCAGCATACGCCTCTTTACCGATCGCCGCCAGATAATCCCAAACCGGCACCGCTCCGGCGTCAAGCCATTTGACGCCTTTGTAATCCTGCCAGATCGCCCCTTCATTGGTCTTCACAGCCCAATCCGGATGGACATTTATCAGAAAAGAATCCTGGAAAGAGGAGATCCTGGCGATCACATAGACGCCCTTGTCATGAAGCTGTCCGATGAATTGTTTTATGTCCGGAATCCGATCCTGGGCTGAGCCGATCTCCTGCAGTTTCGGATCCTCGACCTTGAAACTGATGCGTCCGGTATAATCCTTGACGTCAATGACCACGGCATTTATTTCCGTGTTGTCGACCAAGTCGAATAATTCTTTTCGGAATCTCTGGTTACCCGCCGCCCAACTGGTATAATAGACGGCCTTCAAAGGATCGGGGGTCGCGATGTGAGTGACGACGAAAGGCGGCGGGACATCGAGAGTCGTGCTGGCCATGATAACGGCCGCCGGACTGTCGTATTGGCTGACATAGGATATCTGGCTATTTGGTATTGGCAAGAATTTGATGCCGGCCATGACCATCGTCACAACAGCGCAAATGCCGCTCACGATCGTCGCCACTGTCAGCATCAATTCCCCGGCTTTTCTGGTCTTCATTTGGTATCGGTTGTTACTGACGGATTGTTAACCTGACCATGGTGCTCGACGAATGTCGCTTCTGCGCTTCGGTTTTCTTTGGCCGTCCCGGTTTCCCATCCGGATTTGCGCCGACCCTTGCCCGGAGTCAAGAGATAAGCCATCACGACGATCAGCAAAGCGGCGATCATATTCAATGATTTGTTCCAAACGACTGTAAACCCCAAGAACGGCAAAATTGCGATCAATATTCCCAAAATCATTATGAATTGTCTCTTTGACATTTGGCCATTATAACCTGACGGAAACAATAACCACAAACTCCCCTTTTACTTTTTCTTTGTTTTTTTCAAAATATTCCTTGATTTCTCTAGCGCTTCCGGTCACGACTTCTTCAAAGATCTTGGTGAGCTCGCGGCAAATAGTTACAGTCTTAGGATTATCCAAAGTTCCGAAGGTAATCAAAGAATCTAGTGTTTTCATGATCCGATGCGGCGATTCGTAAAAGACCATCGTCCTTTCCGATCCGATAATTTCATTGAATAAGGTCTCGCGGCCTTTTTTGTGCGGCAAAAATCCCAAGAATGTAAAATCGGCGCAAGACACGCCGGCGATCGAAAGCGCAGAGGTCAAAGCCGATGGTCCAGGGATGGCCTCGATCTTAAGTTCGCCTGTTTTTAATTCAGGGACAAATCTTTGCCGAATGATGCGCACTAATTCTGAACCTGGATCGGAAATGCCTGGCGTACCCGCATCGGAAACCAAAGCTAAATTCTTCCCATCCTTTAATAGATTGATTATTTCTTCTTGCCTGGCCAATCCGCTGTGGACATGATAGGACATAGTTTTGACTTGAATGTCATGCCGCTCCAATAATCTCTTGGTCGTCCGAGTGTCTTCACAGAGAATAATGTCCGCCGCGGCCAAGACCTTCAAAGCCCGAAGGGTGATGTCTTCGAGGTTGCCGATCGGCGTGCCGATGATGGAAAGGGTGGACATGAAAATAGTTTACAGTTTACAGTGCAAAATGCAAAGTATGGTTTTTGTCATTCCCGCGAAGGCGGGAATCCAGTGTGCAAACAATTGCACCACTGATTCAAAACTGGATTCCCGCCTTCGCGGGAATGACAGACAACATGTTATCTGTAATTCCTAGTCCCTAGTCCCTAATTACTAGTCCCTTGCGATTGACCCTTGACATATATAAATATAGCGGTAGTATAGCGAACCAGGTAATGCTCTTCAAAATGTGTCAATAAAAGCACTGGTTTATCCTTGTTCGGATGGCTAGGAGCGTTATCGAAAAGAAAAGGTTAAGCGTAATGAAAACAAACACCGTTCGTATTGGAGTAATTGGCGCGGGTTTCGTGGCCAATTTTCACAGGGTGGCTCTCGGATCGGCTCGAGGCATTGAGCTCTCAGCCGTCTACGCCTTGAAAGGGGCCGCGGACCTGGCCGCTGCAGCCACTGGTGGTGGTTTGGGCGAAACAAAGGTATGCGGTTCCATCAAGGAACTGGTCGAAATGGTTGATGTTGTCGCAATCTTCAACCCGAATTTCGCCCGGCTCGAGACCATGCAGGCGATCGTGGACGCCGCGAAGAATCATCCCCTTCTGGGTTTGGTCTGCGAAAAGCCGCTCGGGCGCACGATAGCCGAGGCCAAAAACATGGTCGGATTGGCGGAGGAAGCGGGACTGAAAACCGCCTATTTCGAAAACCAGATCCACATGCCGGCGGTTACGAAATGCCGCGCACAACTGGCGCAGGTTGCCAGCAAAATGGGACCTGTCCATCTCACTCGGAGTGCCGAAGAACACGGTGGGCCGCATATGCCCTGGTTCTGGGATCCAACCCAACAAGGTGGCGGAGTTTGGTGTGACATGGGTTGTCACAGCGCGGCAGTAGGCATGCAGATGCTCACGCCGGAAAACAAACCGCCCAACTTCTTGGAGCCGGTCAGTGTCACGGCAACCTTGGCCCTTCTCAAATGGGGCCGTAATCCGTGGCTCACGAAGCTTCAGGCCATGGGTGTCGATTACACCCAGACGCCGGCCGAAGATTACGCCTTGGTCACTCTGAAATTCCGCAATCCCGAGACCGACCAGATCGTCATCGCCCAAGCGACTGATTCCTGGATGTACGATGCGCCGGGCTTGCGGTTGCTCATGGAGGCCATGGGGCCCGGGTATTCATACAATGTGAACACCCTCATGTCGCCGGCGGGCTTGTTCATCAGTGACGCCGCGGCCGAAGCGGTCAAGAATGCCGAATTGGCCCTGGAAAAAAGTCAGGCCAACCGCGGCAGTTTGGTCATTCAGCCCAATGAACCTGACCTTTACGGCTATGTTGACGAGTGGCGCGACGCCATGGCCGCCTTCAAAGACGGCAAGGATGGTTTGCTCAACTTCGCCTACGGCGAACAGATTGCCAGGCTGGTCGCGGCCGGCTATCTGTCCAGCGAGCTTGGCAAAACTGTCACCATGGATGAAGTCAGGGACGATTATGTCTCCCTCATCCACCAAGGAAAAGGGCTCGAAGTTCTCGGCTAATGGCCAGAACAATAAGAAATCTAAAGTTTGAATGCACCGACACTTGTCGGTGCATTTTTTGTTTTCAACATATAAGAATATTGCGATTCCTAGTCCCTAATTACTAATCCCTAAAAACTAGTCCCTTGCGACCAACCCTTGCCAACTTTCCTTCCACACACTACACTGTGAACCATGATTCCAGCCAACAAAACGATCGTATACGTCACCCGCGATATAGAGAGGGCCATCGGTTTGGAGCCGGGACCGAACTATCTCATAGTCGCCAACGAGACCGCCTATAGCCTCAAAATCAAAGAAAAGTTCCCCAATTTCGTCACTCTCATCAAACCAACAGGAAACAAGCTTCTTGGCACAACCGAACTTATAGGCCACCAGACTACCAAGGATATTATTGCGAAGACAAAAGGCAAGACTGCCGATTCCAACAATTCCAATGATCCGCTCATCCTCGTCTTCAAGAATTCTTTGCGCGTCGAAACCATGATCAAGGAGATTGGCTGCCAGTTCGTCAATCCCAAATCTTTTTTGGCCGAAAGGGTCGAAAATAAACTTTCCCAGATCCGCTGGCTGGGCGATCTGGCCCGGACGATGCTGCCTTCCCACACCGCCAAATTGGCCAAACTTATTACTTGGAAAAATGAGCCTTTCATAATGCAATGGGCTCACGGCCACACCGGCGACGGAACAATGTTGATCCACAATCAAGAAGAGCTTTCGGCCATTCAGGCAAAGTTCCCTGAACGCATCGCCCGCTTGAGCAACTACATCCAGGGCCCTTCATTCACGGTCAACGTTGTCGTCACCGCCGACCGGATCATGATGGGAAATATTAGCTATCAGATCACCGGCTTGCCGCCTTTCACCGACAATCCTTTCAGCACCGTGGGCAACGACTGGGCTTTGGCCAAAAAACTTGTCACGGAAAAGGACCTTGTCGCGATACGATCAATGGTCGAAAAGATCGGCCTCAAACTCAAAGCCGAAGGCTGGCTCGGCCTCTTCGGCCTCGATGTTATTCGCGAGGAAAAAAGCGGCCGGATCTTCCTCATCGAAGTCAATGCCCGCCAACCGGCCTCCACCACCTTCGAATCCGCTCTCCAGGCCGAGAAAAGAAAAGCTGGCTATTCCGGCCTGACAACATTCGAAGCCCACATTCGCGCCCTCCTCGGCCTGCCGATCGATCAGGATCTCATAGAGATAACCGACGGTTCCCAGATCATCCAGAGGATAACCGCCAACATCCAAAGCCTCTTTGATGACATCGGCAATCAACTGGAAAAGAAAGGCTACGACGTCGTCGTCTATGAGAACACCGAACTCAATTCCGACCTTATCCGTATCCAGAGTCATCAAGGCATAATGGATGGACATGGCCTCTTCAACGTCAAAGGTCATGAGATAGTCGAGACCATCAAGAGCTCGAAGATCAACATCGGCGTTTAATATGAATCAAAAAGTCCTTTCTGTTCAAACCCTTTCAATCATCGATCAGTATCTCAATTTCAAGATTGGGACGGTAGTCTGTTCCATTCCCTATTTTAACAACAAAACCAAGGGCACCAGAGCGGCCTTGCGAGTCTATGTCGGCAAAGGCACTCCGAAAGAGATCGCCCAGGAAGTCGAGGCCATGTTCGTGAAGAACCGCATCGGCAAGGATTTGCTGACCGCCGAATCATTGAAGAAATTCCTAGTCGACAACAATCTCGGCATCGAATGCTCCGGCTTCGTCTTCCATGTCCTCAACGCCGAAATCCATGACCGCAAACTTGGCCGATTGGAAAAACTTCTCCATTTCCCCAACTGCCGCGGCCTCTTCGGAAAGATCCGCTGCCATTTCCGTCCGGTGGAAAATTGCGACGTGGCGACTTTTGCCTCCGAGCAAAATAGCCGAGCGATTGCGTTGGACAAAATATTACCCGGCGATTTCATAACCATGACCAATGATGAACCCGATCGTTCACGCGATCATATTCTTGTCATCCATGAAGTCAATTACCAAAATGATTTGCCATCCAAGATCCACTATTCACATTCCATCGCCTATCCGGCGGATGGCCTTTACAAGACCGGTGTTCGTCAGGGTATTATTGAAATCTTAGACGTTACCAAACCGATCACACAAGCCGTCTGGACCGAGAACGGCTCGGTCGAATCAGTCAGACCATTATTTGAAAGAGCGGTGAGGTGCAGGACGGAGGTGAGGAGATTGAGGGTGATGGGAAATTTCTAATTACTAATTGACCTAATTTCTAAGAAAATCCCAAAAACCAATGTCAAAATATTAGGAATTGGGATTTGTTCATTTCTTGGAAATTAAAAATTAGATAATTAGAAATTTTCATGGTATTGTAATCCCCATGATAACCATTCTTCAGGGTACCGCCGACTTGGCCTACATCTTCGGTTTTACCCTCGTCGGCGCCATCGTGGCCTTCGTCTGGGCGCCTTTGTTGTCGCGAGCCCTGTACCGTTTCCATGTCTTCAAACGGCCCAAGATCGAATTGAACGGCCTCGGTTCCCATTCCTACAAGAATTCCACGCCGGTCATGGGCGGACTCCTGGTCATCATCACCGTTGCCGTCCTAACTTTCCTTTTCAATTGGTCACGAAGCTTCACTTGGGTCCCCATATACGTCATGCTTTTTTCCGGAGCCTTGGGCGCCATTGACGACCTCATGAATATTTTCGGGGTCGAACGCCATTCCAAAAAAATGGGCCATGTTCTCACCCTTATCCGCGTCCACAAAGAATGGAAAAAAAGAGTCTGGTATGCCCTGACTTTGCCTTGGACAGCCTTCAAGCGAGTTTCCGTCTGGTTTGGCTCCCGAACCTCGAGAGGAATATTCGTTCACGAGAAACTCGTCCTCCAATTCATCGCCGGGACTTTGACCGCCTGGTGGATCTATTCCAAACTCGGTCCGGCTTGGCATTTTATCTATTTTCCATTTGATCTGGCCATTAACGCCGGCATCTGGATCGTTCCAATCATCATCTTCATTGTCATGTTCACCGCCAATGCCGTCAACATCGCCGACGGGCTCGATGGCTTGGCTGGCGGCATGCTCCTCACCACTTTCAGCGCCTTGACCCTTCTTTCCTGGATCAACGGCTTCGGCGAGCTGGCCATCTTGAATGCCACGACCGTTGGGGCTTTGGTGACTTATACTTATTTCAACATCAAACCGGCCAGATTCATGATGGGCGACGTCGGCTCCCTCGGCCTCGGCGCCCTCCTCGCCGTGAACGCCATGGCCATCGGCGAGACCAGCTCCCTTTTCTTTCTCGGCTTCATGTTCTACATCGAAGCCATCTCGGTCATCATCCAAGTCGTCTCGCGATATCTCTTCGGCCGGCGTGTCTTCCTCATGGCCCCGCTCCATCATCATTTTGAGCTCAAAGGCTGGAGCGAAGAAAAAACCGTCATGCGCTTCTGGGTCGTCCATTTCATCTTCGTCGTCTTCGGCTTCTGGCTGGCTCTCCATTAAAAACATGAAATATTTGAATTGGGACCAAAAGACCGTCACCGACTTTTCCGAAAAAAATCTCCGTGAAATGTATGAAAAAGGCTACGTTTTCACCAGAATTGATCGCGGCGTCATGCAGCAGACTCGCTCCGTCCGCCTTGATTTGAGCAAGTTTGAATTGACTAGCGAAAATAGACGGATAATCAAGAAGGTTCCCGATCTAATGATTCAATCGGTTGATTTGCCGCTTGGAGGTGCGGCCTCCGATCTCGGAGGCCGCACCTCCTCTTACGATTTTACGATCGGCAAACTGGCCAAGGATTTCTACGAGACCAAGTTTGGCCCGGGAATCATGAGCGCCCAAAAAGTCAAAGAGATGCTCACAGACCAAAGCAAGTCCAATTTCAACTGTCTCTTGAATTTTTCCTTAAATGAAAACGCTCCAATAGGTTTCGCTATTGTCTACACCACGCCAACTTTTATGCACTATTCCTATCCTTTTTATAACCTCAACGAATCAGCCAAAGACATGGGTTTGGCCATGATGGTTAAAACCATTGTCTTTGCCAAAGAATCTGGTTTGAAATATGTATATCTCGGTTCACTTCAAAGACCAACCGACACTTACAAGCTTCAATTCGAGGGCTTGGAGTGGTTTAACAGGAAAGAGTGGTCGAAAGATCTGGAGGAGGTTAAGAAACTACTTACCATGTCTGACATGGTAACGGGGTGATATCCTGTTGATAAGTCGCAGTCCTACCATGTCAGACATGGTAAGCGGCAAAAAATAGCGCTCCGATCTTCATCGGAGCGCTTGGTGTGGAAAATAACAAAACTCAGATTGATTTTTTCGGCGACCAAACCTGCGCCAATAAATCACGGGCTCTTTGGACTTTTACACGAATATCAATCGGGTACTCGATTTTATTGGTTGATCCGAGCAATTCGATCGTCCCAAACTCTTCCATAATAAGAGTTATCATTTTGGGCACGTTATACCAGCAATCCGGCGACATTACGCCTGCAATACCGGGGATCGAAACGACGTAGCCACGTTGATAGATCCTGGTTGAGGAAAGCAAGGCTTTTTTGAAAACAAGCCTAAGAAGTCCGCAATGCCACCACTCGGTGACGAAAATAATGCTCCGCTGCTTGGCCAAGCCCAGTTGGACCATATTCAGAATATCTTCGACGTAATTATCCGATTCCTTGACGACCCTCCGGAGATCTTCCACGATAACCTTCAGACCGAGTCGGGACAAAGAACCGTCGGATTTGAATTCACCATTAGTCTCTCGACCTTTGTCGACGGCATAGACATACCAGGGACGGAACTTTTCCACAACTTTATGAAAATGCGTCCTGCACATTTTTTGGCCGCCCAAGTCCGTTGAAAACGGCATAACCACGACCGCCTCGACAAGCTCGTCCGGATCATCCTGATCACCCTTGACAGAACCTTTACCGAAACAAATTTCGGTAATAAGACCGAAAGCCTCCTCGAGATTTTTCTCTTCCTGGGATTTTTCAGGTACCTTGAACTTGCCCGTACTAATATCGATTAAACTTTGACTCATTGTCTCCTCCTTTTTAAATTTTTGCTGTTCTTCTGCTTTATAAGCTATACTAAAAGAACCATGAATACAAGCGATGCTAAACTACCAAAAAGACTCCATGTTATCGGCATTTGCGGCGTTTCAACAAGTGCTGTAGCCATTGCCTTCAAGAAGCGGGGTGTTTTGGTGACCGGCAGCGACAAAGGCTTCTATCCGCCGGTTTCGACAGAATTGGAAAAGCAAGGCATAAGCTTTTACGCTGGCTGGCATCCGGAAAAAATGTTCAGTGGAACGGATTCAAACGGCGAGATTAATTACAGCGGCGCCATCGATTACAAAGGCGCCACAGATGCAATCGTTATCGTCGGCACAGCTTCTGGCGGTCACAATCCAGAGACTGAATTCGCCAAAGAACACAATATTCCGACTTATTCGTACCCTGAAGTCATTGGTCAATATTTCACCAGAGAAAAATCCATCGTCTGCGCCGGCACTTGGGGCAAAACTTCTTCCTCGGCACTTCTGTCATTCATTCTCGAACAGGCTAAGCTTGACCCGACTTATATGTTTGGCGGCGTTTCCCTTTCCCATGAAGCCTCAGCCAAGCTGACCGATTCGACCGTGAGCGTCTTTGAAGGCGACGAATACAAGAGCTCGCCCACCGATCCAAAAGCTAAATTCTTCCATTACAAGACCACCCATCTATTGCTGACCGCCGTTTCCTGGGATCATGCTGATCTTTATCCGACTGAGAACGATTACTTCAATACTTTTAGAGAATTAGTCGCGACTATTCCAACAAACGGTTTGATCGTGACCTGCGCCGATCACGACAAAGCGGTTGAGGTCACCAAATCATTCAAAGGAAAAGTTATAAAATACGGCCGCGAATTACCGATAAATAAGACAACTCCTGATTATTATTCTTACAAGAATGTAACGCAGACCAAAGACGGCCTCCGGTTCACTATTTCAATCGGTGGCGCCTCTTATGCAATACAATCACCGATGCTTGGATTATATCAAGCCGAGAATATTACCGCCTGCTTCGCCATGGCCCATCAGCTTGGAGTTTCGCCCGAGATAATCGTAGCGTCCATTGCCCAATTCCAGGGACTCAAAAGAAGGATGGAGAAAAGATATGAAGGAGACATTACCGTTATTGACGACATCGCTCATTCACCGGAAAAGGCCTCTTCCGTATTGAATACCCTCAAATCCATCTACACCGGCAAAGTCATCGCGGTTTTTGAGCCGAATATTGGTGGGAGAAGCCGCGAATCTCTCGGCAAATATTGTAATGCTTTCAGAGACGCGGATTTGGTCGTGATTCCGAGGCTAACCAAGCTTAAGATTGCCGAAGAAGAAAAGAATATTCCTATTGAAGGAGCCGAATTGGCAGCGGAAATTTCGAAGACACATTCGAATGTTCAATATATTGACGACGATGAAAAAGTCTCGGAATTCCTCACAAAAAATTCTAAAAAGGGTGACGTCATTGCTTTCCTAGGTTCGCACGGATTCAGGGGCATGATTGAGGAGATGGTTAAGAGAATTGGATGATCTCCTTGAGGTTTCCTTATCATTCCAAAAATCCCCCGTCCTTCGGCTAACGCCTCAGGACACCCCCTTTTTCAAAGGGGGATCTTCCATCAAACCATTTTTTTAATATAACTCGCCGTGATTCTAATGACTTTTTATGTTTAATTCTTAACCTAGAGTGTAATTAAACAATAGCGACACATATCACATAATCTGTACGTTGGTGGATCCCCCCTTTGAAAAAGGGGGTGCCGAGCGGAGCGAGGTGGGGGATTTTTTGAAAGATATAAGGGTTTTCCGAAGCAAAGAGACGGAGGATTTTCTGAAAACCCCTCACTTCCCTTCATCAACAATCTCCGTCTTGACCTGATCGTTGACGATTTCTTTTACAAGCAAAGTCATGCCGCAATGGTTGCATTCGATGACCATGCCGGGCGCGAGATTGGGGTAACGCGAGAGGTCGACGGTGTTCTTGCATTCCGGACAGACACAAAGCGTATTTTCGGATTTCATATTTTGTTGAATCATGAGATTAAATTCGGCTGTAGAGACGAGGCAATGCCTCGTCTAGGCATCTTGGTAATACGCAGACGAGGCAATGCCTCGTCTCTACGTCTACCAATATTAGCGAAAAAGGGATAAGATAGCAACATGACTCCACTCAAAAAATATCCGGAATTGGCCAAGGCTTTGGGCGTTTCCGACCTCTATTTCAAGCGCGAAGACCTCCACCCATTCGGCTCGCACAAGGGCCGTTCGATCCCGATAATGATTGATCATTATTACCAGAATGGGAACCGACAATTTGCCATTTCCAGTTCCGGAAATGCCGCTTTGGCCGCCGCGCTTTACATTCAGGAAATAAATAGCAAGAATAGCCAACCGGCCGAATTGGACATCTTTGTCGGACGACATATCGCGCCTCATAAATTAGAGAAATTGAAAACATTGGCAACAGGTGGAGATACGATTAATCGCGTCTCTACAAAGGGCGACAACAATCCTATCCGCGTCTTGATCAAAGAGCGTCCTCTTCAAGCCCTGACTGAAGCGATTCAAGAAGGCAAGCGCAGCCTGAGGCAGTCTACAGATGACACTGCCCTTCTTGGTTATGAATCTTTGGCCAAAGAGTTGGCGGAGGTCAAAGGCATAGGCGCTGTCTTTATCGGCACTTCTTCCGGCACGACCGCTCAGGCCTTGGCCGAATATTTCCTCAAAGAAAAACTGCCGATCCAAGTCCACATCGTCCAAACATCTTCCTGCCATCCGATGAGCGCTGAGTTTGAAAACTACGACGGCCCCGATGAGGATTCCGTCGCTGATGCCATCGTCGACCAGACGGCTTTGCGCCGAACAAAACTCGTACCCCTAATTAAAAAGACCAGTGGTTATGCCTGGGTCGCTTCCAATGATAATATCGAGACCGCCTTATCATTGACTGAGAAAAATACCGGATTACAAATTTCAACCAATAGTGCGCTGTCAGTCGCAGGAGTTGCGCAGGCTATCTATCGAAGTTGGGAAATAAAGGGCGGAGTGGTTTGTTTGATCTGCGGAGAGTGATTTACGGTTCAAAAAGGCTACTGGTTGTCATTCCCGCGAAGGCGGGAATGACAAGCATAAAATCGTCCGGCTTAACCAAAAACCATTAACTAACTACCATTAACTAAAGCCCTCTCACCGCTCTCACAAACCTCTCCCCTCTTTCTTTCCTGGTATTGTCCAATCCGGCCGCCTCAAAACCTGGACTAAAAATGACCTTGTTGTTCGTCACCGCTTTTTCCGCCGCCAGACGGACAGCCTCCTCTATTGAAGGCACCGAGTGGATGTTCACGTCCTGGATCTTCATTATTTCCGCTCTTTCATGCATCGTGCCGCTTCCCGGCAAAAGGATCAGCGTATGGACGAACCGCGGCATTATTGAATGCAAGATCCGGCAATCTCCCCCGTTTTTCGCTCCGCCAAATATCAAGACGGAGTCTTTGTTTCCGGAAAGAGTCTGCAGGGCCCTGACCGTCGCCGACGGCCAGATCGAGGCCGAGTCATTATAATATTCGACTCCTTTGATTTTCTTGACCAATTCTAGACGACCCTTGACAGGCTTCCAATTTTCCAAAACATCTCTGGCCATCTCGTCTTCAACCTTGAATAAGCGGGCGGTTTGCAGAGCCAAAGCGGCGATCTCGCGGTCTTGGGTTCTCCGGCTACCAAATCGCCAACCTTCGGGAATGACCGAGGTCTTGGTTCGGAGCATCTTGGCTTTCCTCTGGGCTTTGAGGGTGCGAGTCTGATCAATGATCTCATCCGAGGCGATTATGAAATTGTTGTAGGTCTGATGGTCGAGAATCTCGAATGGCGATTCATGGTAGGAATCTTCCGGCGGGATCGAAGTGAAAACCGCCACCTGGGGACTGATGCGGATGTCATGAAGCTCCCTCATGATCCGACCGCCCATCCGAACCAGAACAATGTCGCCGCTTTTGACTTTTTTCAGGACGGAGACGGCGCCCTCGCCGGTTTCCGGATCGATGAGAAAGAAGTCTTGGCCCTCTGTCGCGGCGCAAACCATGGCGAGCATCGGCGCCAGGACAGAGACGAGCGTGCTTTTGCCGTATTCACCCATGACCCCGACGACCACCACCGGCGGAGAGCGTTTGAAAAACAAAGTCTCGGGATATTCGACGGGGATCGTCTTTTCCCTTTTTTCGAAGGTCTCCGGCTTGGCCAGGTTGATGATCCGATTCCTCTCCAAGACATTTTTGAGAAAAGTCGAGTCGCGCGGATATTCATGCGAGAGGATGATGAGATCCATGTCCAACAGATCCTCAGCCGGAACCGAACCGCAGACATAGTTTGCCAAACCGACGGAGCGCAGGAAAACGATATGACTCTTGAGCCGGGCTTCGCTTTTGAGATCATAGAGGCTGACCAAAGCGCCAGCTTTGATGAGATACTTGATGTCCTCCACCATTTCGCCATTGTTTCCCAAACCGATGACGGCGATCATTTTTCCCTTGAAATAGTCTTGCGCGGACATGAAGCCAGTCTACAGCCATGAGGTCGTCATTGGCAAATGCTGCATTAAAAAAAGGGTCCTCTGAGGACCCTTTTGTGATAGAGATTTTGTCGCCTAAGCTCTCAAGCCGGCGTCAAATGAATTTTCGATACTTCGCCTGTCGACGAAATTCAGATCAACCGATGCAGTCGTTTGCAGGAACTCCGGAAGATTGACAGGTTTCCTAACTTCGCGAATGACCGGCATACCAGTCATGTGAGAATACAAACGATTACCCGCTTCACCGAAAGCATCACGAACCAAATTGATAAGCGTATTGTCACTGATTCTGGTCGGCTGCGCTTTAATGAAGTTGCTACCGTTGAGAATCGTTCCATTTTCCATGACATACCAATTGGGAACGACATGATTGCCAGGCTTGGAAGCTTCGCCGAAGTCAACGTCCCGGCGCAGTTCGATCGGCAGTTCCTGGGCCCGAACCAATGCCCATAACAACCTCGGATCAAGATTGTCGTAGTTGTTCAGAGTAATGGCAACGTTTCCGCTCGACCGCCGAACGATACAGACGGAGTATTTGAACTCCTGCGATCGGCTGGCCTTGGTAATCTGAAGGTTGTCACTGTGAATCAGGACACCTTTCAGTTTGTGACCATCCCGGAAGACGTTGAGCTCGAAGACTCGGCCATTGTGCTTGATCTCTTCGATGGCCGCATAATAATCGAGCTGCTGACTAGCACACTTGGCTAGAGCGAAAAAGAGCCATTCCGAAGAATCATCTTCACTCATTCCGGTCACCTTCATGGCCCTCATTATGAATGAGAGCTCGAGACAATTCCCGATCTGGGTGTGCGAACTTCGAACCATGCGCCGCAGACGTCCCTGAACCCTTTCTTCAGCAATGTCGCCATCTGCAATCATCTTTTCCAAGAAGATCACCGGACTCAAAAAGTCGTCGCATTTATCGTTCGGCGACTTCAGATAGCCGATTATGGCTTTCACGCCAACCTCAGCCCACCGGAATATTGCCGGATGCATTTGCTCCGGAAATGATTCAACCGCATTCTTGACCAACGAACTTAGGTCAGAGCAGTTGGCTGTCGCTGATCCGTCAACCCTATTTACTGCCTTCAGAAGCTTTTGAAGCTCCGGAAGCGTATCAACACCGAGATAACGAGCCATCTCAAACGCACCGCAGGTGCCCGCTTTTCGCTGTCCGGTTTGCGGATCCTTGTCGTCGAAGTTCCCGCCGAGCTGCCCAAGAGGTAGATACCCCTTGACCAACCATTCATCTTCAGTTCCCTGAAGCTGACACGGGATCAGTTTTGCGTCAGGCGCGATACTGATCTTGTTGCCGCCATAAAGGTCTCCCAAGACCTTTTCACACACCTCATCCAGATGAAATCCCGGATGAGGACAGACTACGCTGATTTTGATCATAAAAACTAACCCTCCAATGTAGAACACTTAAGTTCCTCTAGTTTTCAAAGACCTCAAACGCCATATTTCTGGCGATAGAATCACCAAAAGCACGCGCTTTTCTTTAGTCTTTCTGGTTGGTATTATATCATTATTGGCAGTATATTGTCAATAGTAATAAATGTAACCGCTCACACCCTCTCTTGGCCCCCATATTTCAAGCCATTGCAACAGGATTGACGAGAGCTCCAAGTTCGGCAAAGAAGTTTTTAGGTTTCCTCCAAAAGAGTGAAAGCAACACTGACG
>Ga0114951_10002138_pt1 | contig 22901 bp, 19 predicted proteins | sample AM7aDNAmetaG_FD_88677 | JGI IMG/M metagenome (GOLD analysis project Ga0114951, IMG submission 88677) | Freshwater microbial communities from Finland to study Microbial Dark Matter (Phase II) - AM7a DNA metaG | ecosystem: Environmental > Aquatic > Freshwater > Lake | place: Finland: Lake Alinen... | reverse complement strand
TGTGCCGGTGCTGTTGCCGTCATTATTACAGGCCAGATCTCATTACCCGATGCGGCCCGATCGATCAACGTCGATGTAATGGTCTTCCTGTTCGGGATGTTTATTGTCGGTGAAGCCCTGGCAGAGAGTGGTTACCTGGTTGTTTTTTCACAACACCTGATTTCCCATTGTAGAAATTTCTGGCAATTCATCGTTTTTTTTGTATTCTCGATGGCGTTCCTCGCTGCGTTTCTTATGAATGATACCATGGCGATCATCGGGACGCCACTCGCCCTGTACCTGGGTCGTCGTCTTGGGTTCAGTGTAAAAATGCTCCTCGTCTCTCTCTGTTTTGCAATAACTACCGGGAGCGTAATGAGCCCGATTGGTAACCCACAGAACCTGCTCATTGCAACAGAAGGCGGCTATGCAAATCCATTTGGAACGTTTTTATTGTACCTGGGTATACCCACGATAATTTCCCTGGTATTATTGGTTCTATGTATCCGTTTTTTTTATCCACAGGATTGCGGGAAAAGTATCTGTATGACGGAAGAAGTGAATATTAAAGGTGGGCAACTACCAGACCCGGAACTTGCCCGGGCCCTCAAAATTTCTCTTTTTCTTATCGCATCCTGCATTATTTTGCAGGTCCTGCTCACCCTGCATCCTTTCGGCCTAGTCTGCGATGTACCGTTACCTGTCATTGCAATTGCCGGAGCTGCCCCGGTTATTCTGTTTTCCGGGAAAAGGGTCAAAATAATCAAAAAAATTGACTGGCCCACGCTGATTTTTTTCATATCGATGTTCGTCCTGATGGCCGCAGTATTCAATACGGGTTTTTTCCAGGCCGCGGTCCCTGCAGCAGCTGCATCGTCGGTGTTTCTCCTGTTCTCGACAAGCCTGATTATCAGCCAGTTCATCTCCAATGTCCCGTTTGTTGCACTGTTTAACCCCCTGCTGCAACAGGCCGGGATGTCTGTATCCGAGACGATGGCGCTTGTCGCTGGAAGCACGCTCGCTGGTAACTTAACGATCCTCGGTGCTGCAAGTAATGTTATCGTGATCCAGAATGCGGAACGGCAGGGAGAGACCGTCACCTTCCTGGAGTTCATACGCCTTGGCATCCCATTTACCCTTCTGACCGGTGTGATATTCGTGGTATGGCTATCGATCGTATGATGGGATGGAACCGGTAACCCGGGTGATCTGCCTGAACCTGGTACTGCATGGATTGGAAGTCCTGCATAACCATAACGAAAGGAATGGAGCGTGGTGTTTACAACCCGGCCGGGATCTGCACCCGTTTCCGGTAAGCCACCCGTCTGTAAACCGTGGGGCTCAGGAAATCCAGGTCCATTTGGGATTCGGATCATCTTAAAACAAAGGAGTAATGGGGTTATTTAAAATAGTGGCATATATTTGGTTATTTTTTTAATCTGATGGAAATGCGGCCTGTAAGGAACAAAAATCCGGGCCCTTGTGGGAGGGGGTGGCTACTACTGGTGGTGCAAGGATAATACCCCGCTTATCTTTCGAATACAGGGGCCGGAATCGGCCCCGATTTTCTATCAGGTTGCCGCAACCAAGGGTTAGTACCAATACCAGGATTTCAGGATATGTTGATGTCAGGAAGTGGGAATTGGGAATGGGAAATTGTCGGGATATGGTGTCGGGCTACTATACCCAGTGGTCATTTTTTGGAAAAATATTTGACGGAAGTGTGATATGTGTGAGGTACAAGGGCAGGAATGGACGGCGGAGCATGATCATCCTGGTCATTTCTGTCACATTCCTGGCTTTCGTTCCGGTTTATCAATTGCAAAGTGATTTATCCTTCCTACAGAGTATTGATAAATCATTACCCGGTTCACGGGGCCCATGTTAATGATTTTTTAGAATGGAGCACTGCCATGTCAAAACAAAAAGTCTATTTCGCAAACATGAGCGCGAGAAACCCGAATGACAACACGATCTCGAAGATTAACCGCCTGTTCGACTCAGCCGGGTTCGGGGAGACGATAACCCGAAATAGCCTGGCTGCAATAAAATTGCATTTTGGTGAGATTGGGAATGATTCTTACATTAACCCGGTATTTGTCCGCCAGGTAGTTGATAAGGTCAGGGCACACGGGGGAAAACCCTTTGTCACAGATTCAAATACCCTGTACCTTGGGAGTCGGAATAACGCGGCAGATCACATTGAAACCGCGGTCCTCCACGGGTTCGATTATTCCGTTGTCGGGGCCCCGGTTATTATTGCAGATGGGCTTCACGGAGGCAACATAAAAACTGTAACAATTAACAAAAAACACTTTAACAAGGTAATCATATCGGGCGATATTGTTGCAGCAGAGAGCATCATCGTTCTTTCACATTTTAAAGGGCATGAAGTGGCGGGGTTCGGGGGAGCAATAAAAAACCTGGGTATGGGTTGTGCATCGGCCATGGGTAAGCAGGCACAGCACAATGCAAGGCCCGAGATCATCGAAGAGGCCTGCGTCGGCTGCGGAAAATGTGTTGCGGTCTGTCCAAAAACCGCCATTACGATGATGAATGATAAATCCACTATTGAAAAGGCAAAATGCATTGGCTGCTTCGAATGTATGACGGTCTGTCCCGAACGGGCAATCGATATTGACTGGTTAACGGAGATCCCGCAGTTCATCGAGCGCATCGTCGAATACGCCGTTGGGGCCATACAGGGCAAGGAATCACGTATGGGGTACATGAATTTCTTAACGCATATCACTCCTGACTGTGACTGCGTCCCATGGAGTGATATCCCGATTGTCCCTGATATCGGGATCCTTGCATCAAGAGACCCGGTGGCGATTGATGCCGCAAGCTTCGACCTAGTTAATAACCAGGAGGGAAACCCCGGGTCTCAGCTGCTCCATAATCACCGGAAGGGGGCAGATAAATTTAAAGGGCTCCGGGAAAATACCGATGCGTACCGGCAGATCAGGTACGGAAACGAGATTGGTCTCGGTTCATCAGAATACGAACTGGTCCCACTGGAATGATTGCTGGAAGGGAGTACAAATTTTAATTTTAAGGCAATATCTGGAGATGATGCGATGGCATTATCTGAGGAATCAAGCTGTATACCCGGTATACTGTATGCGATGGCTGCATAAAAAGGGGGAAACAAACCGCAGACTCCCTGACCAGACTCCCGGCAGGAACCCCACTGTACCCGAAAAGGGACTGGAATTCAATTTTTTGTAATGTGGGTGGCCCAGCGGTTTCGAGGTAATAATTGGAATAATTTTGTCCCGGGCCGGAGAATAAACTGTTAAAACCGTTGGTTCCACCCTGTTACTACGCGGCGGTCCACGGAAAGTAGTTCCAACCCTGTTATTGAAAAAAATCATTAATTCTGGTGGTTCACTACCCCGGCCACCTGATTTCTACCATTCCCATTACCATTCTCCGGTGAAAATGATTCAAGGATCTGGTGCGTGATCCTCGATCCAAGCGTGGGTGTGAGGGACTCGAGCCATAGGAAAAACCCGACTTTTGGTGGTGTCCTGCGTTCATACTTAAAATTTCCCTCTTTATCCTGCACCAATTTTAGATATTCACGTTTTTGCCTGGGCCGGAGGTAGACGAGAGGGTCATACCCGGGCAGATCGGTTGCAAGGATCACCTTGGAAAAATTTCTCATCAGGTCATCAAATCCAAGTTTCTCACCCCTGATACTGATCTCATACTCTTTGCAGAGGGATTTTATTGCAGAAGGATATAGTCCGCCATACAGAATTTTTTTAACAAGCACCGTGGTTTCCACCGGATTTGATACATTCCTTACGTCAACCTGGTTGCTGACCTGTGAAAAGACCTTGTTTCTCTCCCAGTCATGGTACTGAAGGTATTCAAACGGCTTCTTCTGGGCGAGATTTGTTGCCAGAAAAGTTTTTTTATGCTTACGGGGCTGTCCGAAATCATTCCCTGCGTTCCTGCTGTCTGCCAGGGCTTTTATTTGTTCACAGGATATTGTCTGGATATTGATATTATCTTTCGATTTCATCAACCGGCGCACAACGGAAAAATGCGAGATGTCAAAAGAGGAGATCAGCAGGAATGGCACATGTGGCTGGGCAAAAAGGTATCCAAGAAGCCTTTTTTTATATTCGACTTCTATTTCAAACTCTTTTAAGTCTGATGGTGAAGTAACAACCTCTCCAAAAGCGACCCGGTGATCACGGTCAACCAGGAGCAGGTCAAATTCAGCGAGGTCCTGGCCATTGCCACGAATTGTAATATCACCGTTTTTCGAATAAAAGAACCCATTCTGGCCGAGGTGAATATTCCGCCTTCCCCTTGGAGCATCGGCTCCCTTGACTGCCACACCACCAATTTCATCGGTGGTCTCTCCGGCATCCAGAAACATCTCGTATACGATTGCTTCAAACCACCTACCTTCGGCAGTTCGCATATGCTCGATATCAGGGGAAAACAGCTTGTTTTTTTCGAGGTTACTGATATGGCGGATAGCACGTACCGAGTATGATTCGTCTGGCTGGAATGAAGAGCGGTTATTATTCAGCCAGCGAATCAGGTCTGTCATTACGTATCTATTATTTATTATTTGTGGTTTAAAAAGACTCTCGTTATTATAAAATCTTAATAGTTTAATCGTTATATCCGTACAGAGGGAATCAACCGGAGAAATCCCCATCCGAATTTACCATGGGGGGGGTCCCGGGGATCAGGGAACAATCCTACTCCGCGCTGACCCCTGGACCGGGAATGGGTGAATGGAAATAACGCGCACACGTTACACACAGCAGCATAAGTTAAATCAAAATTCATCTGCAGCATATGGTTTCCCTTTTCACAAATAAGGAAATAAAACAGATCTAATCTGTCAGAACTAATTATGTAGCGTGAGAATGTTTATATAGTTTTCTTACGTTGTTTTAATGCTGTGTGGGCATGTACCCGTGGGTTCGTAGCTCAGTTAGGTAGAGCGCCTGGCTTTTAACCAGGTGGTCGGGGGTTCAAATCCCTCCGGGCCCGCTGCCACGGTACAGCCTGTGGGTTTTTAGTTGATGATGCATCTTGAGGAGACGCAAATTTGTATGAAATGGGGGGTTTTTTTTAATTGAGCACCAAGCTGAACGTGCTTGAACATGTCATGGTGCCGGACCATGAAATCATGAGTGAAGAGGAGGTGGGCACGTTATTCTCCACCTATAAAATTACGAGCGAGCACCTGCCAAAAATTTATCATGACGAACCAGCGGTAAAAATCATTGGAGCGAAAGTGGGGGACGTGGTCCGGACCATCAGGACCAGTCACACTGCCGGGATCGCTGAGTCATACCGGCTTGTCGTAAAAAGACCCAAAAAATAAGAGGGAGCTGATATTTCTGATCGACAGAAGCATTTTATCACGGGCATATTTTTCACGGGAGCATGTGGCGCGCCACCAACTTGACTCCTACAACAATTTTCTTTTTCGCAACCTCCAGAAAGTTGTGAACGAGCAGCGGGTAATCGAGACCGATATCGAGATCCGTGGCAAAAGCAATATACCGGTATGGGTTGAATTAGGAAAAATTGAGGTGCGAAAACCGCTCGTCCGTGAAGCAGACGGGTCGCAGGGGGACCTGTTCCCAAGTGAAGCGAGACTTCGAAACCTGACGTATGCTGCACCGATTCAACTTGAACTCACGCTTGTCCAGGGGGAGGACCGCCAGGAACCAATAATGACAACGATTGGACAGTTACCGATCATGATCGGCTCTTCTTCCTGCAATCTCTTTGGTATGAGTGATGAGGAACGTGTAACTCATGGTGAAGACCCCTATGACCCGGGCGGCTTTTTTATTGTGAACGGGACTGAACGGGTCCTCATGACCTTGGAAGACCTTGCATCAAACAAGATCATGACGGAATTCACCGAGCGGTATAGCGAGCGGATATATGTCGCGAAGGTGTTCTCGCAGTACCGTGGGTACCGTGCTCTCGTGGTCGTTGAACGGAACAGGAAGAACCTGCTTGAAGTATCATTCCCGTCAGTTGCCGGGCACCTCAAGTTTGTTGACCTGATGAGGGCACTTGGGATGGTAAGCGATCACGAAGTAGTCAACGCCGTGTCGACGGATGAGGATATCTTAACCTTCATGATGCAGAACCTTGAAGAAAGTGAGTGCGACAGCGTTGAGAGTGGTGTCATGTATGTCGGCAAGAAGCTGGCACCGAACCAGACAAGGGATTACCAGCGGAAACGTGCCGAATTCGTGCTTGATAATTATCTGCTCCCACATCTCAATTACCTGATGCCGTTTGGCATGAAGGAAGAAGACGAGGGGTACCGTGAAACCGTTGAAAGTGTACGCCTTGCCAAGGGACATTTCCTCGGCCGGATGGCCGAGGCCTGTTTTGACCTTGTACTGAACAAGCGCAGGATTGATGATAAGGACCATTACTCCAACAAACGACTGAAACTTGCAGGGGACCTCATGGAAGACCTTTTCCGTATTTCCCTCAACCGTCTTACAAGAGATATCAAGTACCAGCTAGAACGGGCCAGTATGAGGCACCGTGACCTCTCCATCGGGACCGCAGTGCGTGCCGATGTCCTTACCGAGCGTCTGTTACACCCTCTCGCCACCGGGAACTGGGTTGGCGGCAGAACCGGTGTTTCTCAATTGCTCGACCGTGTCGATCACATGAGCGTACTCTCGCACCTGCGTCGTGTTATCTCTCCCCTCTCCCGTTCACAGCCCCATTTCGAGGCACGAGACCTGCACCCGACACAGTGGGGCAGGATCTGTCCGAGTGAGACTCCTGAAGGTCCGAATTGTGGGCTTGTCAAGAATTTCGCCCAGATGGTTGAAGTCAGCAAAGGGGTTGTTGATGAGGCAGAAGTAATCAGAACACTCTATGGTCTTGGTGTTGACCAGATCAAGGGGGATGCCCGATGAAAAAATCCAGGGTATTCGTTGACGGTGCGTTAATCGGGCTCGCCGATGACCCGCGTGCGCTTGTAGCGCAGGCCCGTGCAATGCGTCGACAGGGTACGTTATCAACCGAAGTGAATATTTCGTACAAGGAATTTAATAACGACGTGGTCATCCATACCGACAGGGGCAGGGCCAGAAGGCCGCTGATAGTCCTTCATAATGGAAAACCTCTCATCACCCCGGATGAAATTGAAAAATTACGCAAAAATGAGGTGGATTTCAACTATTTCGTCCAGAAAGGATCCATCGAACTGATCGACGCCGAAGAAGAGGAGGACCTTTTCATTGCGATCAATCCCGACGACATCACGGTCGAGCATACCCACCTCGAGATCGACCCCTCGCTGATCCTCGGTATTGGTGCAGCACATGTTCCTTTCCCGGAACACAACGCAAGTCCGCGTGTTACGATGGGGGCAGGGATGGTCAAACAGGCGCTTGGGTTCGCTGATGCGAATATGAAGCTCCGGCCGGATACCCGGGGACACCTGCTCCATTATACCCAGAAACCTCTCACGCACACCCAGGCATCGGAGCTGATTGGCTCCGACGATCGCCCTGCAGGGCAGAATTACGTGGTTGCCATCCTGAGTTATGAAGGGTTCAACATTGAAGATGCGTTGATCTTTAACAAAGCGTCGATTGACCGCGGCCTTGGAAGGTCTCATTTTTTCAGGACCTATGAAGGCGAAGAACGCCGTTATCCCGGTGGGCAGATTGACCGGATTGAAGTACCTGACGAGGAAGTGACCGGTGCCCACGGAGCCGATTCCTACAAGAACCTTGATGAAGACGGTGTGATCAACCCGGAGACGGTCGTCGCTGAAAAGGATGTCCTGATCGGGAAGACTTCACCGCCGAGGTTCCTGGAAGAGCCTTCCAGTGACCTGATTACGGTAGAAAAGAGGCGTGATACATCAGTGACCATGCGCAGCAACGAGCATGGGATTGTTGATACGGTGATTATCACTGAAGGCGAGAACAGTTCCCGCCTCGTTAAAGTAAGAACGAGGGATTTAAGGATCCCTGAAGTCGGGGATAAATTCGCGTCCAGGCATGGGCAGAAAGGAGTTATCGGATTAATTGCAGCACAGGAAGATATGCCGTTTACAGAGGCAGGAGTTGCACCTGATCTGGTCATCAACCCGCATGCCATCCCGAGCCGTATGACCGTCGGTCACATGCTGGAGATGATTGGAGGAAAAGTCGGTGCCCTGGAAGGACGTCGCATTAATGGCACTGCCTTCAGTGGGGAGATTGAGGCCAACATACGGGGTTCGCTTAAAAAACTCGGGTTTTCTCACAGCGGTCGGGAAATCATGCATGATGGTATCACCGGGAAACAGTTCAATGCAGATATCTACATTGGTGTGATTTATTACCAGAAACTCTACCACATGGTCTCTTCGAAGATGCATGCCCGGTCCCGCGGACCGGTGCAGGTCCTTACGCGTCAGCCCACAGAAGGAAGGGCCCGTGAAGGGGGTCTCCGGTTTGGTGAGATGGAACGGGACGTGATGATTGGACACGGTGCCGCGATGGCGTTAAAAGAACGCCTTCTCGATGAGTCCGATAAGGTGACTGAATACGTCTGTGCCCACTGTGGTATGATTGCCATGCTCGACCGGAAATCAAATTCCACACGATGCCTGGCCTGCGGGAGCGAGACTGATATCTACCCTGTCGAGATGAGTTATGCATTCAAACTGCTCCTCGATGAAATGAAGAGCATGGGTATTGCACCCAGGCTGAAACTAGAGGACGTGGTGTAGGAGGAGAATCATGCCAAGCCCAAAAAGAATAGGAAAGATTGAATTTGGCCTGCTCTCTCCGAAAGAGTTCAGGACGATGAGTGTACGGAAAATTATATGGGCCGATACCTACGATGATGATGGCTTTCCGTATCCGCAGGGATTAATGGATTTAAACCTCGGGGTCATTGATCCGGGCCTGCGGTGCAAGACCTGTGACCAGAAGGCAAGCGAATGTCCTGGTCATTTCGGACATATCGAACTTGCAAAACCTGTCATCCATGTCGGTTATACACGGATGATCAGGAAACTCCTCCGTGTGACGTGCAAGAATTGCTCACGGCTCCTCCTCTCACCTGAGGAGATTGAAAAAGTCATCGGGACGGAGGACGATTCTACCGGTGATGTGCTATCAGAAAAAGATATCAAGAAAGAAAGGGTCTGTCCACATTGCGGGGAACAGCAGCTGAAAATTAATTTCGAGAAGCCTACGACCTTTTCAGAAGTCCAGGTAGACGAAGGCAAAAAGATCGAGCACAAGCTGACACCTGCGGACATCAGGTCCCGGTTAGAGAAGATCCCGGATGAGGATCTCAGGCACCTCGGTATCAATCCTGATGTGGCACGACCGGAATGGACAATTCTTACCGTGCTGCCCGTGCCTCCCGTGACGATGCGGCCTTCGATTATCCTTGAGAACGGTCAGAGGTCGGAAGATGACTTAACCCATAAACTGGTCGATATCATCAGGATCAACCAGCGGTTCAAGGAAAACCAGGATGCAGGAGCGCCACAGCTGATCATCGAAGACCTCTGGGAACTATTGCAGTACCATGTCACTACGTACATGGACAACGAAGTGGCCGGGTGCCCCCCGGCACGCCACCGGAGTGGCAGGCCACTCAAGACACTCTCTCAAAGACTCAAGGGAAAAGACGGGCGTTTCCGTGGTTCACTCTCCGGGAAGAGGGTGAATTTCTCCGCCCGTACTGTCATCTCACCGGACCCGAATCTCAGCGTGGTGCAGGTCGGGATACCACTGGCAATTGCCAACGAGATGTCGATCCCGGTTCATGCAGCGCCGAACAATATTGATGAGCTCAAAGCAATGGCCAGGAATGGCCCTTCCCGGCCCACCCTTAACCACCCCTGCGGGGCAAACTATGTGATCAGGCCTGACAAGCGCAGGCTCCGCCTCGCAGAAGGGAATCTTGACACTGTCGCTGATATGATTGAGCCCGGATGGACTGTGGAACGGCACCTGCGTGACGGAGATATTGTCCTGTTCAACCGGCAGCCATCCCTGCACCGGATGAGTATCATGTCTCACCGGGTGAAGGTCATGGACGGGAAGACATTCCGGTTAAACCCTGCAGTATGCCCGCCATACAATGCGGATTTTGATGGGGATGAGATGAATCTCCATATCCCCCAGACACAGGAGGCGAGGGCAGAAGCCGCGATACTCGTGGCAGTACAGGAAAACATCCTCTCGCCCCGGTTCGGAGGCCCGATTATCGGGGGTATTCATGATCACATCTCCGGTGTCTTCATGCTCACCAACCAGGTCCGCTGGTTTACCAGGGAAGATGTCCTCTACCTGCTGAAGTCTACCAGCATCGAACACCTTCCACCTCCAGCAAAGGAAGTGGATGGTGTCCAGATGTGGACTAACAAACAGGCATTCTCTGTTATTTTGCCCGATGGGCTCAACATGGTCTTCAAAGCAAGTTCATGTGCAAATTGTGATACGTGCATAAAGGAAAGATGCGAACGTGACGCATACGTGCAGATCTTCAATGGAGAACTGATAACAGGTACCATTGATAAGAAGGCAATCGGTGCTTTTGATGGTCAGATTGTCCAGCGTATCATCAGGCAGTATGGGATGAAACGAGCTGCGGATTTCATTGACGATATGACAAAGCTCTCGATCCGTTCGATCATGCTGGATGGTTTCTCGTTTGGTATCGACGATGAAGATCTCTCAAAGACTGAATACGGGCAGATAGGTGAGGTCCTTGATGGTGCCGTGACAGACGTACAGAAGAGGATACGTATCTACGAGGACGGACAACTTGAACCGATGCCCGGTCGTACTCCGGAAGAGACCCTCGAAATGCAGATCATGCAGGTCCTTGGGAAAGCCCGTGACCGGACTGGTGAGATTGCAGGCCGTCACCTCGGTCTTGGAAATAGCGCCGTGTTGATGGCGGTCAGTGGGGCCAGAGGTTCGATGCTCAACCTGACCCAGATGGCCGGCTGCGTAGGCCAGCAGTCCGTTCGTGGGGAACGGATTATGCGTGGGTATGATGACCGGACGCTCCCTCACTTTAAGAAAGGGGATCGGGGATCAGACGCTCACGGTTTTATCAAACACAGTTACAAGGGGGGGCTCAATGCCACGGAGTTCTTCTTCCATGCAATAGGTGGTCGTGAAGGGCTTGTGGACACGGCAGTCAGGACATCACAGAGTGGGTACCTGCAGCGCCGTATGATCAATGCCTTACAGGACCTGAAGGTCGCGTACGATGGGACTGTCAGGACAACCGGTGGTCGTATCATACAGTTCACGTATGGCGAAGACGGGACTGACCCCATGAAGAGCTGCTTTGGGGATCCTGTGGACGTAAAAGGGATTGTCGAAAGTGTCCTGAAGGAGGAGGTTTAAATGACTCCCGAACAGGAACAGGTCATTGATAACGAGTCACTTCCGGCGAAGACAAAAGAGCAGCTGAAAAAGTTCCTCGCAGAAAAAAATATTAGTGATGACCAGTTCAAGGAAATTATCGAACGGGTCAACTCTGAATACCAGAGTACAAGAATTGAGCCCTGTGAGGCTGTCGGTGTCATTGCGGCGCAGTCCATCGGAGAACCCGGTACCCAGATGACGATGCGTACGTTTCACTACGCGGGTGTGGCAGAAATCAACGTTACCCTGGGGCTGCCGCGGCTGATCGAGATCATGGATGCAAGGAAAGAACCGAGCACCCCGACGATGACAATCTATCTTGAGCCTGAATTCGGAGCAGATCGCGACCGTGCCCGTGAGGTAAGCTGGCAGATTGAAGCAGCGACCCTCCAGGAATTCGGGGACATCACGATTGACATGCAGGACATGCAGGTCCTCGTCCACTTAAATAGCGCCGTATGCGAGAAACGAAAAATTCCTGTCAGCACGATCATCGAGACTGCACCGCGGAAGATCCGGGAACGACGTCACTATCGTGATTTTGAACATGAGATCGACGAGAAGGATTCTGTGATTCATTTCATGCCTAAAAGTCGTGAAAGTTACCAGAACCTCTTCCAGCTCGCGGAACATGTGCGAAAGGTGATTGTCCAGGGTATCGATGATATCGAGCGGGTTGTCGTCCGTAAGGAGAGCGGGGAGTATATACTTTATACTGAAGGCTCAAATCTAAAAGATGTATTCGATGTTGAGGGTGTGGATACCAGGCGTACCCGGACCAACAACATCAATGAGATCTCACAGGTCCTCGGTATTGAGGCTGCCCGGAACGCAATCATCCATGAAGCCGTTTCCACACTTAATGAGCAGGGTATCCTTGTTGACGTCCGGCATATCATGCTCGTCGCCGACATGATGTGTCTGGAAGGCGAGGTCAAGCAGATCGGAAGGCATGGAATTGCAGGTGAAAAAGAGAGTGTGCTCTCTCGAGCTGCATTTGAAGTTACCGTCAACCACCTGCTCGATGCAGCAGTGGCGAACGAAGTGGATGAATTGTCCGGTGTCACAGAAAATGTGATTGTAGGCCAGCCGATACAGCTGGGAACCGGAGATGTAAAGTTAATCGCTAAACCTATGAATTAGGAGAATTGCAATGGATTTTAATGCTTCATTAAGAAGGGCGATCAAGACTGGCGATGTCCTTCTCGGTCAGAATAAAACAGAAAAATGTATTGAGTCAGGAAAAGCGCAGATCGTGGTCGTGGCAGCGAATTGCCCGGCCCTGTTCCTTTCGTCGGTAAAGGCAACAGAGGGATTATTTGTCCACACGTTTGAAGGTTCAAGTGTTGCGCTCGGCAAGGCCTGCGGTAAACCATTCATGGTGAGCGCACTTGCCGTCATTGACCCCGGCGAGTCTGATATTCTTTCCCTTAAGAGGGCATGATATGGTCGAAGTCAAACTGACTGAAGACTGCATGGGTCTGATCTCCCAGTTTGAGCGCCTGACCGGTGCTGGTAGTCGTGACTGTATCATTGACGACCGGAACAACCGGATCATTTTTGTTGTTAACCAGGGTGAAATGGGCCTTGCGATTGGAAAGAAAGGGGCCAGCATCAAAAAGGCATCGGAAGTCATGGGGAAAAAGATCGAAGTCGTTGAGTACTCCGCCGATGTGACCCAGTTTTTGAAAAACTGTTTTCTCCCCGCACAGGTAACATCGGTCGAATTCGAGAACGATGAAACTGGTGAACAGGTTGCAATTATCGATGTGAAGGATGAAGACCGGGGTATTGCGATCGGCAAGGAAGGAAAAAATATCTTCAAAGCGAAAAAGCTCTCGCAACGGCAGCACAACATCGGGGATGTTCAACTGACCCCCCATGAGCAGGAATAAATTTCTTCTTCAGACACATATTTTTTGGATCGTTCCTTATTGACAAAGGGACCTTTCCGTTTTTTCCATGTACGGGAGGTCCCGTGTACCCGGATGAACCTAGTCCATGTAATTGAAATTTACTGTTTAAACGGGAAAATTTTCTCTTAAACGGTAAGAATAACTGGAAGAATAGCGGGCCTGGGGGGATTCGAACCCCCGACATCCGGGTTAGAAGCCCGGCGCTATGTCCAAGCTAAGCCACAAGCCCAAATCTGGTCCTATAGTATTTGTCAGGCCTTTCGTATGTAACTATCGCCATTTGGTATGGCGTTTCCATGCGGGAAGATACCGGTGATAAGAATGGGGAAAAAACCCATCCCTACCCAGCGTGGTAACTACAGCACTTTACAACGTCCACAAGGACAGGCATGAACATGGCATCCTGGATAACCGTTTTTATCGTCGAATTACAGCAAAATTTAATTTTTATCCTTGCAGACATGCGTTCGCGCTCTTCGTAGACAATTCCTGGTGAGTAATCGATCATTCGTTTCATTGAAATTGTGATCCCAATGACATCTGCCACGATCCCCTGGTCTCCAATGCCGAGGTCCTCCCTGGTGACAGGTGTCAGGAAAACAGGCATACCTGGTTGTACACCATTGAGTGTGATGATATTGGGAGTACTATGAAGTTCAAGCGTCCGCGCCTTTCCCAGCCTGAGATCCTTGATCAGGTCAGGGGAAATTCCGGTTATTGCGGTGCATTCCATGGAATTCACCCATACATCGGAAGGTTCTCTTTCTTCGGCATTGTTTCCTGTGATTGCACTTCTTCTGAAAGCTTAAGCATCGTCGCCTCGATCTCTTCAGCCTGTTCGAGCAGGGGCTTCACATCGAGATGAATTTCATACATTTTATTGAGGACCTCGATTGTTGAAGCAGCCGCCCGTGGGTCGGGTGCGTTTATTGTCTCCCCAAGGAGGCCATAGGCTGAAATCCCCCTGATCTTACACTCCGTAAGCAGGCTGCTTGCGATTCCTGAAATGCTCCCCATGGGGAGGATTATTGTATTTTCCTGGATACGAGGCAGGTCCTGTTCTGTCGTGGCAACTCCAAATACACGTTTTTCAGTTTCGTTCGTGATTATCCCTGCAATAGTGACAATCTCCCGGACTTTATAGGGCATAAGCCATTCTATGATGCCGTTAGAGACCTCGTAGCAGATCATCGGGTGAATGGGAATGTCTGCGACGATGACCACAAGTTTTTCCTTCTCATAAATCCTGACCGGGACATTGATGACACCCTTGTTCATCATCGCAAGCGGTGGGAAGAATTTGCTGGTCATGCTGCCGATCTGCTGGAACTCCAGTTGATCAACCAGGTACTGGAGGGCAATACTTCCAACGAGACCGCTCCCGGGAAAACCCATGAGTACAGATGCGCCTTCGGTTTTCAAAGGATTTGAGAATATCTTAATATCAAACACGGCTTCTGGTGACATTAGATTAACATATACGACCTTACTAAAAAGTATTATGCAAGAGTACCCAGTGAAGAGGGGATTTTCCAGGAATTTGTCGACAACAATGGTCGAACAACTCAAGGAATGCTTTGATGTCGAGCCAAAGAATATGGAAGGGCATTACCAGATTAGCTACGGGGCCCTCAAGGTCCTCGAGGCCACCCTTGGGGCGGAGGGCAAATCCGTTATTATCCGGACCGAGTCCAATCTTGAGGTTTCTGATGAGGTAATCCTGGATACTAACAGGCGGTTCCGAAAATACCTTGATGCGATTACTGGTTATTCAACAAAAGAAAGGGTTAAAAAGGCAAAAACAGTTGAATAACCCGCCTCCCAATTCTCACGTCCAGACCATACCATCTCCCCGGCCAGGGGAAATTTTCCCTTATTTTCACACATGAGTAAACACGAAACCGAACAGGTCGTACGTACACGGGGGTGACAATGCCGGGGACCTCTTTCGTATAAAATCCCCCTGATCCGCTGTTTCTCCTGGACCTGACACTACTGATACCTGTATCGTAACTTTCTGGATATTTGCCCCTTCTCAATGACGGGGCAATGTGGTACTGTTGCTACCCGGGATTTTTGGAACCATAACTGCAAATCTGCCAACTATCCAAGGAGACCCAGGGTTTTACAGGGAGACCGCCAGATGTTACGATACGGGACAATAGTCACACGTAAAACGGATTTCTGCCATGAACAGAACCGGCCCCGGGATTAAAACACCGGGCTCCTGGGAGAAAAAAATAATGGTCTGTATGCCAAGTATCATTCAATAACGATCGCGGGTTTGAACGGTAATGCTGCCGCGGCCTTTGCATATCTCCCGGGATCTGCTGGAACTACCGTTACTGGTATCCCGAATTCTGATTCAAGGAATGATTTCGCCTGGTTAAAAATATCCCTCTCATCCAGCACCCCTTCGGAAAGAGCTTCCACAATCTGGGGAGGAAGACGGTGGATCAGGGTGGTGCACTGCTTTACCGCATCGGTGGCATCCTTTCCACGTGCCCGCATGCCCTCATCCTTCATGATCTCCCTGATTACCTGGCTGCGGTCATCAGAGCGGGCAATTGTTTTGAATATATCATATTTCCAGTCGGGTGCAATACACAGTGTCAGTGAAGATGGAGTTAACTGGATTAATTTCATGATCGACTCGATATCTTCGACCGTCCGGAGCAGCAACTCTTCTGCGAGCTCGATTTCGTGGTAAACGCGGGAATCATCTGCTTTCGGCCATGGGGCAAAGGAGACCAGTCCCATTTCACCAGTTTCAGACCACAATTGTTCTGCAGTGAACGGGATTATCGGGGCCATCAACCGGATCCACACAGAGCTGAGTTCTTTTAATGATGAATGGCCTTTTGATCCATCAGGCAGCCTGCGGCGGTACCATTTCAGGTCGGCCTCCACACTAAAGAACGCCTCCTGTAAGGCCTGCCGTGTCTGGAATTTCGTGAGCGCTTCAGTTGTTCTGGTGATATGGTGCTGGAGCCTTGAGATCAGCCATGTGTCAATGCCGCAATCCGCCTCTGTGGCCTTTGAAGATTCAATAACCGTGTTCCATAACCGCTCGATCTGCTTCTTGGTTGAGATTACGAGTTCGTTTCTCCAGTCAAAATCCTGCCAGGGTTCGGCGCTGCCGACCAGGAACATCCTTACCGTGTCTGCACCGAACTCCTGGACTGCATCCTCAAGGAGAAAAACATTCCCTTTACTCGATGACATCTTTGCCCCGTTCAGCAGTCCCATGCCAAAGACGACCATCCCTTTTGGAAGGGATGGTTTTGGGAATATTGCGACGTGGTGGAATATCTGGAAGGTTAAGTGGTTGGAGATCAAATCTTTTGCCGAGAAACGGTAGTTGTACGGGTACCAGTAAAGAAATTCTTCCCTGAGTTTCCCGAGTTTCTCCCGCTCCGGGAGATTTGGAGATTCCTTTCCAAGGAAAATATACTCAAAGACTTCAGGGGTGAGAATCTCGGGAGCAAATTCACGGATTCGATGGGCAATCGTGTAGTAGGCCATGTAGATGGTTGAATCTGAGAGCGGCTCAATCAGCCAGGCAGGGTCCCATGGGAGGCGGGTGCCCAGACCAACACGCCGTGTGCATGCCCAGTCTTTAAGCCAGCCAACCGTTCTTTCAAACTCAACCCGGACTTCCGGTGGTACGAGGGCCATATCGCGTAAGTGTTCTGATACCTGTGCCTTCCATGCGGGATCGCTGTACTGGAGGAACCACTGATCATGAAGGATCTTCACATATACGCGACTTCCACAGCGACAAACAACAGTACGGTTGTCAAACTCGTACATGACGACGGACCCGTATTGTTCAAGCATCAGCGCGGCTACATCGTCACGGGCAATCCGGACCGGTTTGCCCCCATAGGCATCATAGAGTTTACCTGATGAAAATTCTGCGGCATAGACCTCCTGGGTCAGGGTATCCATCCTCGAATCCAGCTGGTTTTCAACTCCCAGCCGTTCCACTGCGTCCTTTGCGGGGACCTGTCCGTATCCGGGCACGGTGATCAGTGGTACCGGTTGGATGGTCGTGTATTTCCCTGCTTTCTGGAGGTCCCTCAATGCGATATAATCAAACGGTGCATGAGCCGGGACACTCATCACCACCCCGCTCGCCATGTCGGGGTCGACAAATTCAGCAGGAAGGATGGGGACTTCCCCACAGAGCGGGTGAACGACCTTCTGATCAATGAGGGAAGTCCCGGGGATCTTCCCCATCACCTCAACCGTATGGTCCTGGAGGAGTATTTTATCTGCCGCCTCCTGGCTGATAATCCAGGTACGGCCGTCAACTTTAACTTTGACATAAGTAATGGCGGGATTAATCCATAGGTTAGTCACCCCGTAGATGGTTTCAGGCCGAAGTGTTGCGGTCGGGATGAGCGAGTCCCCATACTGGAACATGACAAGGGTGAACTTTAGTATCTCTGCCTTGTCGCCTTCGAGGAGGTCATGATCTCCCACCGGGTTTTCGCATTGTGGGCAATACCTGACCGGGTGAGCGCCTTTTACCACGTGTTCTCCTTCACCGAGGTGCTTCCATTGCCATTCAATAAATTTGCTGTAGGTCGGATCGACCGTGGTGAACTTTCGCCGCCAGTCAATCGAGAGCCCGCAGCTCTTCATGACCCTCATGTACTCTTCGCTGAAATGGCGTACGATCTCGAGAGGATTGGTGAAACGCTCAAGCACATCTTGAGGGACCTTGTAGAGATCACGGTACAGGTGGATGGCTTTTTCATCACCACGTGCGATACGTTTGGAAATGCCAATGACGGGTGCACCGGTCACGTGGAACGCCATCGGGTACAGCACTTCAAACCCTTTCATTCTCCAGAAACGTGCAATTACATCGGGAACGATGTAAGTCCGCCCGTGGCCGACGTGCATCGCCCCGCTTGGATAGGGATAGGCGACCGTAATGTAAAATTTTGGACGGTCTGAAGGGTTCGCTTCAAATACCTGTTCCCATTTTTCTCCGGCCGTGGACTCGAACTGTTGCATATCAAATTCGCTCACAATATCACCAAAATTATGTTGAGATTTTTTTAGGTTTGTTACCGGGTTATACTGGCCTTAGCTTAATGATATCCCCTTGGTTGTACCGTTTCAGCATTTCCTGTGCAATGGTACTGTTCTTGCCAAGGTGGATCTCCCCGGTCTCGTTGACTGTCGCCGTGAAGAGGTACTCTTTTCCCGCGAATACATCAACAATTTTACCAGCCTGGTCCGGAGAAATGATTGCCAGCTGTTTTTTGTCGACCCTGATTTTTATCCCGCCCCCCAGTTGGAGTTCCTCTTCACCGGCAACCTGTGCGGGCTGTGGCTTTTCGGCCTCTCCCCGTGGCCTGATATCTATTCCGATACCAACCTTGTTCACAATTGCTGCAATATTTTTTCCACCTTTTCCAATTGCGGCAGGGACATCCTTGTCATCGATGTAGACAACAGCTTTAGAGTCAGAAAGCATCCGGACATCGATGGCACCGTCTGAATATCGTCCTATCTCCCGTTGTATCTCGCGTTCCGTGTTCTTCCAGCCCAGGTCTCCGTCCTCTTTTCCAACAGTTGGCACTTTCAACGGTGTTTCTGCTGCTCCCGGCTGGACTGGTGCCGATATTACAATGGTCTCGCCTTCATATTTGAAAATTTCAAATGCAAGGTTCCCTGTTTCGTAGTTCCGGACCACCGTGACCGGACGCAGGTGCATCTCGCCGGCCATCCCTTCTGGTACTTTTATGGTAAATTCGACATCGTAGACATTCAGGATCTCACCCTTATCGACGAAGATAATGGTATTGACGATTTGCGGCAGGACGCCGAAATCTACCCTGTCTGAAAAGCGCTGGAGTGCATCATGGGCGCCGATTGCATGGACCACTCCGACCATGCCGATACCGGCAAGACGCATATCCCCGAATACCCGGAAGTCCTCATTTTTACGGAGCTCATCAAACACCACATAATCGGGCCTGACCAGCATCAGGACATCAGCCGTGTTTTCCATGCTCCCTTCAAGCATCGTATATTGCGTAATATGGTCAGGTACCTGAAGTTCCCGTGGTGCTTCCATCGTTTTTACAATAAAGCCGTTATCTGCAAGGAACGACGCCACACTCTGCGCAAGTGTCGTTTTCCCCGCTCCCGGAGGGCCGGTAATTAAAATACCCCTCTTTTCTCCGGTAATCCTGTTTTTGATCACGTTCGCTCTCTGGTAATTGTCAAGAGCCATATCCACGATGGGTCTGACGGCCGTGATCTCCATACCGTCACTAAACGGTCTCCGGGCGATCGCAATCCTCATGGAGCCAATCTGCACGACCGTGATCCCACGTTTTTCCACCTCGATAAATCCGTCAGGGTCCCGTTTTGCACGTTCAAGGATCTCCTGTGCAAGCGATTTTAATTCATATTCTGTTGAGGGCTGATCCCGGATCCGGACGAGTTTCATCGCGTTGATCGTACCTTTCTTCGCGACAGGAGGCACGCGCTCTTTCAGGTAAACCGCGATGGTATGCTCATCGAAAAACTGGTCAATCCCGAGCGGTGTGAAATCACCTACCTGTGGCTTTAAATACAGAACGTCGAGGCCTTTCGCCCTGGCTACCTCGGCCTGGACAATATCGCTGGTGATGAACCGGGCCGTATGTTCTATTGCAACGTTCCTGATGAGTGCATCGATCTCGCCACCACTAGCAAGCTTGACCTGCTCAAGTGTAGGTCGTACACCGACAAATTTTAATTCAATTGTGCCTTCTTCAGCCAGTTTACAAAGTGCCTGAAGTTCGGTAAGACCTGAAAATCCTATTTCCCTCCCCTGATTCGCCTGTGCTTCAAGTTCTGCGATTACTGCTTCTGGTATAATTATTGTCGCGCCATTATATTCACCGGTTTTTATCATTGAGGTGATGCGACCATCTATGACGACACTAGTATCTGGTACTAATTTCAAAAAATATCACCGCTTATATATTTGATCATTGATCTTTATTAGCATATACCTTAGCGGGATCAAATACTAACCCAGATATCTCTTTTCCATCAAGTGTTCGGAAAAAGCAGGTCATATGGCCTGTATGGCAGGCAGCCCCTTCCTGGATGACTTCGTAGAGGAGGCAGTCCTCATCGCAGTCAGCAAGGACCCTCGATACCCGTTGAACATGTCCGCTTTCTTCCCCTTTTTTCCATATCTTTTTCCTGCTCCTGCTATAGAAATGGGAATACCCGGTACTGGCAGTGAGTTCGACTGCTTCCGGGTTGGCATACGCGACCATCAATACTTCACGGGTAGTCTGGTCCTGGACAACGACGGGGATAAGACCGTCCTGGTAACGTAATTGCAGCATAATTTTAGACACCTCCGAGGAAATTAAGGCAGATCGTCAGGATATCCCCGACAAAAATCCCGAATATCACTCCGGCTGTGATAGGGACAATGAACGGGACCCCATATGATATCCAGACTTTTCCTGCCTGTTTATACAATGAAATTTCATGGGAATATTGTTCGGGATGTAATCTGAGGTCTTTTGTATAAATGCGCTTCCCCCCCTTCATAAGGGACCCTAGTGCCTCCCCAAGTTTCAGAAACCGCCGTTCTATCGTCCCATTTGTCTCTCTGATCTCTTCAATAATAAATCCGAATGAATTCTGTACCTGCTCTCCGTCTACCGGGTACGCGAGGAACAGGTAGCGTAATGGTGCCTTGTTTCCACGGTACAGGTTCAGGAATAAAAGTGAGATGGGGGCAATGAGGTTGAAAATCACTGCATTGACGAGAACTGTGAAAGGGAAAAATGCGATGGGAGGATAGCCGGAAAGCGGTGTGAAGGGAAAGAAAGGAATGGTGAGCGTGATAAACATCAGTGCCCAGGCGTCCGCTCCGCCAAAAAGGCGAAGGATTGCAAACAGGTAAAAAAGAAGGCAAAAAATTGCGGTCATACCAAGGTACACATATGTGACTGATCCTGCGACAGCGATGCCATAGTACATCCAGGAAAATGCGGCCATCAGGAAATAGATGATCGGCCATGTATCGGTGAATAGGTTTTCCCTGCCACGATACTCGAGCAATGTTGCGCATAAAAAAAGAAATGCTGCAGCGATGGACAGTAAAAAAATGCTGGTTATCCCGATAGTAATAAAATACAACCCTGCAAGGATCTGGAGGCCAATGACCAGTACCGGCCAGGATAACTGTTTTTTTGAATTGATCTCGCGGTTATTGAAATATGCAAGTAACAGGGTGGCGCTGGCGATTCCGGCATATCCTGCGAAGAGCAAAAATCCGTCGTTAAAAGAAAGGAATGCCAGTCCCGCCCCCGGTATGCCGACTACAAGGAGTGGCACCCATGTATTAAACGGGACTCTCCGATCGATAATATCAAGATATGATGCATAACAGAGTGTTATTACCACGGCAATGACGCTAATGATGAGTGGGACGAGGATCATGGTAGTACCTGCATATCTGTACCAGGACATTTTAATCATGGTGTTTTTTTAAAGAATCACGGCTCCGGGCATTGCCCTATTCCAGAGCAAATCATTGTACGGTGTGTATCGTCGGGCATTGAGGGTGCCTGACATCCATAGAATTTCTGTAATCCTGGTTTTGGGGGTGGTCAGGATGACCGGGAGATACATCAATATAATATACTAATATAATACGAGAAGAGGAGAGAGGAGAACGGACAATGTACCGGTACCTGTATCCGCAGATTATCATGGTTGCCGGGGCAGATTCTTCGAAAACTCCGGGCGAACTCAATTGAAGAAGTGAATTCTGAATGGAGATCAGCGAGTTTCTCAGTGAGCAGGTGAATACCACCACATCAGTATATTCTTCGAAATTAAACGATCTCAAAAAATTTGCAGATGAAGAGAAAAAAAGCGGGATTGGAGTGGCCGATATCGGTATTGGGACCCTGTATCTCCTTTTTAAGAAAGGCGAACCCGAAGGTGCCGTTGAGATAGAAAAAAAAGGTATTCTACTGGGTGATAAGGCGGTCTATCTATTGAAAGGAAACGAGGTATTCTCGTTTCATCCGGTTGAGCACGATGTCATTGAGATCTATATCCTCCTGTGCCGGATTTTTGAACGGAGCCACTTAACCAGTAATGTATCCATACCAATGCCAACCATTGAAAGAAGAAATGAAGGCACAGGCGCATTTACGGTAAAAATTCTAAAAGGAGCTGTGCCCCAGTCCGGTATGCATGTATCAATCAGGAAACAGGGTCAGGTCATCGGGAGTGATGTGACTACATCGGAAGGGATCGCATACTTCAGGGTGCTGTTCGGTGAATATGATTGCGTGGTAATGGACCACGACCGGAAAATCAGGATATTTCCTATCACGATACATTCTGGTGGAAGAGAAGAGACGATTGAGATCGGGTGACTAAAGAGGGCCGAAAAATACCAGGTATGTCAATTCTGTCAGATGATGGGATCGTAAAACAACCCGCATAAGACCGGGAAATTTCAATAAACCATGGAATTGAATCAAAGTATTCATTTTTCGAACCTGTGATATCGTTGATTTTAGACCCAATATGC
>Ga0114951_10002135_pt1 | contig 22927 bp, 19 predicted proteins | sample AM7aDNAmetaG_FD_88677 | JGI IMG/M metagenome (GOLD analysis project Ga0114951, IMG submission 88677) | Freshwater microbial communities from Finland to study Microbial Dark Matter (Phase II) - AM7a DNA metaG | ecosystem: Environmental > Aquatic > Freshwater > Lake | place: Finland: Lake Alinen... | reverse complement strand
TTCACAGGGCGTAGTAAAGAGAAAAAAGAAGCAAAAAAGAGAAAGCTGCTACTACTGATATGATTTCTCTACGAAGAACCACGATGATTATTATTGGTATCGTTCCGGTGATTACCTACAAGTGCCCGAAGCAATCCCTTCATTCGGTTTGTATTATAATGATTATTTAAGGTGATAATGCTTTGGCGAGCGGATTCCGCGGCGATCTTAGTAATATCTTTTCCAGACTTTTATTATTTTTGGCGAAAACGGCTTGACAAAACCCAATTTATATAGTAACCTTAGTTACAGTAATGGAGGTTACGGTTATGAGATTTTACAATAGGCAGCAGGAGTTGGCAGAGCTGAATAAGCTGATGGCTCAGGCGAAGAATGGCTCTCGGATGGCTGTTCTGACAGGCCGCCGGCGCGTGGGAAAGACGCTTTTATCTCTGGAGTTCGTTAAGGACAAGAAGCATCTCTACCTTTTTGTGGCCAAGAAGTCAGAGGCGCTTCTTTGCCAAGAGTATATCGCAGAGATCAAGCGTTTGTTTCCGGACGCTCCCGTGACCGGGGATATTCATTTCTTCCGGGATGTATTTAAGCTTTTGCTTCAGATTGCCAGACAGGAGCCATTCACGGTCATCGTTGATGAATTCCAGGAGTTCTACAATATTAACCCGTCAGTTTATTCCGAAGTACAGAAGCTGTGGGATTTAAACAAGGCCAAAGCTCGGCTGAACGTGATTTGCGTCGGATCGGTCTATTCCTTGATGCACAAGATATTTGAGGGCTCCAAAGAGCCGCTTTTTAATCGCGCGGACAGGATGTTTATGATTAAGCCATTCTCCATTAAGACTATGGCCGTTATCTTACATGACTATAAGATAAAAAATCCGGCTATATTATTTGATTATTACCTTTTTACCGGTGGAAGCCCAAAGTATATTGATCTATTGGTGGAGAATGGTGCGTTCACGTTTGAAAAAATCCTGAAATTTGTGGTTGATGCCAATTCGCCGCTCCTTAACGAAGGCAAGAATCTTCTGATCGAAGAGTTCGGCAAGGAATATGGAACGTATTTTTCTATACTTGAACTTATCTCGGTCGGAAAAACGGGACGTTCGGAAATCCAGTCTATCCTGGAGTCGGATATTGGTGGTTACCTTGACCGCCTGGAGAAGGATTATGCCGTTATTGAGAAGTACAAGCCTGTGAACGCCAAGCCGAACTCCAGGGCGCAGAAGTATAAGATCGCGGATAATTTTTTAAGTTTTTGGTTTAGGTTCATTTACCGTAACCGGTCAGCGGTTGAGACTGGAAATTTTGATTACATTCGGGATGTGATCCGACGTGATTATTCGACCTATGCAGGGAAGGTGCTTGAACAGTTCTATCGGGTTCTTTTTGCCGAGACTGGGCGATATAATCGCATTGGGTCCTATTGGGAAAAGGACCATCAGAACGAGATCGACCTGGTGGCCATGAATGATATGAAAAAAGAACTGCTCATTGCCGAGGTCAAGATGAATAGAGCCAAGGTTGACATGGAGCGATTAAAAGAGAAGTCCAAAATCTTGATCGCAAGCTATCCAAGGTACAAGGTAGAGTGGCAGGGCTTGGGGCTGGAGGATGTTGATCGATTAATCCAAGGTTGATATTGGAGAAACTAAGGGACGTTTTCTAACCTGGTTAGATATGCCAGGTTAGACTTCTATTAAGCCAAGACTCAGAATAGTTTGCGGAATTTCACATTCGCGTAGAAATTACTGAATTTATAACTTCTCTGTGCGGTGGTGTTAAAATCATTGGTCCCAATGCTGTAATTGCTGATGATATTACGGTTGGGGGTCTCGTACTGGTAATCCATTAAGGCCACGGGCGCGAATCCCGCGCATATCTTCAGATCCGTTAATAGATCAAACCTTAATATGGTAGATAAATTCAGGTATATCCTTTCCAGGATCGTGTCCGCATAGTTAACCGTGGAGTCATTATTTATATTGCTCAAATAAGCATACTTGTATTTGTACGGGAACTCATACGCGGCGTTAGCGGAGAGTTCCAGCTTATCGGTAACACCGTATGAAAAATTCCCGGATATGAGATATTCCTGATATTCCCAGCTGAAATGCCTGGGCGCCGTGGGAGAGTCCCATCTGCTCCTGTATAATCTGACATGGTAGTCTAAGAAAGCCCCGACCATAAACTGATTCTTCTCAAGCAGTGGATGATTGATCCTGTCAAAAGTCACAGCATCTTCGGCTCTCTCTTTCTTCGCGTCGCTTACATAAGTCTGCCCTACTTTAAAGCTGTAATTATTATCCCGTATTTTACCGGGATAAGGATAGGCGATTGATGCGGTTCTGCCGTCCCCCGCATTATATCTGTTCGATGAGGAGGCTTCAGTCCTTGTAAAAAAATGTCCCGCGACCAGATATTCTACATTATCGCTATATCTTTTCTTTAGGTTTAGCCCCAGATCGTATGTATCTTCATACTTGAAAGCTGTATCTAAAAAATTGTGAATTGTTACCAGATTTTCTTTCAGTACGTAAGTATATGGCAGATAATAGTTGATATAGGCGCCAAGCTCACAAGTATTCGTTATGCCCGCGCCAAGCTCATTGTAAAAAGAGTTTCTGTTAAATTTTTCCTGAGAGAATTCTCCATTTGAGTCCTTATGATCCCTGTAGCTCTTCTCTTCTTCCTCGAAGCTGTATTTGCTCGTCAGCCTCAGCTGTCCCTTCTCCAGTAGCGGCCTCAGCATACCGTCGATATCGGATTTGACATAATGCCTGTATTCATTGCCGCTGGATAGCATTATAAGGGTAAGGTCCGCGCCTTGAGAATGTGTTATACCGTTAGCAGTTAAATCATCTGTGATGCGGTTAGCTGCTGCGCCGTAACGCTGGCGGGCACTTAATTCGTATAACTCACCACGGTAACCCGCGATGATATCGACCAGCGGCGTCGGCCGCATCTCGAGCTCGCTGTTAAATGAGAATGGGGAGTTTATATTGACGATATCTTCCCGCCATGCGGATTTATTATCGACGTATGAAAATCGATACCGGCTGTCCATCGTGTAAGAACCTCCTACCCTTATCTGGGTGGTCGAGTTTATCCCATACGTTACGTCTAAGCCAAGGGCAGGCCTTACTATATACCAGTCGAAATCATAAGCTGTCTTAGTGGTGGTGGTTATCTCGGATGTATATGCTTGCTTGTAGTAGTTTACGTCGCAGTAGAGATCGGTCTCTTTCTGATTCTTTTCAAGGAGAGGATAGCGCAATTCACTCATCGATGTCGCATACGAATATGAGTTGTGCAACAGAAGCATTATTGAAGTCAAAACGAATAAACCAGTGCGGCGCATAGTATGTATTATTCGCATGGCGCAAGTATAGCAGACAGTCAACGATAATTCAAATGTTATGCGACAATTATAATTACCGGTCTAACCTGGCATATCTAACCAGGTTAGACTTCTATTTTATGGTGCGGAAGAAGGGATTTGAACCCTTAAGGTGTTACCCATAGGCTTCTGAGACCTACGCGTCTGCCAGTTTCGCCACTTCCGCACTAAATAAGCCCGCATAGTATACCTTAAACCGCTATTGGTTGTCAATTCCTTCAAAAATCAGCATTTATTGATTTTATGATAATATTATGATATATTAAGCGGGAATGGAAAATAAGAATATCGCCACAAACAGGCAGGCCAGGTTCAATTATTCCATATTAGAGAGTCTCGAGGCAGGTATAGCCTTAACAGGTACAGAGGTTAAATCGATAAGGAATGGCAAAGTAAGTCTTAATGAAAGCTTTGCCAGGATTGACGGCAGGGAGATATTTGTATATAACATGCATATAGCTCCATATGAGTTTGGCAATATAAACAACCCTGACGCTATGAGGCCCAGAAAACTGCTTCTTCATAGGGCTCAGATAAGAAAACTTACAAGCGAAACCTCTACAAAACATTTAGCTCTGATTCCGCTGAAGTTCTACTTCAAAGATGGTTTAGTGAAGATGGAGCTTGCGCTTGCCAAGGGCAAAAAGACGTACGATAAGCGCGAATCGATAAAGAAGCGTGAGTCGGATAGAGAGATTAAGCGAAGATTGTCGTCGTAAAGTAGTTCATTAACAGAGTTCTTGCTTTAAGTCGTGGTCTCATTTTGGGGGTGAAGGGCTTCGACCCATATACGCAAGGCAAAGGTTGCATGTAGAGGTTGCTAGGAGGCCTCTTTAAACACCTGGCAAATAATCAAATGCTGAAAACGTAAACGTTCCAGCAACGGTTGATCAGTTACTGGCTACCATGCAAGTGGTGCCCAGTGCTTTTCAGCCGGTCGCGTTAGCTATATAAGCTAACCCGTCAACCAGCCCGTGCCTGTGAGGCTGGATTGGCGACTCTAACAGGATAGTCCTTACCGCTTAGCCTTTAACGGTCTGGACGAGATTTATAAAGGATACCTTCCCGCGATTCAGCCCATTGAAGCGCGGAGCGGGGAAACTAAAGAGTGGGCTAAACATGTAGTAGCTTTTGTTTTGATATTTGGGGACGCGGGTTCGATTCCCGCCACCTCCACCACCGTACCATTTACTTCGTTCAGGTACGGTGCACAGCACCTGAGTCATACAAGATAGGACTGTTGCGAAATGCAGCTTTTGTCATTCTGAGGGAGGCCATCGGCCGACCGAAGAATCTATTTACCGTATAGATTCTTCACTTCGCCCTTAGGGCTTCGTTCAGAATGACGTGGAATTTTGTATTTCACAACAGTCCCAAGAGTAGCATAGAAGGAGTTATGGAAATATTCAAGAAGGTGTTTTTATTTGCGGTAGTTACGTTATTTATTGCAGGTTGCGCTACGCAAGCTCCTCATTTCCGGCTTGAGCCGTCGCTTACGAGTTGTATTCGCAATATCGATGGATTCCAATATGTTCCGCTGACGAAGCTGTGTGACGCCTACGGGATTAATTGCAACTGGGACAGCTTTACTAAGACAGCTTGTCTTAAGCTTGGGGCCACCAATGTGGCACTTCTGGGCGGAAGCAGGAATATTCTCGTCAATGGTAACGCTAAGAAGCTCGATAGGCCGGTTGTGATTACAGACGGTACCGTATTTGTTCCGGTATCGTTTGTAAAAAGCACGATCGCTCCTATATCGTCCCCTGTAAAAGCGCCTACGCCTATGGCGGCGCCCATAGAAGAGCAAAAAGCATTTACGATAAAGACCATAGTCCTGGATACCGGCCATGGCGGTAAAGACGCCGGCGCGGTAGGGCGCGGCAGGGGTACAAAAGAGAAGGATGTAGCGTTACAGCTTGCGAAGAAAGTTAAGGCCCTTCTCGAAGACGAAAGGATAAGGGTCATGATGGTGCGCAGTGACGATACTTTTATTCCTCTTCCTAAGAGAGCGGACATTGCCAATGCCAGTGCCGCAGACCTGTTCGTGAGCATACATATTAATGCTTCATTCTCGCGCACTACGCGTGGATTCGAATGCTACTATTTGTCCGATGCGACAGACGATAACGCCCGGGCGCTCGAGGCGTTTGAAAACTCATCTTTAAAATTGAGCGGAGACGCCGACGTGCAACATTCCACGAGGCTCGATAAGACGTTATGGGATATGACCCTTACGGAGAACAGGAAAGAGTCGGGAGAGCTCGCCGGCCTGATATGCCAATCGGTCGATGAGAACCAATTGGTCAAAAATAACGGTGTCAAGACAGCCAGGTTCTATGTATTAAAACATACTCACATACCGTCGGTATTGGTAGAGACGGGATACATTTCCAATAGGATCGAAGAGATGAAGTTAAGGGATCCCGAATTTTTAAATAAGATGGCCGAGGCGATAGTCCGCGGTATTTTAAGATATAAGAAGAGATATGAGGCAACTGAGGGGTTTACAAATGTCTGATAAGAGGCCTATAGGCGTGTTTGATTCGGGCGTGGGCGGGCTTACCGTAGTCGAGCAGATACGTAAGATATTGCCCGGCGAGGACATTATATATTTTGGCGATACCGCGAGGGTTCCATATGGCACTAAGTCGAAAGAGACCATAACTAAATTTTCCGTAGAGAATGTCGAGTTTCTGATGGAGAAAGACGTGAAGCTCGTCGTGGTGGCGTGTAATACCGCGTCGTCGCTCGGCCTGGATTTTCTTAAGAGGTGTTTCAGAGTGCCGATTATCGGCGTCATAGAACCCGGCGCAAAGGGCGCAGTTAGCCTCACGCGTAATAACCGCATAGGCGTTATAGGCACGAACGCGACCATATCGTCGGGCGCATATGAGAAGGCCATAAGAAAGATAAATCCGGGGATATTCGTTTCTAAAGCTTCCTGCCCGCTATTTGTGCCTCTGGTGGAAGAAGGCTGGGCCGATATGCCGGTGACCGGGCAGATCGCATCCATATATCTGACGCCATTAAAATCTACAAAGATAGACACGCTTATAATGGGCTGCACACATTATCCGCTTTTGCGCGAAACGATACAGCGTGTGATGGGCCGCGGCGTAATGCTCGTCGATTCCGCCAAAGAGGTTGCCAGGGAAGTGAAGACAATACTGGATTCGGCCGGGGGATTAAATACGGGGGGCAGGAAGGGTAAAATCAACTTCTTTGTGAGCGATGAGCCATTCAGGTTTGTGTCGGTCGCCGAGAGATTCCTGCGCAGGAAGATATCGTGCGTTAAACGCGCGGTTTAGTCAAAAGCAGTGTTTCCATAATGATCACATGCGTCATCCTGAGCCCGCCGAAGTATTGGTGGCGGGCGAAGGATCTAAAGAGTATAGATTCTTCAGTCGCGTTGCTCCTTCAGAATGACGACTAGAGCCGAGGTGAGTTATATGTACGAGATAAAGGTGAAGGCAAATTTTAGTTCGGCGCATAATCTGCGTAATTACCGCGGTAAGTGCGAGCATCTCCATGGGCATAATTGGATCGTCGAGGCGGTCTTCGTTTATAAAAAACTGGATGCCGATGGGATGGCTATAGATTTTAAGGACGCGAAGGCCATGTTGAAGAGCGTGATAGAGGATATGGACCATTCTTATCTGAACGAACTGAAAGATTTTAAGTCGGCGAATCCCACATCTGAAAATATCGCGAAATTAATCTACGGTAAGATAAAGAAGAAGGATCCTGCGATCAAATCTATAGCTGTATGGGAAAACGATAACTCCTGCGCTACATATATTGAAGACGGACGAGATAAATGAAGAAGGCGGTGGTCCTTCTGTCGGGTGGACTCGATTCCGCCGTTACATTATATGCATCCCGCAAGATGGGGTACACTCCTTACGCGTTACTGATAGATTACGGTCAGAGGCATAAGAAAGAGCTCGAGTTCGCTAAGAGGCTTGCTCGAGAATGCGGTGCCCATTTAAAGATGATTAAGCTGGACCTTCCATGGAAGGGTTCGAGCTTGTTGGATAAGGCAATCGATATTCCTTCGCTCAGGAGCGCATCACGCATAAAATCGCTCGGAATACCTTCGACATATGTGCCGGCCAGGAATACGATTTTTTTAAGTATGGCATCTTCTTATGCCGAGGCCATAAGGGCATCTGCGGTATTTATTGGCGCTCATGTCGAAGATTCGAGCGGCTACCCTGATTGCCGGCAGAAATATCTCGAGGCCTTCGATCGTGTGGTGAGGGTTGGTACGAAGCGCGGCCTGGAAAAGAGATTGAAGCTGGAATATCCGCTTATAAAGAAGAATAAGGCCCAGATCATAGGATTGGGCCGGTCGTTAGGCGTCCCATTCCAATATACATGGTCCTGCTATGAGGGCCTGAGCAAACCTTGTCTTAAGTGTGATTCGTGTGTGTTAAGGGCAAAGGGCTTCAAGGAAGCCGGATTAAAGGACCCATTATATGAATAAGATATCTGCCGATATTACCGAGATATTTTCATCGATACAGGGTGAGGGAGTATTCGTCGGGGCGAAACAGATATTCATTCGCTTCAAAGACTGCAACCTGTCGTGCAGTTATTGCGATGAGCCCCGGATTGGCGCGGGAAAAAAATACACGCCCATCTCGCTTATGGATGAGGTAGGAGTGTTGACGGTGAAGAAAGGTTTGCACCACTCGATCTCCCTCACGGGAGGAGAGCCGCTCTGTTACACGGATTTTCTGGCATTGTTTCTTCCGCTTTTACGCATGAACCTCAGAAAATCATACTTAGAGACTAATGGCACATTACCGAATGAACTCGCGAAAGTAATAGATCTCGTGGATATCATCGCGATGGATTTTAAACTGCCGTCATCTACCGGAGGAGAAGCATTCTGGGACGAGCATCTCGAATTTTTAAAGATCGCCTCGAAGAAGAGCGTATTCGTAAAGGCGATAGTGACGCCCCATACGACTACGATGGATATAAAGAAGGCCGTATCTCTCATAAGCAGCCTCGGGCTTCACATTCCTTTCATTCTACAGCCGGCGACTCCGATAAGGGAATCGGATACAGAAATTGATAAACAGAAATTACTCGAGTTCATGGAGATCGGAATAAAGAATGATCTCGAATGTATACGCGTGATACCGCAGGTGCATAAGATGATGAAGATAAAATGAGTAACAGTTTAACCCTAGAAGTGCGTGTCATTCTGAGGAGGGCTTTAGCCCGACGAAGAATCTAAAAACGAGATCCTTCGCCCTTCGGGCTCAGGATGACGGGCGATCGTTTAGCTAATTTTGAAGTCGAGTTGTTGCTAAAAATAACGAAAGGTAACATGAAGAGATCACCTTACGAAGGATTGCAGAAAAAAATTAAGTCACTCGATACGCCTCGCATCGATACCTGGGCAAACCAGTATCCGGATAGAGATTACATCATACGGATCGATATCCCTGAATTTACATGCATCTGCCCGAAGACGGGACTGCCGGATTTCGCGAATATAGTAATTAAATATGTGCCGGACCACAAATGCATCGAATTAAAGTCGTTAAAATATTACACGCTCTTCTATCGCGATGTCGGCATATTTAATGAAAACGTTGTCAATAAGATGCTGGATGATTTTGTGAAGAGTTGTTCACCACGGTGGATGGAGGTATTTGGCGAATTCAATGCGCGCGGCGGAATTAAGACGACGGTGATTGCCGAGTACGGCGACAGGTCTAAAACATAAAGAGCGAAGAAAAAATATTTTATGAAGAAGATAGATGTTTCGCAAATACGACAGACGGTCAGGGAGCTTTGCCTTAAGGCCAATTTTGAGCTGAGGAGCGATATCCTTAAGGCTCTTAAAGGCGCTCTTAGGAAAGAGACGAATCCCCGGGCTAAGAGCATCCTTAATACGATTATCGAAAACGCCCGCATTGCCAAATCTGAAAGATTGGCTATATGCCAGGACACAGGCATAGTCATTGTCCATATCGAAGTCGGCCAGGATGTGGGGCTCGTCGGCGGAAGCTTGCATAAAGCGATAAATGATGGTGTTAAAGAAGCGTATACAAAAGGGTGTCTGCGTAAATCCGTAGTGAGCGATCACCTGTTACGAAAGAATACTAATACGAACACGCCTGCCATAATACATTCGGAGATCGTTCGTGGGGATAGGGTGAAGATAGATGTATCGCCTAAGGGTTTTGGCAGTGAGAATAAGAGCAAGATGATGATGTTCAAACCGACTGCGTCGATCCGCGAAATAAAAGATTTCATTATAGATGTTGTTAAGAATGCCGGGCCGGATGCCTGCCCGCCGTTTGTATTAGGGATAGGAATAGGCGGGACGTTCGAAATTGCTCCAGGCCTGGCAAAGAGAGCGCTACTGCGCCCGATAGATAAGAAGAACCCCGATAGGCGTCTGGCTAAACTGGAAAAAGAATTGATAGGCCGGATAAATGCTCTGGGTATGGGCCCTATGGCGCTTGGCGGTAAGACGACCGTGCTGGGAGTCAATATCCTCGATTATCCGACGCATATAGCCGGGCTGCCCGTGGCAGTTAACATGAGCTGTCATGCGACGAGAGGCGCGTCGAAAACCTTATGAAACCGAAGAAGATAAGAACGCCTCTCTCATCAGCAGAACTTAGAGCCCTTAAGGTCGGAGATGAGGTGCTCCTCTGCGGTGTAATTTTTACGGCAAGAGATGCCGCGCATAAGCGTTTATCGGACATTTTGAAAAGCGGTCACCGCATGCCTCTGGATCTTAATGGCGCCGTGATATATTATGCGGGTCCCACACCGCCGAGGCCGGGCAAAGCGATCGGATCATGCGGCCCGACCACGAGCTCGCGCATGGATGCCTTTACTCCGGAGCTCATACGAAAAGGTTTGTCGGCCATGATAGGCAAAGGCGACAGGTCTATGGACGTGCGTAAGGCGATTAAGGCCTACGGGTGCGTATATTTTCTCGCGACGGGCGGCATAGGGGCGCTACTTTCTACTAAAGTGAAAAAAGCCGGGGCGATATTATTTAAAGAGCTTGGCCCCGAAGCTATTTACAAACTGGAAGTTGTAGATTTTCCGTTAACAGTCGGCATAGATTCGAAAGGAAGAGATATTTATGACAAGGCAAAATGGAAGAAAACACAACGAGCTTCGTAAGATAAAGATCACAAAAGATTTCATTAAGTATGCCGAGGGCTCGTGTTTAATAGAATTCGGGAATACTAAGGTTATTACGACAGCGAGCGTTGAAGAGACTGTGCCGTCATTTCTTAAGGGTAAGAAGAAGGGGTGGGTCACGGCGGAGTACAGCATGATACCGCGTTCATGTAAATCGAGAGTTCCTCGCGAGTCTTCCAAAGGCAAGCTGGGCGGCAGGACACACGAGATACAGAGATTGATAGGCCGATCGATGAGGACCGTGGTCGACACCAATAAGCTGGGTGAGCGCACGATATGGATAGACTGTGATGTAATACAGGCAGACGGCGGTACCAGGTGCGCGAGCGTTACGGGCAGTTATATATCACTTGTGCTTGCGCTTGCTAAATTAAAAAAAGATGGAGTGATCACGGAAGTCCCTATATCGGATTACGTGGCGGCCGTCAGCGTGGGAATGCTCGATGGCCATCCTGCGCTGGATCTCGACTATGAAGAGGATTCTACGGCGGAAGTCGATATGAATATCATCATGACGGGTGACGGACGTTTTATAGAAGTCCAGGGTACCGCCGAGAGAGAGCCTTTCAGTAAGAGCGATATGGAGAAGCTATTGGCCCTGGCAAAGCTCGGCATAGAGGATCTAATAGTTATGCAGAAGAGCGCGCTCAAAGGCCTTATTTAACGATGCGCACACTGGTGGTTGCCACAAAGAACGATAAGAAGCTTCACGAGCTTAGGAGATACTTAAAGTCGGTCAGGGCAAATGTTGTTTCGTTGAAGGAGTTTAGTAAGACTCCGAAGATAGTCGAGAATAAAGATACGTTTAAGGAAAATGCCGCTAAGAAGGCATTGACGATATCTCGGTTTGTGAGGGGGCTTGCGATAGCGGATGATTCAGGGCTCTGCGTAAAGGCGCTCGGAGATGCCCCGGGGGTGAGAAGCGCTCGATTTGCCGGACGAGCGAAGAATGACAAATCCAATAATTTGAAAGTGCTGAAACTTTTGGATGCGGGCGAATACAAGAACCGTAAGGCAAGGTTTGTTTGCGCTGTCGCCATAGCCGATAACGGAAAGATCGTTAAGATCATTGAGGAAAGTTGCGGGGGAGTCATCGCGGGTGAAATGAAGGGTAGCCACGGGTTCGGTTATGACTCGATATTCATGATACCGAAATATGGCAAGACGTTCGGCCAATTAGGGCTTAAGACGAAAGATAAGATTAGCCATCGGTCGAAGGCATTAAAGAAGGTGCGGGAATTCTTAAGGAAATATCTGTAGAGCTTGTTTTGATTTATGATATAATCTGTTCGCTCCGGGAAGTAGCGCAGCTGGCTAGCGCACCTGGTTTGGGACCAGGGGGTCGCGAGTTCGAATCTCGCCTTCCCGACCAATTTTGACAAATTTACGCGTCCCTGTAGCTCAGTTGGATAGAGCATCTGCCTTCAATAGGAGCCTCTACAGGAAATACAACCTGGAGAGTGGACGTCGCTAAGTCGGTGGACATCCTCCAAAGAGGACTATACCGAGCTAGGTGTTAAAACACCGAGTGTAGAGACTTTACACGACGGGGCTGAAATGCCCAAGATAAAGTCCAGACCGCAACAGTAATGGCTGGAGTAATCCAGTGCGGTAAGCTAAGCAGAGGGTCGCCTGTTCGAATCAGGCCAGGGACGCCACTATACGATGCTCAAAGCATTTTGGCTTTGAGCATCGTTATAATGACTACAGGCATAGCCTCTCCGATGATCACAGCCCTGGCTATTCGTTGGGGCTGTTTTTTTGTAGAAATACTTGTAAATGCGGTGAATATATGGTACATTCTACGCATGGAGTGCGGAGATTAATGAAATATATACATCAAATTGATGATTGGCCGAAGTTTCAATGGAAACATGAATCTATCGCGAACTCACTCGGCGTAGTCCGTAATCGCCAGGGGCGATTGATAGGGCGCATGGAGGCAATAGGGTTTCCGCTCAGATCCGAAGCTTTATTACAGACTCTTACGCTTGACGTTATAAAGAGCAGTGAAATTGAGGGCGAGGTTCTTGACCCTAATCAGGTGCGTTCATCCATCGCTCGAAGACTTGGTATGGATATTGGCGGCATGGTTACTTCTGATCGTCATGTCGATGGCGTGGTGGAGATGATGCTGGATGCAACACAGAACTTTGATAAGCCGCTTACAAAAGAGCGTCTGCTCGGTTGGCATGCGTGCCTGTTCCCTACGGGGCATAGTGGAATGCGTAAAATTATTGTTGGTGATTGGCGTGATAGCGGCCGTGGCCCTATGCAGGTTGTTTCTGGGGTAGCGGGGCGCGAACGAGTCCATTTTGAAGCGCCGGACGCCGCGCGCCTTGATCTGGAGATGAAGAATTTCCTATATTGGTTCAATGGTCCCTCGGAGATCGACCCGGTCTTAAAGGCGGGAATCGCACACTTGTGGTTTGTGACTATTCATCCTTTTGAGGATGGCAATGGTCGGATAGCCAGAGCTATCACGGATATGCAGCTCGCCCGCACCGACGGTAGCGCACAGCGTTTTTACAGTATGTCAGTCGAGATCCGCAAAGAGAGAAATGCTTATTATGAAGTGCTCGAGAAGATACAGAAGAATACTCATATGGATATCACCGTTTGGCTTGAATGGTTCTTAGCTTGTTTGGATCGCGCGCTTAGTTTAACGGAAATCACTTTGGCGAATGTCTTCAGGAAAGCGCATTTTTGGGAGCTTAATCGGCCTGAACTGTTTAATGATCGACAACGAATGATGATCAATAAATTATTTGATGGGTTTGAAGGCGCGCTTACGTCTTCTAAATGGGGAAAAGTGGCAAAATGTTCGCAGGATACGGCCCTGCGGGATATTCTTGAACTTGTCCAAAAAGGGATCCTCATTAAAAATTCTGCAGGCGGGCGTAGTACAAATTATTTATTTTCGTAATAGATTAGCGTAAATAAGCACCCCATTCGTCTTTGCGAGGCCGCCGCCGAAGGCGGCGAGCCGAAGCAACCTCTTTATAATTTGGCGCGCCAATGTTAGGCAAACAAAATGTGGCTTACTATCTATTGCTTTAACGCAGATATTATGCTATCATTGATCTCACATGAAAAATAACACAAACATGACCATTCATAAGTATAAGCACTCTATTATAAACAGATTGATCTCGAGTGTATTGATCGTCTCATTCATTGTGCTCGATATATCATATGCTTATCCTGCAGAGCAGTGCTCGCATGCAGATTCATTAGCTGTCAGTTCCATATCAGATTCTCCCTCCCGAAAGAGTGATTTCATATTTAAAGAAGCGATACTCGCCATAGGTAAACAGCTATTGGGTGATCCCGGAAACGATGTGAAGCCCTTTCCGATTGGCTCTCTTGCGGCATCGGTAAGATTGATGGGTCCGGAAGCCGCCGCCGCAATAGTATTAGCACAGATTTCACTTAGCGATGACGGTGTAGTGACTGTGCCATGTAATCGCGATGGCGTAGAGACATATATATATATTGCATTAAAAGACAACCCCGCCGCCTCCGACATGGGTGGCATCGAATGGGATGGTATCTCGAAACATTATATAGTCAGGGAAGAGACGGCTTCTGCGGCTCGGATTCGTAATCAGCCTTATATAATCAATGAGGTACGTTTAGCGCTCGAAAAGTATAAGGAAGAGGACAACCCCAGCCTGGACGAGTTGCGCACAACTGAGATATGGCGTGCAATAAAGCGCTATGGATTAGAGTATCTGCTGGATGGAGGGATAGGTTTAAGTGACCCAATATATGTGCGAAGGGAGATACATGCCTGGGCGGCAGAAAGAGCTAATGACGGTCGTCCGGTATCAAAGAGGATTCTGCAGAGTAATAGAAGAGAGCTTTATAATGCCGCTGTGGGTTTGGGTATTTTGGATGATGTGATAACCGAGATAAATAAGAAGAATGATAATATTAAAACGAAGATGGAAATGTTACCAAGGGAAAAACCGGTTTCGTCGGATGCGGTACAATATAAGTCCTCACCGGGCATCATTACGGCGATAGCTTTAGGTATGCTGGCCGAGCTCGGGACATATTATTTGACTAATGGTAACGCGGCGGCGGCTATGGTGGTGGGCGCATTTATATGGGCAAAATCATCTCTATACACCTTCTTTCTCATCCTAAAACTGCGGAATGCGAAGGATCGTGGCGAAACGGACGACTATTATACCATGCCTCCTACGAGCTTCTGGCAGAATCTATTATGGTATCCCATTGCTACAAAGGAAACCAGACATTACAGATTCTGGGCTCTGCCTCAAATTCTCAGGGCTTATGTTAATGCTCACGAGGCCGTCCCGCATAAAACGAAGCTTACTGCAAAGAATTTTCTAATTTATCCGATCATAAAAGTTTTGAATGAAATCAAGGCCGAGCTGGGAGCCATCGCGGCGGTTTATTACTATTACTGGTTAATGGCAGTTAGGGCCTATAACGCCGTGGTTATTAAGTGGGAAGTGAAGGATATGTTGAGAGGCCTATCTCTGCCAACAGACAGGATGAAGCAGATAAAGAAGATAATGACCGATTTTGATATACGAGAAAGCGACAGGATCCATGATGTAAGATCGATCTTAGGGGAATATGAGCTGGATTCTGACGAATTGAGTTTCGTATCTATAGAACTGCTCGTCTATGTAATATGTAAGGCTTACAATATCGACATATATAAGGATAAGGAGCTTTTCCGGTACGTATGTAATAATATTTTAATGGGAAATCTAAGATCGGTCGGGGGAATATTTCAAATGTTCGACACGGATGTGGCGCCGGAAATATTAGACATTATAGAGGATAATGTGAATTTACCTGGGGACGAATCCCCTCACCACTTCCCGCTCTACATCTGGGAAAAGCTACGGCCTGCATTATATACAGCACTCAAAGAAGGAAAGATCTCTAAGGAGACGCACGATCTCATAGTCCATGATAAATTAGGCGCGGCAAGGTTCAGTAGGGGGCAGATCATAATAGAAGATGAAGCGCTCGACATCATAGCCGGCGTATTAAACGAAGTCCTGGCCCGAGGCCCTCCCAATAGATTAACCCCGGATGATGTCAGAAGATACCTCACATATCATGAAAGGCTTCACCAGAGACTCAGAGCCAGTCCAAATACCGTCCAGAACCTCCTCGCAAAGCTCCGTGCGCGATCGGACTTCAATGAGATTAAGCAGGGCTTCATAAATAACTACGGTGAAGAATACCGTGACGATGCCGCATTCGCAGAAGAACTATTGGTCGTACACATGACAGAGAGGCACGTATTAAAACAGGACCATACTGTATATATAGTGGAAGATCTAAACAATCCTAAAGATAGCCGACGCGAAATCCCGCATGATATAGTGAAATTATTAAATGCATCCGGTGCAAAACGTGCAATCCGTCCTGAGCTGAGTTCCGTCATCCTGAGTCCCGAAGGGGCGAAGGATCTAAAGAGCGAGATTCTTCCCCTTCGCTCCGCTCAGGGTCAGAATGACGACGGGATAATGCGACTTCGGAATGACGCGTCCAGTGTTGGTTCTGAAAACGCCACCGAAGTTAACCGCAAGGCATACAAACCAGCTCTATCAAGACGCGCAGTCACGGAACTTAAAGCCATGAATGCGATTGCCTATATCAGATTTCTCGCAACTCGCGCGAGGGACGAAGATAAGGAATTCATTATAGGTATAGATACCGACTGTATATCGGGGTTAGATTTGGAAGGTGGTAGTTTGCAGGCAGGCGCGATCAGGCCTCTTCTGCAGGAGATAGATAAGCTGGAAGGACGGATTCATAAGATGGGGCTAACGAATGTCAGAGTGATCCATGGAAAAGGCGACGCTTTAGCCTTTCGGCTAATAGAGAAAGCAAAGAAGTCCGGATTTCATAATATAGCAGTAATGGCCCCCATAAAAACCGTAAAGTCTATGAGCTTTAAAGCTCTGAGAGAAGCTGATGCAAATGACAGGCCGTTCATAGCCGCCATCAATCCGGAAAAACTTGAAAAATTCTACGCAAAATATGGAGAGGATTCCGATCGGCAGATTTATATAAGGCTCACCGAGATGTTATATCTGACATTGGAGCTTGCTACGGGGGCGAAGATGCAGAATCGTCCTCCGATAATCGAATACTATGATGAAGTTAAGAGGCTGGTTATATTCACTCCGCTGGCGGAGCGCATAGATATAGAATCTCTGGGAAAGAGATACAGGCTTGACCTTGAAGCCCTGGCGGCGGCGTAATCGAAAATCGAAAATAGATATCCCTTCCAACATTTTAAAACCCCTGCTATAATGTTGCCCAACAGGAGAGTTGATATAATGTTTTTTAAATCCACAGGATTCAAGATAGTAGCGCTATACATAGTAATGCTGGCCATCACGCTATCTGCATTCAGTTTACTCATATACGGGAACTTCGGTAAGAATATCTATAATGACCTCGACGATCTGCTCAGCTCGCGGGCCGAGGGCGTCGTCAATGCGTTCAATACCTATTATCAGATGAAGAAGATAGACGCTGCCCAGCACGGCAGGGATTTCACATTTCCTGCTCTGGACGATATGGATGATTTTATGAAGGTTGCTCGCAGTTGGGTCGAAGAACAGCGCAAAGATCCGGAGCTGATGAGCATTTTTGTGCAGGTGCTTAAGCCGGACGGCAATATGGTGGTATCCTCGAAAGCGATTCCGCGTATTCAACCGCTTCCTAAGGAAGATTTTAGGGCCATTTTGTACGGTGAAGAGAGTTTTGATACTGTGGATGGAATATCAAACGATGGAAAGAAGATACGCTTAAGATTGTACAGTAAGCCTGTAATGGATGCGGGCAGGGCTATCTACGTCGTGCAGACCGCCGGGCCTGAGGGGATGCTTTCAATGGCGCTTCAGAGCCTTAGATTTATACTATTTGTATTGCTTCCCCTTATGGTGCTTCTGGCAGGGGTGCCGGGAATATTTCTGGTAAGGGTAGCATTGAGCCCCATAGATAAGATGATCGGCACGTTAAAACATATTACCGCTGAGAATCTCAAACTGAAGATACATATACCGGACACTAAAGATGAGCTGTCGAGGTTGGCCGATACTTTCAATGAAATGATAGAGCGGCTCGACAGGTCTTTCTCGTCACAGCAGGATTTTACGCATAACATTTTACATGAGCTCGAAGCCCCCGTAGACGCGCTGCGTAAAGATATCGAGGATACGCTTAAAAGCGCGCGAACGAACGAGGAATATAGAATCGCGTTCCAGGCCGCGGTAAAAGAGCTGGGCGCATTCTCGAAGATTGTTGAAGATTTGCGCGCCATCACGCGGCAGGAGGACGGAAGGCTGCTCCTGGAGATAAAAAAGGTTAATTTGCCAAACATAATTGAGGAAGGGTTGATTTCCGTAAGGGCTTTGGCAGACGAGAAAGATATTGACGTTTCCTTCTACTGCGAGGAGACCATTGTGATGGACGGAGATGAAAAACAGCTGAAGAGATTATTTGCCAATCTTCTGGATAATGCGGTCAAATATACTTACCGTAAGGGAAAGGTCGTGGCCACTGTAAAAAGAGAAGGAAAAGATGCTAGGGTAACTATAAACGATACAGGCATAGGGATGCCTGAGGACGAGATACCATATATATTTGACAGATTTTATCAATTAAATAGATCCCGTAAAAATAAGACCGGCTTTGGCTTAGGACTAAGCATTGCCAGGGCCATCGTCGAAGCGCATAAAGGGAAGATATTCGCCAAGAGCCAGGTAGGACAGGGTTCGAGCTTTACCGTTCTTCTGCCGTTATCATATCCGGTTTGATCACTTTAAGAGGTGCAGATGTCCGTAGTATTTTCGTTTAGGCTAAAGGAGTGCGCAAGGCCCGAAGAGACCGGCGCTATCGTCGATGAGTCAGGGTTTTCCCTGAAAGGCAATAACGGATCGACGATACTTTTAATTCACGGCCTCACCGGAACTCCGAATGAAATGAAATTTTTAGCCTCGTTCCTTAATAAGAAGGGGTATTCTATTATCTGTCCCAGGCTTGCCTGGCATGGAGAGCCGATAAGGATATTGAAGTATGCTAAGTGGCAGGATTTTTACGAGTCGGTGCGAAGTATATTTACGTCCGGACCATTAGCTGATACTAAAGAACCGGTGTTTGTTTCAGGATTATCGATGGGCGCGCTATTGTCGCTACTCCTTGCGCATGAATTTAAAGGCAGGATAGCCGGAGTCAGCTGTCTGGCGCCTACGCTATTTTACGACGGGTGGAATTCTCCGTCATCGAAATTTTTTCTTCCGTTCGCATACCACACATGGTTGAAATATTTCGCATATTTTAAGGAAGAGCCGCCCTACGGAATAAAGAATAAAGCGATGCAGAATCGTATCCACAAATATTACGGTGATGCGAAGCTCGATGACATGGATGATGTAGCGCTTTACGGGTATCCATATTTTCCGGTAACTATGCTTTATCAATTACATCTACTGGTAAAATATCTGACTAAAAGGCTTCCTATGATGGATTTCCCGGTACAGATGATACAGGCCAAAGATGATGACATGACGAGCGTGAAGAATTCTAAATTTATATATGATCGAATAAAGTCACAGATGAAAGAGATAGTGCTTTTGTACGATTCATATCATATTATTACCGCTGATCAGGAGCGTGAGACGGTGGGCGAGAAGATGGACGGTTTCTTTTCGCGTATATTAGCGCAAAAAACATTAGCTTGATGGAATCGAGCGGTGAAGTTATAATATAATGCAAGTTCAGGATATTGTGGTGGGCGTAGCTCAGCCCGGCAGAGCACTTGACTGTGGCTCAAGACGTCGCGGGTTCAAATCCCGTCGCCTACCCCAGTATTATGCCTCTCGACGGGAGAGGTGCCATGATAATAGCGCTGATTCTTAAATAGGATCGGCGCTATTTTTATGTCCTACAGGGGTAAAGACTTAGGGCATTATTACTGTTGATGGAAGTTGCGATCTTTACGTCTGTCTATTGGTGGCCTAGAGCATCGGTAAAACTGCAGAAAAGATCTCCAGATTACGCCAATTCCTCTCGTAGTTTATGGCTGCTAGTTTATGGTTTATTCGCTCGATAAAGCGCCAAATCTGCGCTTAAACCTAGCCATAAACTAGACGTGAGGAATAATTGAATGAGAGAGGCTTATGCGGTCTTTTGGGCGAGCTTCTGCCACATGGCGTACTGTTTGTCCCATTCGAGTTCATCGGTGATATTGCGCAGTTTATACTCGGGGATTTCGAAAAGGCAGGGATCATTTTGAAGAACAATCTCTTCCTGTATACGAGGCGAGAGGAATAGAAGGCTCATGACTTGATTCATTCGCTGCTGGCTTAAATTAAGCCAGCCGGATACTTCCTTAAGATCCTTGGCCTTATCTTTGTCCATTAGAGCCTGAATCTGGCAAGCAAGCAGAAGGTTCTGGCGTAACTGCGGCTCAGACTGTATTAATCGATCCTTGGGCGTTACGGCGTGGTATTTCAGTTCTGCCTTACTTACATTAAAGGCGTGCGATTTTTGCGTGCTGTTGAGCGCTATTTCAAGAATCCCTGTTCCGCCATCATACCGTATTTCTTTAATGATGTTTTTAAGAGCCAGTCTTTTTTGCGCAAGGGTAGCGCTTTCCCATACATCAGGCGCCAGCCTTTGATCATCCGACAGTTTTCTAAGATACTCCATGGCCTTTGCTTCCATGAGTCCCGCGTTTACAAGACGCGTTGGACATTCCTGGTATCCTCGTTTCTGCGCGTTTAGGCAAACATAATGGGTATAGCGAATATTGCCGTGTTTGACGCTGTGAGTAAGGTACATCGAGGAATTACATGCTTTGCATCGTAAAAGTCTGCTTAATAGGCCTAAATTCTTGCCAATAGGCTTGCGAGATCCGAATTTGGCAGGATTTGTATGCAGTGCATCTTGGACCTTCATAAAGATTTCATCGTCGAGGATTCGCTCCTGCTCTCCCGGATAAAGAGCGTTCTGATATCTTACCTTGCCTGCGTAATAAGCGTTTTTAAGGATTTTTTCTATGCCTGTGCTTGAAAACTTAACGCCTCCGCCTTGCTTATCTTCAGCGAGTTTACGGACTTTTGTCCTATAGCCTTTTGTATTGGCGATTTTAGCAACCTCTAAAAGCGAGTGTTCCTTTAAGTATAGGTCGAAGAGTTCGCGTACAATCTTCGCTTCTTCCGGGTTTACGATGAGTTTATGATTCTCTTTATTAAGATTATAGCCCAAGGGAACGCATCCACCGACCCATTTGCCTCTTCTTTTGGCAGCGCCGATCTTATCGCGTGTCCTTTCGCTGATGATCTCACGCTCAAATTGCGCGAAGGAGAGCAGTATATTCAAGGTAAGGCGGCCCATTGAGGTATTGGTATTAAAGGCTTGAGTTACCGAGACGAAAGCGACGCTATTCTGATCAAAGAACTCTAAAAGCTGGCTAAAGTCGAGGAGCGAGCGCGACAATCTATCTACCTTATATACTACAACACAGTTAATCTTGTGGGCCTTGATATCTTCAATAAGCTTCTGTAAGGCAGGTCTATCGGTATTGGCGCCTGTAAAGCCGCCGTCATCGTAACGGTCCGGTAAAATGATCCAACCTTCAGACTTCTGGCTCTGGATGTAGCTTTCCGCGGACTCGCGCTGATTATCAAGAGAAGAAAATTCCTGCTCCAGGCCTTCCGAGGTCGAAACACGCGTATAGATAGCGCATTTAATTAGAGGTTTTTCTTTAGTTAATTTTTTGTCCATGCTTTTTCCTATAGGTTAAAGAACGCGAAACCATTCCAATGCGCGCCCGTGAGCTCAAAAGCAATTGCTGTAAGGCTGCGGTAATATTTATCCTTGTATTCGAATCCCTTATCCAGAATCTTTATGTGGATGTCTTGATCTTTGTATTTCTTATGAATGACAGTACCGGGAATAGGCAGTCGTTTATCCCTCATAAATGGGATAGAAACTACGTTCTTTCCGGCAGAGACTACCTGTGGCCTAAGCGCCTTATTATTGATAGGGTCGTATTTCTCGATAAGGTCTATAATCTGTGTTTTTGCCTCATCTGAAAGGCTACCACGAGCCATTTCCTGCAGCCTGTAAGCGATCTTTTTTATTAGATATGGCTTATTGGCACATGGCGCTTCAGCGACGTTAAAAAGCTCTTTATAGCGCTCTTGGATGGTCGATAGTGTAGCGCTTTTGAGAGTCTCGATATTATCGGCGATATTCTCTTTCATTGGCCATAGCCCCCTCTCTAGCCTCATGTCATATAGGCCATACTAACTGCCACAAGTCAAGGCGATATATATGATACTACGTATCCGAAGAATTATTACTGTAAATCCAACGAACTCGATATCAAAAAAATAAGCCTTCTATAGCTAGGTGGTTTCCCACTCACGGCATGACGCCGACTTTCGCTATTAGAAGACTCAAGTCACGTATACCTTAAAAGCTGTTATTGTCAAGCAATTCATGGCGTATAACGGTCGCGATATCTTGAAGCTTAGCAAGAATATATGGGCTGTGCCGGTTAGCTTGTTGTTAAGTTAGCTCAATATTATGAAGCTATCAAACAAGTTCTAACGTCATCCAGTCAGCGATCTCATAATTGTCGCCAATGCGAAACCGAGCCTGTTGGGGCCACGGTGTCGTAGTTAAGCGAAGCAAATCCCCATATCTTGGGTGAGTGCCAAGATGTGGGGGTGCAAGATTCCCATCGGCAATTACTGCCGAATTATGATACGGGAAATAGTAACTGTGAAGTGTGAAGACGCGACCCCATTGAACGTTCCCATTGAACGTTCACAGATTCCTGTCGAGGTATTGTATATGTATGATATTATGATATACTTCATGTATGAGGCACGAAAAGACCGTCATCCTGAGGAGCGAAGCGACGAAGGATCTATATTCTTCGGTCGGCCGATGGCCTCCCTCAGAATGACGCATGACGTAGGAGATAGTAACATGAATACATCATCGCTCCACAAAGCTCGGAAGATAAAGCTACTCAAATCCCCCAAGGCTTTTTTGTGCCTACTTATTATGCTCTTCTTAAATATATTATATATTAATAAGGTCTATTCATTACCCCAAGACTACGAAGTAGTATCAGGCACAGCCGAGTTCAACAAGGTGGATAATATATTAACTATCAATGCCTCAGACAAAGCCATAGTCAATTATAAGTCATTCGATATAGCCGCTAATGAAAGAGTCATAATCAATCTCCCTGACATTAACAGCCAGATACTCAATAGAGTAAACTCCGATAATGCCACTAACATATTCGGTACCATCACC
>Ga0114951_10002133_pt1 | contig 22936 bp, 20 predicted proteins | sample AM7aDNAmetaG_FD_88677 | JGI IMG/M metagenome (GOLD analysis project Ga0114951, IMG submission 88677) | Freshwater microbial communities from Finland to study Microbial Dark Matter (Phase II) - AM7a DNA metaG | ecosystem: Environmental > Aquatic > Freshwater > Lake | place: Finland: Lake Alinen... | reverse complement strand
TTTGTCGGCGAGCAGACCTTGCCATGTCGCGTCATACGGACTGCGCCGCGCCTCAAGGACGTTCTGCGCAGCGCGATTCGCCAGCCCCAGCCACAACAGCTCAATATAGGCCGGGCGATTCTCAGTCACGGCGAACGCCAGCGTCAGGTCGGTCAGGCGATTACCGTCAAACGCGCCGTCGAACTCATCGTGCGTGTTGCCGCCGACCGTATCGATGACCACGCACTCGACGCCGTCGATGGTTGCGCGCGCAGTCATCCGCACCCACGCCGGCAGGCTGGCAAACACGCGAAACACATCGTACCCGCTCACGTCCAACACACAGATGCGATGCAACGACACGTGCGCGGATGGGGCAACGGCAAGCATTGCCCCTACATCCGGCGCCTGTTCGATGATGATCTCTGCCGCGCACCAGCTTTGTTTGACGCGCGCGCGGACGTCCGTCGCGATGCGCGTGCTGTACTCCGAGAGCACAGCGTATTTGTCGTCGGGATGTTCGCTTGATCCGCCGTCCCAGAACGGTTCGATGATCGCTTCAGCGTCGTTAATCGGAACCAACCGCATGGTGTAACTCCTCCATTAGCCTTTCAAAAGGTGCATGCGCCATAGCGGCGCCAGTAAGTCAGCTTCGCAAGGTTTCTTATACTCTTAACTGTGAAAAGCACAACCGTGGCACTACAATGCTTGGAATCCTTTTGGAGGGATGACCCACCGAGGCACTAAATGGATACAGTCCTTTTGAGCGATAGCGCACAACTCGCATACGATGCAATCCTTGGTAATCCAACAACTGGCATCCCGATCTGGCTGATCAACCCGATGGAACATCGCATGATTGACCGCATCGCGGGACTGCCTGAGGGCAGTTATCGCCGCGACCCCGAACCCACCTATCGCCGCATGATGCGAAATGCCGGGTGCATCCTGGTCGATCAATACATCCCTGAAAACCCGTTGACGATGGGCGATGCGGGGTATGAACACGAAACGCAACCACTCGTGGCAGGCGTCGGCGGGGGCGAGATATGGGTGAATGGCATGCGAATTGACTCGCCTGATGCCGTGGCGGACCACATCGAGCGATTCCACATCCCATATCTGCAAAGCCTGATGCGCGAGTTCGACGAGTCGGCGCGGACGCAGGCGGTGATCGCCGACGAGTGTGGGGAGCAACAGCGGATGGGACCGGATTTCCTCAAGAACCCCTATGGATGCGCGTTCTTCCCGACTTTCGACTATGGCCGTTACGGCTATGAGAACTATTTCATGGCTTATGCGCTATATCCGGATGTGATCGAGCGACTGTTCGCGGCGCAGGCCGATTATGCCCTGCTCAACAACCGCGCCGTCCTGCGCGCGATACGCGAGGCCGGCTTGCCGCCATTGATCCGGCTCGATTACGACATGGCCGACTCGCGCGGGACGCTGGTGGATATCCGAACACTCGACCGGCTGTGGTTCCCGCATTTCGCCCGCTGCCTGGAGCCGCTGCTGCACAGTGAGGTAAAGCTGATCTGGCACTGCGATGGCAACCTCAGCCAGATGGTCCCGCGATTGCTCGATGTCGGCCTGAAGGGATTCCAGGGTTTTCAATACGAAGACGGTATGGACTATGAGCGCATCTGCGCCATGCGGACGAAGGACGGCGAACCGCTCCTGATCATCGCCGGAGTATCGGTCACGCGCACACTCCCCTGGGGAACGCCCGACGAAGTGCGTCGCGAGATGAAGTGGTTGGTGGAAAATGGCCCGCGCTCCGGGCTGATCCTTGGTTGCAGTAGCTCGATCGCGCCGGGCGTTCCCTGGGAAAACATACAGGCGCTGATCAAAGGCTTTCATTATTACCGAACACAGGGACGAGGATAAGCAAAACATGAACTCACGCGAACGCGTCACGCGCGCCATTTACTTTGAAGGCCCTGACCGGTTGCCCCACTATCTGCCCGACGGCAAAGAGAACGACCTCTTGTGGCTGTGGCTCGACCGCCCTGCCGACCAACAACCATGGACCCCATTGCCCAACGGACGGCAATGCAAGATCGATGCCTGGGGCGTAATCTGGGAGACGATGGGCGGCGGTAGCTTTGGCGAAGCTGTGGCGTGGCCGCTGGCCGACATCACGGCGCAGAGCAATTACCCACTGCCTGATATTAACAACAGTGCCTACTTCGCCGCTGCGCAGGCGCTTGTCGAAGCTAATAATGCCACGGCCAATCCGAAGTATTGCCTGGGTGTGATGCCGTGCTCATCGCTGAACGAGGGCACGCACAACGTGATGGGGCTCGCTAACCTGTTTGCGGCATACTACGAACACCCCGACGACCTGAAGGCCTGGCTGGGGCGGCTGGCCGAAGCGCAACGTGAGTCAATCCAGCGACTGGCCGGGATCGGGTGCGACGGCGTGATGGGCTACGACGACTGGGGACTGCAGGATCGCCTGATGATCAGCCCGCGCCTGATCGAGGAGTTCTTCATGCCGCACTACCGCGAGAACTGGGCGCTGGCGCATGCGCTGGGCATGGACGTGTGGCTGCACTCGTGCGGCTATATCATCGACATCCTGCCGACGCTCAAGGCCGCGGGGCTGAACGTCATCCAGCAGGATCAGCAGGAGAACATGGGGCTGGAGAACCTCGACGCGCGCATCGGCGGGCGCCTGGCGTTCTGGTGCCCCGTGGATATTCAGCAGACGATGGCGCATGGGTCCATGGACGATATCCGCGCCTACGCGCGCCGGATGATCGCCACCCTCGGCGCGCACAATGGCGGCCTGATCAGCATGGCCTACAGTTCGCCCGAAGCAGTGGGCCAGACGCCTGAGAAAGTCGCCGCGATGTGCGCCGCCTTCCGTGACGCGGTCTATTAACATAGATGCTCCGATCTTGTCGGAAGGTGTGGAAAGTGTGATTGTGGAGAGATTAACTGGAGTTCGCAGATTTGTCGTCCTGATCATGACAGTGCTGGCTATCCTTGTGCCTGCGTCTACGGCATACGCCCACGCGCAGATTGTGCGGTCCGACCCGCCCGATGGCAGCCAGTTAGCGCAACCGCCGCGCGAGGTGCGCCTGTGGTACAGCGAACCCATCGTCCTGAACTTCTCCCGGGCGCGACTGCTGGACGGCGCCGCGCGTGAAATTCCAACCAAAGGCCTGCGGAATGACCCGGCTGACCCGCATCTGCTGATCTTCACGATCAGCGATGACGCCAGCATCACCCCGCTCTCCGATGGCGTGTACAGCCTGTCATGGAAGGTTCTCTCCGCAGACGGCCACTACACCACCGGGTACACAGTCTTCAGCGTGGGCAGCGGAGTCCCTGCCAGCGCTGGTTCAGCTGCTCACGATGCCGCACCGTCCCAAATAATCTCGCCCGTTGAAGTCGCCCTGCGCTGGCTGAACTATACTCTGCTCGCGATGGCGACGGGTAGCGTGCTCGTTGCGACGCTCGTCATCCGGTCGGCCAGGCGTGACAATGCCGAGAGGGCGTTGGATGACGCATTGCAGCACGTCGAACGACGCATGCTGGGCTGGGCCATTGCTTGCGCTATTGGCGCGTTCATCGTTGGCATAGGCTGGCTGGCGTGGCAGGTCGTCAGCGCGCTGAGCAACGTGACGCCCGGAGCCTCACCTTTGGGCATCGTCTCCGATCTCCTTTCGACAACGCAATGGGGAGCGCTCTGGCTGATTCGGCAAGGTCTGCTGGTGCTTCTCGCAGTCGCACTTGTCGCACAACGGCGGGCGACGGGGGCCGCCCTTACCATCGCCACAATTACGCTCGGCCTGGCCACGTTGCTTGTGCAGGCGCTGACCGGACATGCGTTGGCGCTGCAGACGGACGGCGCGCTTGCCGTAGTTGCCGATGTCGCACACCTGATCGCCGTCGGCGTCTGGATCGGCGGCCTGGCCGCACTGTCCGTCGGGCTGCTGGTGCGCCCCAGTAACGATGTGGCGCTGAACCGGATGGCGTTGCTGCGGCTGTGCTGGAAGCGCTTCAGCCTGGTTGCCGCAATCAGCGTGGCGGTCATCATCAGCAGCGGGCTGTACAGCACCGGACGGCAAGTTGCATCACTCGACGCACTCTTGACCACGGTCTATGGCCAGGCCGTCATCATCAAGGTCGGGCTGGTCATTGTCGCCGGGGCACTGGGCTTGCTCAACTCGATGTTGTTGCACCCGCGCGTGGCGGCGCCGCTCGCCCACTGGCTGCATCGCCCAGTCGGTTGGACGCCGCTCCCCTTGCGCTATCTGCCCACGCTGGCGCTGGCCGAATTAAGCATCGGGCTGCTGGTGTTTGGCGCCGCTGGCGTGCTCACAGCTGCGCCGCCCGCCCACGGGCCGGAGTTTGCGCCGCCGCCGGAATACGACATCACATCGGCCAGCCGCGTGGTGAACGACATGCTGGTCAGCATTTCGGTCAAGCCCAACCTGCCCGGCCAGAACGTCATGGACATCACGGCGGCCAGCACGCGGCGTCCCGCCCCTGCAGAGGTGTTGCGCGTCATTGTGCGCATGCAATACAAAGAGAAAGACATCGGGCTGCTCTCAGCGGATGCGCAGAAGACCGACCCCGACCACTATTTGCTCGGCGGCAACTATCTCAGCCTGACTGGGGCGTGGGATGTGTCGATCGTCGTCCGGCGCAAAGGGCTTGAAGATGCCGTCGCGGACTTCGACTGGCACGTGCCGCCGGCGGCCCCGCGACCGGTGATCCTCTCCAACCACCCGTGGGAACCGGCGTTGACGCTCATCGCTGCCGCCCTGCTGCTCGGACTTGCCGCGCTGTTGACCGGGCTCACTGTGACCAAGCGCGCGCGCAGGAAGCAGGTCGTGGCGTAACCGCCGGGCCGCCTGCTCTTCCAAGGGCTTTAGATTCGTAACGGCGACTACAATCACCTTCGGTCTGCTCAGGAACACGTGATTCCCCACGTCAACTGGCTGGAAGCCTCGACCTCCTGCTCCGGCTCACCTCGGCACCTTTTCTCCCCTTCTCCTCCGCTCCTCTTCTCCTCTTCTCCCCGCTCCGCCGCTACAGCAGGGGCGTGAGCAGGGTAATAGCGCGACGAATGTCCTCGATCTGCTTCGGCCCGCTAATCTCGCGCTCGATGGTGAGTGCGCCGGTGAAGCCATAGGACTTGAGTTTCGGCACGAGCGCGGGGAAGTTCACGCGCCCTTCACCAAGCGCTTTTTCTTCGCCGAGGTAGCGGCCATTGGTCGGGTATTCGCCGTCCTTGGCATGCACCCCGAGCACATATGTCCCGAAGACATCGAGTGCATCGACCGGGTTGGCCTTGCCATACAGCAACAGATTGGCAGGATCGAGGTTGATGCCGACGCCGTCGCGCCCGAGGTCTTCGATTACGCGCAGCAACGCAACAGGGGTCTCCTGTCCGGTCTCGAAACAGAAAGTGAGGTTGCGCGCGCGGCAGTACGACACGACGTCCTGCAACGCCTCGATCAGGCCGGGGTACAGCGGGTCGCCGGGGTTCTCCGGGATGAAGCCGACGTGTGTGGTGATACTGGGCACGCCGATCCGCACTGCGAAGTCGGCGCCCTCCTTTAAGGTTGCCACGCGTTCGGCGCGGCGCTCCGGCGGCACCAAGCCGATGGTAGAGGGACCTTCGATGAAGTTCCATACTGCCGGGCCGGGCAGACCAGTCCACAATGTGGTCACTTCGACCTCATAGCGTTGCGAGGCTGCGACCAAACGCTGCGCCATCGCCTCAGTGAACAGTTCGCGCTGCCAGCACACCACCTGGCACGTTGGCAGACCCAGATCATGCGCATTTTTCAGTTCTTCTTCGGGACCAGCGGGTAGTGAGGCCATCACACCCAGTTTGAGCGTTGTCATTTAATTATCAATCCTTGCGGAAACAGAGTTACTGCAGGCTTATCGCCTGTCCCAATTCAATAGATGCAATCGCGGTTTTGATTAAGATCAAGGAATCGCGCGCGGATTCAGGCGGACACTCGGCCGGTTGGACGCCCTTCTCGACGCAGTCGAGGAAGTAGGCGATCTCGTTGTAGTAGGCGTCGGTCGTCGCATCGAACTCGGCCGCTTTGCTTTCCACCTTGAGCGGATTATCAAACACCTGTAGCGCCGGCGTCAGCCTGCCGTCATAACGAATGAGGCCTTGTTCGAACCACGCATCGTAAATGGCTATGAAGGGCGCCTGCATGTAACTCCACCCGGCGTGGATGTGCACCTGCGGGCCGTCGGTGTAGTTGAAGACGGTGTGCGCCACATCGTACGCGCCGGTAACCGCCGTCTTGCGAGCGCTGCAGTACAGCCTGTCGGGCTTGCCCAGCAGATAGTGGACGAAATCGACATCGTGGATGTGCAGATCCTGCAGCGGGCCCCCGCTGCGCGCAGGATCGAGGAACCAGTTCGTCCACGACCACGCCGGTCTGCCGCCCGTGCGCGTCATGTTCAACGAGAGCAGCTTGCCATAGCGGCCATCGCGCGCGCAGTCGCGCAGGAAGCGATACTCGGGCCAAAAGCGGATGCACTGCGCGATCATGAGCAGCTTGCCGGCCTGTTTCGCCGCGTCGATCATCGCCTGGCACTGCTCCAGGGTCAGCGCCATTGGCTTTTCGCACAGCACATGCTTGCCATGCTGCAGCGCCTCGATAGCATACGGCGCGTGCAGATACGTGGGCAGACAGATGTCGATCACATCAACGTCAGCTTCGGCAATCAGACGGCTGGCGTCGGTGTAACGCGCCACTGCGCTGAGATCCACCGGCTTGTTGTCGCCCGCGATATTGATCTGTACTGCGTTCTTAGCCTCCAATCGTTCCGGCGTGATATCCGCCAGCGCGACGATTTGCACATTGGGCATCTGACACAACTTGGACACATGGAACCAGCCCATGCCGCCCATCCCGACCATTCCTACTTTGATCATCATGACTCCTGCGAGATTTATCTCGATATTGAAATATCAACGGCCGAGTGCTGCACACTCTTTGACAATCAGTTCATCGGCCCCGTACCCCACCGCGGTAAGCATGCGTGGGAACCAGCGGCACGAGTTATCCGCGCCGTAGCCGCCCTGATCCTTGGCCCAGGCTGTGGGGCAATAACCGTACAGGCCGTTGGCGTAACCGGCGAACATCACTGGTAACGGGCTAAGATTGCGCTTCACCTGCAGGCCAATGTCGCTGTATGGCTCGAAGGGCACGCCGATCAGACGCATGTCGTTGATGGCGGCGATGAACAACTCGCTGGGCAGCACTCTTTGCAGTGTGTTCGTTGCCACCGCCTGTTCCAACTCATGCGCCCATTCGAGCATCGCCAGCGCTACCTGTTCGCTCATCGTATCGGAGGCGGCCAGCGCTTTCTGCTGGTCGGCCTCGAAGCCTGCGATCAACGCAGTCAGCGCGTCTGGGGTCGGCGGTTCATCGAGCGGCGCCTCAAGCATCTTGCTGCTGACGCGCAACATAACCTCGCTGGCGCGCGGCGCGCCTTGCAACGCGCCCATCGCGGCAGACGCCAGCGCCTCGCCAATAGCGCGCGTGTCGTCGAAAGTGCCGCTGCCCCAGCCGCGATCGCGATACACTGTCGGATCGATATCGCCGCAGGCGCCCTGCAGGTACAGGCCGATGCCCCCGCGACGTTCTGAGATGCTGCGCGCCATTTCGCCAGGATAGTCGGCGGAGAAGAGCAGGTTGGATGGGCCAAGCACGACCGGGTGCGTCGCGTAATTCACGAGTGTGGCGATGGGCTCGCCTGCGGCGCCGTCAATGGCAACGATGACCATCTCCTCATCAGTGGCGTGCGCCTGATCCTGGCGGTTATAACCGATGTCGGGGACGGTCGCGGCAGCATGCGCGAAGAGGGCGGGTTTAAGGTCATTATGCAACCCAGCCACCAGTTCCACGATCTTGTGCTCTGCCTCAGCCAGCCAGTCGGCGTTCAGGTGTCCCATCGCGCCACGGAACGGCATAGTGACTGGCCCGGAGTGCGTGTGCGTGCAGGTAATCAGGATATTGACCGAGGAGATGGCGCTTTTTTTAGCGATGCGGTGACGCATGTCGGCAATCGCCGCTGGCGTAAAACCGATCACGTCGCACGCCACGATCGCCAGGCGCGTCCTGCCATCGTCGAGCAGCACCGCGCGCGCCATGATCGGGTCATGCGTCCCGGTCGTCGGCGCAACGCGCGCTGCGAAGCCAGTCATCCAACTGCCAATTGCAGGATTCAAATCGACCTGGGCCGCTGATGCTTTGAACACTGCCTTGGGTGCCATAGACATAGTCACCTCATGTGGGTTGTAACTCACCGACATTTTCACACACCTTGCGAATCGCCGCAACAATAGCGCGCATGGCCGATTCGTCGGCCAGCAACAGCGTATGAAACAGCCAGCAGGTGTCGGCGCAGACCTGCTCGCACACAGGGCAGGAGACCTGGCGATAATCGACGCGGTCGCCCAGATACGGGCGCGACGTTGGGTCGATGCTCATGCGCTCAAACAACGGGTTCTTGTACAGCGGAATGGTGTAACCGACCGACGCCGGCACGCCCTCGGCGGTCAGCGCGTCGACGAAACGGTCGCGGGTGATCCCAAGCGCATCAAGGTCGAGGCGAATGGTGTACAGATGATAACCGCGCCGCGTGATGCGCGAGTCGTTCTCGATCGGGATGATTCCTGGCAAACCGCGCAGCCCCTGCGTGATGATGTCCGCGTTGGTCTGGCGCGTCAGCGTATGCGCTTCGAGACGGGTGAGCTGCGCGAGCAGCAATGCGGCCTGGAATTCGGTCAGGCGCAGGTTGCTGCCAGCGTTAAAGTGCTGATACCACGCGCCGCCCTTGCGCCGCCCGACGTTGGTGAAGCTGCGGCAATCATCGGCCAGTTGTTCGTTATCGGTGAGAATGATCCCGCCCTCAGCGCTGGTGATGTTCTTGGATGCCTGGAAGCTGAACACGCCGCAGGCGCCGATGGCGCCCGTGCCTTTGCCCTTCCACTGGCTGCCCCAGGAGTGACAAGCGTCCTCGATCAACGCGAGATGATGCGCCGCGGCGATCTCGCCCAGCCGATCCAGGTCGGCGACATAGCCGGCCAGGTGCACCGGGATGATGGCTTTCGTGCGCGCCGTGATCTTGCGCGCGACATCGTCGGGGTCGATGCACAGCGTGTGCGGTTGGATATCGGCAAAAATCGGGATCGCACCGACACGCAACACGGCGCTGGCCGTGGCGACGAAGGTGTACGGCGGGACGATGACCTCGTCGCCGTTGCCGATGCCAAGCGCAACCAAAGCGGTTTCGAGCGCGGTCGTCCCGCTTGTGGCTGTCACGCCATACAAGGCGCTCTGGAACGCGGCGAACTTCTCCTCGAACTCCTTGACGCGGTCGCCGTACCACCACTTGCCGGACTCGAGCACGGCAAGCAGACCTTGGCGCTCGTGGTCGTCCCACATCGGCCAGGTGGGCCATACGACATTGCAACGCTTCTCACCGCCATTAATGGCTAAAACGGCTAACTTTGGCATTTGTGCCTCCTATCATCGTCAGCAGTGCAACTGCTGACGGAACGCATCCCTTGTTCACGCGGTAGTTGCACTGCGGTGTTTCCTAGTGCGTCGGCAAACCAGCAGCCTCAAGGAGTTCCTTGCGCCGCTGCCGGAACAGGATGATCGGCCGGTCACCCTGGATGAGCGCCTCATCCATGCCAGCCCAGGTTTTCGGCGGCAATTCCGTCACCACCGCGCGTTTGTCTTGATTGAGGATGACTATATTACCCAGACGCGCAACGTAGTCAAATACTGTGCGCAGCACCGGCGCGCGAGAGATGCGTTGGTATTGCCGCAGGTACAGCATCGTATTCTCGTCATCAATCGGCACAAAGGCGATGACTATGCGCAAGTTGTCGCCCAGGTGATTCTGCCAAATGTTCGGGAAAATGAAAGTAAGCAACGGCAGCCGCGCGGGTTCCGTCATTTCGCTCCACTTGCGCGGGGGCGCGCCGTCGTCGACGCGATTGTCGACCCAGACCAATAAGCGGTCGCTGTCGAGCTTGACATACGGCCCATCAACCAGTGTATGCCCACCGCGCCCGATGGTGGTTTTGTGGATGAACGGCAGATGCACGACATCGAGCTGATTCTCGATCGCGCGCGTGTAATGCACGGGCCAGTGATCGCGCAACGTGAGATAGCTGTAACTATCATCGATATCGTCGAAAAACGGCAAAGGCGGAAGTGCCGCAAGAGCGCGCGGCTCGCCGTGCCAGACCCAGATGAAACCATGCGCCTCTTTCGTCACATAGGCAGCGGCGTTGAACGCTTTTGGCACAAGCGTGTTTTTCCCGTTGGCCGGGATGAGCGTGCAGCTCCCGGCGGCGTTGAATTGAAAACCGTGGAACGGGCACTCGACGCAATCGCCGATGAGTCGCCCTGTGCTCAACGCGACGCCGCGATGCGGACAGGTTTCATGCAGAACGGCAACCTCACCGCGCTCATTGCGCCACACAACCAGTTTCTCACCCAGGCGCGTCACGCCAAGCGGCTTGCCACGTTTTACTTCGTTTGACTCAAGGATGGCATACCAGTAGTTCGGTAACATAGGTTCATTTTAGTCCGGCGCGTGAAAATGTCTTTACAATCATCGCATGCACATTGCAGAAATCAGACTGATCGAAGAGCTTGCCTACAACGCCTGGCCAGCCTCCGTCGTGCAGATCGTCGACGGCTGGCGGATGCGCTTTCATCATGGCGTGACGGCGCGCGCAAACTCGGTGTGGCCGAATGAGTGCCATGGCGATATGGACATGCAGACGCGCATGTGTCTGGTCGACGACTTCTACGCGCGCCACAACAGGCGCCCCATTTTCCAAATGTGCCCGGCTGCGCAACCCACAGAACTGGAGGGCGAACTGGCGCGACGCGGTTACATCGGCGTGCGCCACACGAATGCACAGACGGCGCCAACGGATGGGGTGCTCGAACACGCTGGTCGCGCGATGCGCGGAACGGGAATTGATGTGACCCTTGGCGACCTCGACGATGTGTGGTTCAACACCTATGCCGAGGGCGACGGAATGAAAGAACACGAGCGCGCCATGCGGCGCAGCATCGTCGAGCGCATCGGCCCGCGCGCATGTTTTGCATTAGCGCGTATCGACGGTCAGCCAGCTGGCGTCGGGCTGGGCGTTACCGAGCGCAGTTGGACGGGCATTTTCTGCATGGAGACGCTACCGCAGTATCGACGGCGAGGGGCAGCCACGGCCATCCTGCGCGCGCTGGCCGAATGGGGCAAGGGTCACAATGCCGCGCAGATGTATCTGCAAGTCATGTTGAACAACCCCAATGCCCTCGCCGCGTATGCCAAAGCCGGCTTCACGGCTCAATACACCTACTACCATTACGAAGCCCCGGCCAGTCAAAACGTGTAGAATCGCGTTCATACCAATCTCCAATCTCATATCCCCAATCTCTCTTTCTGCGGAGGACTTTATGAATATTGTCAGCATCGGCGCGCACCAGGATGATATCGAACTGAACTGCCTCGGCACGTTGATCAAGTATCAACAGCAGGGCGGGCACACCTTTACAAACGTCGTCATTTCCAACGGCGACAAGGGCGCGCAGTACAACCCGCGCACGCCCTACGCGGAGATCGCGCGCATCCGCGAAGGCGAGGCGACCGCGGTCGCGCTAGGGCTGGGCGGGCGGTATGTGTGCATGGGGCAGTCGGACGAGTACATCCGCGACAGCGACGAGGCGCGCAACTGGCTGATCGACGTGTTGCGCGAGGCCAGAGCCGACTTTGTGTTTGCGCCGCCGCCGGTGGACTACAACACCGACCACACCGTCACCAGCCAGATTGCGTTTCACGCCGTGATGCTGGCAGCGGTGAAGACGATCTTCACTGCGCACGATCCGCTGCCGAAGACGCCGCCGCTGTATTACATGGACGCGATCACCGGGCTGGAGTGGCAGCCGACGCACTACGTGGACATCACGGGCGTATTCGAGCGCAAGTGTGAGCTGATCCGGCTGCACAAGAGCCAGATGGCGAACATGCAGACCTCAGGCGGCTGGGACCTGGTGAAGTATTCACAGGTGGTCGGCGCGTTTCGCGGCATCCAATGCGGAGTGGAATACGCCGAGGGATTCAAGCCGGCGCTGGCGTGGCCAAGAGTGCACGCGGGAAATTTCCTACCGTAAATTCCTCATCTGTATCACCGTTTCAAACATTGCCTGGACATTGGGCCACGCAAAGCCGGGATCGACTTCGAGGTACAGCCAGGAGCCACCGGAGAGGCAGTGATAGTCGTCGACCAGGCGCAACAGGTAGTCGCGAACCTGTTGTGGGGAGCCCCGTTGCATCAGTTCGCCGCGGTCGGGATGGAGCATCAGTACCAGCCCCAGATCGCGGCTGAGTTGCGCGAGATGACGTGAGTCGAAGAGCGGCAGTTGAGGCCAGATGGCGTCGACGCCGACGGATCGCAAATCGGCCAGAATCGGTTCGATCCTGCCGCAGGAGTGAAACACGATGCGCTTGCCTGCGCGTTTGATGGGCTCAAACAGCGCGCGGTACCGCGGCAGAAAAAAGCGCCGAAACGTTTTGGGCGACAGGATAAGCGCCTGTTGCGTCCCATAGTCATCGCCTACTGTAATGGCATCGACGCCAATCGCCAGAGCATTCTCAATCACCACCGTGTAATAGTCCATCAGCAGGTCGGCCAGATGGTTAATCTCGCTCGTGTCGTCGACGATGTCGATCAATAGGTCCTCATACGGGCGCAGCGACTGCATCGTCTCAAACAAGCTGACGCCTCCGCCCATCTGGTAAAACGTCTGGCGATGCGCCGCAGCTTCCGCCCGCGCCCGTTCCAACCGCTGTCCCTGCAGCTTTTCAATCGCCGGAGGACGCCACTCTTTCAGGCAGGAGATGTCCTGCAGCGGATACTTGATGCGATGTCCCCACACGCCAAAGATGCGGTAATCCCACGTCGTGCCCCAGTCATCCGTTGCAATGCGATGATAACGGCCTTCTGAGTCAAAATCCTCTGCGGGAACCACCGGCAACGCTAATCCGCGCTGATCGTCAAAGTCGTGCCCGCACGCGCGCATAAGATCGAGTAGTTTCTGGCCGTGGTTGTGCAGACCACCCGGCGAAGGATGTATCTCCAGTGCAATCTTGTCGACGGGCTGGAAGGAAAGCGCGGCTTGAACGCGTTCACGTGGATTCATTGTTTTACCTCTTGCTTAGCCTCGGTCAGGTTGATACGTTGCGGCCTCGTCGAGCATCGCCCAGACGTTGGCGGGTGGGACATCGTCCTGCACATTGTGAACGGCGCCAAGGACATAGTCGCCGTCCAGCCTCATGGCATCCAGCGTGGAGCGCACGGCCTGGCGCACATCGTCGGGGGAGCCTTCCGGCAGAATGTGCTGCGTATCGATGCCGCCCCAGAACGACATGCGCCCGCCGAACCGCGCCTTGAGGTTCTGCGGCGACATGCCGGCCGCGGAGACCTGCATGGGATTGCAGGCATCGATGCCGATCTCGATATAGTCCTCGACCAGGTCGACGATACTGCCGCAGGCATGGTTCAGGATTTTTGCGCCGGTATGCTCACGGATCACCTGGACGTAACGCGCGTGGAACGGCTTGATCATCTTGCGATAGAGCTGTGGGCGCAATAGCGAGCCGCGTTGCACACCCATGTCGTCGGATATCATGAGCACGTCGATGTATTTGCCCACCTCGCGCAGGAAACACTCGTGCCGCCGGAATTGCAGATCGGCCACCTTCTCCAACAGTGCGCTGGCAAACTCGGGATCGGCAAGCATATCTTCGAGGAACTGCTGCATGCCGCGCAGTTCCCAGGCGCGGTCGAAGATGGTAGTGTCCATCGTGGAAGCACAGACGGCGTAGGGTGTGTTCTCGTGTAGATCACGCGCCAGTTCAGCCAGCCCGGCATAGCGCGCCGGGTCCTCCACGTCAGGCCAGGCGTAGGAATCCAGGTCGGCAATCGTGGCCTCGGCAAGCGGGTGCGCCACCATGTCCAGTTGATGCCAGCCCTCGGGCCGGCGATACGTGACGCCCCAATCGTCGATCAACGTCCGGTCATCGATCCAACGACTCTGCGTGTGCGCTGGCGGATTGGCGAAGAGAGGGCGCGTATCGACCGGAAGGCGGGTCAGCACCCGCTCATCCATGCGGACGATATCGAAGGCGCGGTTGATCACTACGGTCGGCGCGTCGACGCCGAGGTAATTCTTCAGGTTGTTATAGGCGCCGGTGCCTATGGTGCTATTCTGGGTGCCGCCCAGGTCGATGGGCACGCGGTCAACTTCCTGATGGTTGAGCGCTCGCAGGACACGTTCGCGGGATGTTAGGGACTTCATAGGTGCTTGACCTCCGATAATCTTGACTATCTCCATTTTAGAGCGAAGAACGCGAATTGACGAATTACCAAATCAACCTATGATCGAGGTGGAGTTGGTAATGAAAATAATCGAAGTGCGCGCGATCCCGCTGCTGGGCAGCACGCCTGAGGGCGGCTGGGATACTGAGATCGAGCCTGAAGAGAACCTGCATACGCTCGTCGAGGTCGTCACCGACGAGACGGTGAACGGCAAACGGCTGACCGGCATCGGCAGCGTGTACACCAGCCAGTCGCTGGTCGACGGCGCGTTGAGGCTGATCCGCCCGTGGCTGATCGGCGAGTGCGCCATCGAGCCGGAGCGCGTGACCGAGAAGATCGGGCAGATGGCGTTCTGGCAGGGGCGCGGCGGCGCGGTGACGCACGCGATCAGCGGCATCGACATTGCGATGTGGGACTTGCTCGGCAAGGTCAGCGGGCAACCGGTGGCGCGCCTGCTGGGCGGCTATTACCGCGACCGCATCAAGCCGTATGGATCAATCCTGTTCGATCAACCCGATATCCTGCGCGAAAAGCTGCAGGCGGTGACGGCGCGCGGTTTCCGGGCGATCAAACTAGGCTGGAAACCGTTCGGGCGCGTGGATCGCAAGATGGACGAGTTGCTGGTGCGCACCGCGCGCGAGACAGTGGGTGACGGGGTCGAGATCATGGTGGACGCGGGCGGCAGCGAGCACTTCTGGCCACACAGCTACAAGTGGGCCATCGAGACCGCGCGCATGCTGGCCGATTATGACATTACCTGGTTCGAGGAAGCGCTCCCGCCCGACGACATCGAGGGCTACATCAAGCTGCGCGAGCACTCGCCCGTGCCGATCAGCACCGGCGAGGTGCTCACGCGCCGGCAGACCTTCATGCCATGGATCGAGCGCGGCGCGGTAGATATCATTCAGCCCGATTGCACCAAGGTGGGCGGGCTATCGGAGTCGCGGCGCATCGGCTGGATGGCCTACGATCACAATGTGCTGCTGGTGCCACACGGTTGGAACACGGCGGTCGGGCTGGCCGCCGACCTGCACCTTGTTGCGGCGTTGCCGGTGGCGCGTTGGGTGGAGTATCTGACGCCGTCACCCTATATCGAGGATATCCTTGTCACGCCGTTCAAACTCGACGCCGAGGGCATGCTGCCGATCCCGACCGGGCCGGGGCTGGGGATTGAAATAGATTGGGAGGGGATTGGAAGGTTCTCGCAAGAACCTGGGAAGACGTCAGTGAGTCGTTGAACTAATCTGGGCGACAGGTTATATCAAATAATAATGCCGTCATGGCTGGACTGCAACGGTCGTGCGCTCACGGTTCGCCGCAAACTGGAGACACGCAAGGATGTCGTCCTTCGTGAGATATGGGAAATCCGCAACGATTTCTTCCGCTGTCATTCCAGAAGCCAGGTATTCCAGAATGTCATACACCGTGACCCGCATTCCACGGATCGTCGGCTTGCCACCGCGTTTACCCGCCTCAATTGTGATAATGCCTCTGTAATCCATCGCCATTCACCTTTGGATGAGATGTCGTTATCTCATCCACTCCGAATTATATGCGCGTGCTTAACACGTAGGTTGCTGATACTCGGAACCCGACGCTCTTTGCAGTAGCGAGCATCGCGGCATTGTCGTCATTTGTCGTGCAAGTTGCACGACGGCCGTTTTGAAGAATGTGTCTCGTCACGAATGCCGCCATCCGCTTGGAATATCCGCGCCGGCGATATCCCTCCCGGGTGATGACTGCGGCAACCTCCCATGCTTCCTCCGAGTAGCGCCACACGGCTGCGCACGAGATGATCCTGCAATCTTCGACGATCGCTGCATAGGTGTATTCCAGGTTGTGCGCCTCGACCCAGTCGGTGTGTGTCAGCTCATACCCGCCTGCCGCCCACAACTCGCGCAAGGTCGAAATCCGCATCGCGATCCAGCCAGCGAACGGCTGAGCAGTCTATCGGCGTCAGGTCGTTTTGATCGCAGGTCAGGTGAATCATGGGTTGTAGTGATACAGAAAAGATACCATAGCTTCTTAACGCGCTTGGATACGGGGTTGTTAAGCACCAAGTTCGTGTCTTATGCGTTGACGAGGGGCTCGTTCCGCCGTGTTCGCATCCATCGACTGCATGGCGCGCGATGACACGTTGGGCAGATTTTGGCTCAGCACGCGCGCCATTCCGCTCTGGATGCTTTCATGGAATTTCCGGACGCAGCGTGGTTGCGCTGGCCGCAGAAAGATCGGGTGCAACCTTGCGAAGGGACGCCTTGGGGTTGTGCTTTGCACAAGTCCAACCCTCCCGGGCGCGTGATCAGGGATTTACAATCGCGGAAGTGGGCTCGTAGTTCAAGATACCGCGACAGCGTGGATAATCAGGGCATCCCCAGAACCGACCGCCGGCATTTGCGCCGGTCTTGGCTGTTCTTAATACCATTTCCGTTCCGCACTTTGGACAGCATGGCGTCGTCACGACTGGTTCAACAGGTTCAATCTTACTTTGTGAAACTGGATCGCTCAGTCCAGCCTGTTGCCGCAGGAGTGCGTTTAGTTGCGCTGTGGCGTACGCTTGGTGAACCGGAATTCTTGCCAATGGGAGGTTAGCTGCAGCGAAAACCTCTTGCACAAACTCATCTCGCGCCTGTCTATCGCTGCGCTGATGGCTTTTATCGTCAAGTTCGATGCCCAGGATGGGCCGCACCGTTTTTGGATCGCACAACAGGAAATCCACATGCTTGCGATCGATCTTGTTCGTCAGCGTGCGATGGAGGCTGTTATCCTGGGACTTCGCATAAAAGAGATCCCCCAAAGACACCTTTGGACAGACCAATGCCCACTCCGACACGGCATTTTTCAGAATGAGATAGAAGCTCATTTCCGCGCGCGAAAGGAAATCATCGCGAACAAAATAGGGGTAGACCTGTTGAGCAACAGACTGCTTGTCGTCATGCTTGTCCGACAAAAAGTCGTTGATGCGCTCAACGATGTCATCAATGGCTTCGCTGGATAGACCGATCGCGCGTAACAGGGAACGAAGTAGCGGATATTTTTCATGTGACTGCATGGTATATAACAGATCATGCATCATGTTTCTCGGTTTGCTAATAAGCTATTTGCCTGCTTGAGGTATGACACACATGGTTAAGATCGCCATCGGCGGGATCATTCACGAGACGAACACGTTCGCGCCGGATCGCACCGGCATCGAGGCGTTCGCGCAGCAGAGCCTGTGCGAGGGCGACGCGGTGCTGCAACGCATGCGCGACACTCCTACCTCGCTCGGCGGGTCGATCGAGGGACTGGCGCAGGCCGGGTACTTGCCGGTACCGCTGTTGTATGCCGCAGCGACGCCTAGTGGAACGGTGACGCGCGATGCGTACGAGGCGCTGGTGGGAAACCTGCTCGCGCGACTGCGGGCGTTGCAGCCCGTGGACGGCGTGCTGCTCTCGCTGCACGGCGCAATGGTCGCGGAGGGGATCGACGACTGCGAGGGCGATATCCTCGCGCGCATCCGGGCAGTTGTAGGATCGGGCTGCCCGATCGTGTCGACGCTCGATATGCACGGGAATGTCAGCCCCGCGATGCTCGCCAACAGCGACACACTCGTGGCCTTCGATCAAAACCCGCATCTCGACACCTACGAGCGCGGGTTCGAGGCCGCCGCGATTTTGCGCCGCATCATCGACAGCGGATTGCGCCCAACTGCAGCATATGCGCATCCGCCGTTATTGCTCAGTGCGTTGACGACGTGGACCGAACAACCACCGCTACGCCCGATGCACGAACGCGCGCAGGAAATGGAACGCGATCCCCGCGTGGTCAACGTCAGCATCCTCGGCGGGTTCGCGTATGCGGACACGCCGTTCAGCGGCGTCAGCGCCATCGTGACGACGGACAAAAATCCCGTGCTTGCCGGCGCGTTCGCGCGCGAACTGGCGCAGATCGCATGGGATCATCGCACCGCCGCCGGCTACAAAGGCCTTGCGGTGGACGACGCGATGCGCCGGGCGCTCAACGCGCCACGCGGGCCGGTCGTGCTGGCCGATGTGGGCGACAACATCGGTGGCGGCACACCTGGCGATGGCACCGTGCTGCTGCAGGCGTTGATCGACGCGGGCGCCCACGACGCTGTTGTCGTCATCACCGACCCGGAAGCGGTAGCGCATGCAGTGCAGGTCGGCACGGGGGCGCAAATCGAGATGCTGGTCGGCGGCAAGTGCGATACGTGGCACGGCAAGAGCGTCTGGCTGATCGGAGTCGTCGAGCGGCTGACTGACGGGCGCTATTGCGTCGAAGGCAAGGATCACTTCGCGCAACTCTACGGGCGCGATGTCAACATGGGGCGATGCGCCGTAGTGCGATGCGGCGGTGTCCGCGTGCTGCTTAACGAGCGCAAGACGCCGCCGGGAAACCTGGCGCAACTGCGCAGCCAGGGCATCGCGCCGGAGGCGCAGCGGATCATCGTGGTGAAGTCGGCGGTGGCCTTCAGAGGTTCTTACGGCCCGATCGCGGCGGAGATTTATGAGGTCGATACGCCAGGGTTGTGCAGCGCAGACCTGAGCCGGTTCACATATCAGAAACTGGCGAGACCGATCTACCCGCTGGACAGTGGCATCATCTACTGAACCTTGCGAGGGGTGTCGTATAGATACGATGCGCGCGCGACAACCCCTCGCAAGACGCTCACTTTCTTACTGCGTCTTGTAGCAATCCACGATCACGTTGCGCGGGATGAAAGTGGTCGAGCCGTCAGCCTTGACCACGTCTATCTTCACGACATAGTAACCTTTGCCGGCGATGGTCAATTGGTACGAACCGCTTGGAACCGGCAGCGGGATGCGGCGATTGACCGCGTCGCCAGGCGAAACCGTGCCAAGGTCGCCAGCCGGGCAATTCTGGAAGATACCACTGCCAACATCTGAGGTAATCTCCAGTTCCAGGCTTTTTGCGCCGTTCACTTCCCAGACGATATTCGTCGTCTTGCCCTCGCCTTTGTAGCCCAGCGGCACATCGCCGATATCATCGCGCGGCGAGAAGCGCATCGCCTGACTATAGGGAAGCAATGCCGAGGGCGGCATGTTGGACGTCGGCGCCGGAACCGGCGTTGGAGGGACAGGCGTGGCGACAACCACGTCAGTGGGAGCAGGGGTTGGCGTTGCAGGCGAAGCTACGCTCGGGATATTGCCGGTGTCGCCGACGGTCGTGACGACGGCGCCGAATACCCAGCCTACGCCGCCTGACGCGGTGGGGAAGCTGATTTGCCACCACGTGCCATCGGTGTTCTTGCCTTTGATCGCAATGCTCTGTCCGCGGTCGAGTGTGCCAACTTTGTCGAAGCCGGTGGCAGGCCCGCTGCGCACATTGACGTAGTCGCCTTCCTTCACCGACACCGTCGGGCCGCTGGAAGAAGCAGGCGCTATCGCGGTTCCAGTCGTAGTCGTCTGTGTCGACGCAGTAATGGCTGAGCCAGTTGCCACAGGCGCAGTGGTAGGGCCGATGGTCGGGGCTAAGGTCGGCGTGGCTGCCGCGGGCGCTGCCGTCGGGCCTGCCGCAACAACCGTCACAAACACCGCATCGGAGGTGACGAGCACAGCGCCCTTGTCATCGAGTCCCTTAAGCTGCACGACATGAGCGCCGATCTTGTCAGGCGTCCACGGCACGCTTACGGCGAATTCGTTATTCTGCCCGGGTGTGTCGACGCTGGTGAACTTCGCGCCATCGACAAAAACATCCACCGACTTCAGGCCGGCGCCGCTGACCTTGCCCTCAATGCTGATCGACTTCGACACCGTCAATAGCGTAGTGGCATCCGGCGAACTGATCGTCGCCGTCATCGTAGCCGGTGCAGGGGTTCCACAGGCCGACAACACCACCATCATGAACGCGATGGCGATGGTGAGTAGAGGCGCCGGTCGGGCAATTCTGGGTTTGCTTTTCATAACATACTCCCAACGTGGAGGTGACTTTGACATCATAACGGTTAAGCGTAAATTGATTCTAGCATGTGGAGGCTGGGAAAATCATGAGGGCCGCGCCGGACGTGGGACACGAATAGCAATAGATGCCAAACCTAGGATTACCGCAAACAGCGTAAGCCACCACCCGGCGCCGATGCCGACAGGGTCGTTATACAGTTGTTCGATGGCCGGTTTAACCGCCAGATAACCCGCGAGCGGCACAGCGGACAGCGTGAACAGGGTCGCGATAGCAATCACGCGCATATGTGGGCGCACTCGTTGACCCAGCCGCAGGAGTGCAATCACGATGATCAGAATGATGACCGCAAGGCTGATGAAGAACTGCAACTGGTAATCGGGGTTGCGGAAGGCGGTGAGTATCTGTGGGTAGCCCGGCATGCCCAGCGATGCCACCGCCGCACAACCCACTGCCGCGAGCATGCGATTGATCCTGTCGGGAATATCGCCGGCTAGCAGCGCACCCGCAAGGGCGGCAGCCCACAGCGGCAGATAGAACCACTGGTTCAGAAATACCCCAGCGCCGGGGGTGAAGTGCGTGAACACTGCCAGTTCGTGCGCGCTTAGCGTCAGCGCCGCCGTCTTGTGCGCCACCCACGGCGCGAAGTGGCCGATCAACAAGAGCAATGCCGCGGCGGGGACGATGAATCGCGCGACGATCATTGGGTAGAGTGTGGTGTTTGTTTTCAACCCACAAAGTTTAGCATCGGTCTGCATCAGGTTGAATTCGCAGTAGTTCGCAGTAGAATGATGCGCGCAAATATGAATACCAATGACATCGCCCGCGCGCGCAGCGCGATACCCGTCCTCAGTCAAACCCTTTATTTAAACACCGGCACTTCAGGGCTTCCCGCACAACCCGTTGTGGAAAAGCTCCTCGAGTTAACCCGCTATTCGGAGCTGGGCGGGTTGCCCGCCTATTACGAAGTGAGCCAGCAAGCCATCCAGGCGCGCAACCGGCTGGCCAAGTTCCTCGGCGCAGCCGAGGATGAACTAGCGTTTACATGGAATGCATCGCATAGCCTGAACTCCGCCATGTGGCTGCGCTGGGACGCCCTGCGCGCGTCGCCGGACAAACCGGTGGATGTGTTGATCTCGGATCACGAGTACCCCACCACCGATATGATCTTCGACTACTTGCAACAGGTCGGGAAGATACGCCTGATCCGCTACAAACTCAGCCCTGATGCGACCGAGGTAATCGAGAGCCTGAACGCGAATGTGACCGACGCGTCACGGGTGCTGGTCGCCAGTCACGTGTGCTGCAACACCGGCCTGAGGGCCGACGTCAAGGCGATCAGCGCATGGTGTCGCGAGCGCGGCATCGCGTCGTACATCGACGGCGCACAGGCGGCAGGACAATTCAACATTGACCTGCACGATATCGGGTGCGACATCTACATCAGCAACGGCCATAAGTGGTTGTACGGGCCTAATGGCGTCGGGCTGCTCTATGTGCGCAAAGACTTCATCGAACAACTCGACCCGCCGATGGTCGGCGCTGGGACGATTGTGTGGGATCACCCGATTAAATGGGTCGAAGGCGCGTCGCGTTTCGAGTTGCAGGCTACCCGTCCCGTGCAGGTGTTCGCGACGATGAACGCTGTGTTGGACTGGTATGAGAGCTTCGGCCCGGGCGCCATTGAGGCGCGCATGCGCGAACTATCGGATTATTTCAAGCGGCGCGTGCTCGAACAGCCGGAGCGCTACAGGCTGATTTGCCCGCTGCCGTGGGAACAATCCTCGGCGATGGCGAGCATCCAGTTCCCCGGTAAAACGATCAAGGAGATCGGCGAGTTTGTGGGGCGGATGTTCCAGGAGAAGAAAGCCATCCTGCGGCCTGTCGGCGAGCCATTCGACGCGATCCGCATGTCGATGGCGTACTACAACACCGAGGACGAGTATGAGCAGTTCTTCAAGCTGTGCGAGACCGAGTTTAAGTAACGACCTTTGCTGAGGTTGTGAGTTCCCCTGCAAAGGTTACTCGTGACACCAGCCCTGCGAAGGGTTTCGATTGGGTTCGTCACTTGCAAGCCCAACCTTCGCAGGGGATCAGTTAGGGTCAGAACGTTATCGTCAGTCTCTTCAGGAAGTCTGCGTGTTCTGCGGAGTTTAACCCCTGTTGCAGGCTCTTTAGAACATCGGCCAGATTGCCGGATATCAACGCAGTCATGTTCAACCACAGACCTGGGAACGTCTTACTGCGTATGATCCCATCCACATCGGCGCCCAGTGGGAGATAGTCGCCATTCGTTGAGTCCAGCGCCCACCAGTCAAATCGGCGCTCGTAGACTTGCCAGACTGCATATTCCTGCACGCCTGCACGGCGATATACCCTGAACTTATCATGGAGATCGTTCGATGCGCTGCTGACCGCAATTTCGACGATGAGTTCCGGCGCCCCCTGGAGGTAACCGTCCGGTGTCACCTGGGCGGCGCCTCCGGCTGCGGCATCAATGTGCAGTAGCGCGTCCGGCTGCAATTCGTTGTCTATATCGATACGCACCGTGGCGTTGTCTGCACACGCGGTATACGGTGTGCTTGCCGCATAAACACTCAACCACGTGATGACTTTACTGTGTGGCACGGCATG
>Ga0114951_10002132_pt1 | contig 22951 bp, 17 predicted proteins | sample AM7aDNAmetaG_FD_88677 | JGI IMG/M metagenome (GOLD analysis project Ga0114951, IMG submission 88677) | Freshwater microbial communities from Finland to study Microbial Dark Matter (Phase II) - AM7a DNA metaG | ecosystem: Environmental > Aquatic > Freshwater > Lake | place: Finland: Lake Alinen... | reverse complement strand
TTTTCGGATGCTAATTTATTTTGCCTTGTTTTCCGCCTCTTGCTTTGCAGAATACTGAATGTCTGCACAATAAACAATCCTTTGATAAAGTTGAAAAATGATTTATAGAGGAAATATACAAAAAGCAGGCACGTTTCGCAAGGATTAAAAAACCTTTACTTATTATTCTGAATCAATTCAAGTGCTTTAAGTGTCAATGCAGAATCTTCACGGATATGTAATTTAACCGACAACAGAATAGCTTCACCGAAAAGATCGGGGTTTTGTTTGATCCGTTTTTTCTGAACGGAAATTGCTCTTTTCTTTTCGTAATACTTTTTATATTCTTTTGGGTTGGTATACAATAAGTAAGCATCTTCGATAAAACCGGAACCCATTCTGGGCAGGTTCCCGTCTGAATTTAGTATCAGTATCACTTTGTTCTCTTCTATTTTTTCTTTCAGATCGTATTCCCATACTTCTTTTACCGGGTTGGTTTCTGGTACAACGGTGTTATAATAATACCAGAATTCTCCATTATCAAATACATTCTGCATTACACCCAGATATAAGAATCCTCTGTAATAACTATCACCGATACCGAGAACTTTGATAGGTTTTGCTTCTTTACCGGCAGTGTATTGTAAATCGGGATATGCCATGGGTATGCTCACGGGTTCTTTCATGAGGTTAGCCTTTTTGATGATATCGCCATCCCTGACTTTTGGTTCAGAGGGATATTCAACATTGCTCCAGGTAAGATGAGGAAGAGAACAGTTATGTATTTTCTCAATATACCTGATGATTGAATCAGCTGCAAGGCATTCTCCGTAGTAGCTCCAGTGATGTCCGAACTGCGGGAACAGCGGATATTTCGACAAAGGTTTGATCTTGAGAAACCAGGATTGAAAATCAATGTAATTAATATTGTATTCCCTGCTTTTAGCAATATAGGTCTCATAGTTTGTAAGGTGTCGGGAAAGTCTATTGTACTTTGAGGGTAAATACTCGGTGCAAAAAGTTCCTTTTCCGGGAGCAAAGATGTAAATGACATCAATACCTTTCTTTTTCAGGGTGTCCTGTATCACTTTTGCTTTCCTGATTTTTTCGGTGATGACCTTATCCCCGGCGTAATCACGGCCCAGATATGCATCTATATAACCGGTTGAGAAAATGTAATGATCTTTTCCAAAAGTAAAACCATTCACATTGATTTTATTAAACAACAGGTAATCGATCTGGTTCTTAAGTGGCGTCAGCTTTTTGCCGAAATTTGAATACGTTTTCAGATTTTCTTCATATTTTTTCTGAAAGCTTCCATCAAACCATGAGGCAAAGGAAAACTTCAGAGAGGTTGCCTCGCTGACAGCGTCTTTTCCGGCAGGAATAATCTGGTAGAGAATAGTAACTGCAAGGAGAATGAGCACTGCAAACCAAATGGTCTTCAGTACAGAAGGCTTTTCTTCGGCCTTTTTACTTATTTTTTTTTCGGGCGCTTTTACCGGAGGTCTGTTTGTCTTTTTGTATGGTTTTGGCATGACCGTTCTTTTTAAGCTTAAAACCTGAAATAAATAAAAGGATTAAACGATGAACCACTGACGATGGTCAGGGAAACAAAATAAAGGAAAACACTTATACATACAAAAAGAATGGTCAGTTTTTTATCCAGCCCCGTATAGAATATTTTATCATGAAGGGCTTTGGCCCTTGTATTCAGGGTGAAGACGGAGAAGAAGAGGGCAATAAAAATGACCACATCGAAATCGTTGTTGGTAATAACAGTCTTCATATCGTTGAAATCGAAAGAGAACATCCTTCCGGTGAATTGAAACGCCTGATGTATATTATCTTCCCTGAAGAAGACCCAGCCAATGACAACAATAATGAAAGTAATAAAAATGTTGGGGTATTTCCCGATTTTTTCTTTCAGCCTGAGCAGAAAACTCCTTTCCAGAACGAGAAATAGACCATGATAGGCACCCCAGAATACAAAACTCCATGATGCGCCGTGCCATAAGCCGGAAGCCAGGAACACTATAGTCAGGTTGAGGTACAGCCGGTAAGGATTTACTTTATTGCCACCCAAAGGAATGTAAAGATAGTTTTTCATCCAGGCTCCCAGTGTCATATGCCAACGCCTCCAGAAATCGGTAATACTTAAGGATGTATATGGATTATTGAAGTTTTCCGGAAATCTGAATCCCATGATTTTACCGATACCCAGAGCCATGTCGGAGTATCCGGAAAAATCGAAATAAATCTGGAAAGTATAGGCAATAGCACCCACCCATGCTGAGATGGTGTTAATTTGCGAAGGATCCAGCGAGAAAATAGCATCGGCCTGTTGGCCCATGACATTGGCAATGAGCACTTTTTTACTGAGTCCGATGCTGAACTGTATGAAGCCCATAAGTCTGTTTTCGGCAGTTTCATTTTTCACATGTCCGGTGATTTGGTCGGATATCTGGTGATATCTGACAATGGGGCCGGCAATAAGTTTGGGAAACATGATTATATACAGCTGATACTCCCAGAAATTATGTAAGGGCTTATGTACACGCCTGTAAACATCCACTGAATAGGTTATACTTTCGAAGGTATAAAAGGAAATACCGATAGGAAGCAGGATCTTGGCAATATGTATTCCACCACTCCCTATGTTTAGTAGATGGTATAATCCATTCAGATTATCAATGAAAAAGTTGAAATATTTAAAGTAAAAAAGAAGGCTGAAGTTAACAGAAATAGAAAGGATAAGAAATAAAAGTCTGTGTGAGCGGGTTTCCTTTTTATTCATATACCTTACCAGCCAGAAATCGACAAAAGTAGTGCCGAGTATGGCAAAGATGAATTTTGGACCGCCCCAGCTGTAAAAGAATATGCTTGCCAGCAGAATGAACGTGTTCTTTACATTGACTTTTTTTGGCAGAAAATGATAAATCAGAATGAAAGCTGGAAGGAAATATGCCAGAAAGTACAAACTGCTGAATACCATAGAAATTTATCTGTTGTTTAGTTCTGGTTTATGCTGACATTGTTCCGGATGACTTCAGAATTTTTTGATTTGCGAAAGTAAATAATATTTTAGAAAGTGAAGCTTATTCTTTAATGAAAGTCACAGAAAATGACTTTAAAGAAGATTTTAACCGGCAAAAATAGAATCCGGCAGGCAGGTCTTCTATTGATATATTAAGTTTTTCAGGCCCGGCGGCAGTCCGATAATAGGTATTTGTCAGGACCTCTTTCCCATAGATGTCAACGATAGAAATGATGCTAATTTTTTCCTCTGATGGAGGTAAATACAATTCTATTTTTTCTGAAGCCGGGTTAGGTGAAATAAACGGTTTACCACAGTCCTTTATTACCGGATTTAGTTGTGATGTGTAATCCTGTATAAGATTGACTGACTTTTGTACTTCAAATGTATTGCTGTCGGGGGAGTTGTCACAGACGAGCAATTTTAAGGTATATGCACCGGCAGGCAGACCATAGGTGTTCCAGACTGCCAGTGTGTCGTTCCTGACTTCATGTGGTGTTCTTTCTTTTAATAAAATCCATTGTGTTTCGCCGGGTTTCTGATAGTACAATTCGTACCAGGCGAAATCCATCAGATAGCTCACAGGTCCCCGGTCAATCCAGGCAGAGCCTGTAATTGTGACGAGTGTATCGGTACAGGCAGGCGCTGCATGACTGATGTTTTCCATCCAGGCAACACCGCCCCAATAAGGGATAGGATCATCCGGCAGGACACTCTGGAGGCAGATCAGGATAGAATTTCCTAAGGCAGAAGCTGAACCATTTGTCATAACGGAATAGGCATAGACAAAAATTCCGTTCTTTTCACTTCTTACTGATGTCGTTGAAGAATTTCCCCAGGCGATGATAAATGAAGTATCGCCAGCCCAGAAATAGCCTCCTGAACCATCAACCATAATATTCTGAGTGTTTACTACTGACCTGCCCATGGCACCTATTTCACCCAGGATACAACCTGTAATATTGATAGTTGAATGCTCCATGGGGTAAATGCTCCATGTCATCACTGAGCTGCTTAACAGTCTTAAATGGCGATCTGGAAGATTGGCCGTGAAGTCAGTGTAAACAGTGTTGTTAACAAGTCCGCTTACTGCAATGGTGTCACTACCCATAAACCATAAGCCGATGGATCTTACAACCGAGTTAGTTATCGTTATGTCTGAATTATTCAGGGGCATCAGTCCCCACATAACATCGCTGCAATTGCTGAGGTTGACGCTATAGTGTATTCCTGAAACACCCGCGCTCGACGAATTGACCTGATAATTCACTCCCGAGCTTCCGTCGGGGAAAGTTTTATTAAAAACACCTCCTGAGGGTACCTGATGCCATAATAAAACTGTGTTTGCATTGGTGAAATCGAGGACTGCTTTTTCTGTCAGGATAAACTCACCCGCCTGGTTGGTACCGTTGATCCTTATATTCGCATTTCCATACAGACCACAGGTGGTGAATCCAATATTGGTGACATCATCCATTTCTACGTGTGAAGAATCGGTGATGGCAAGGTTGTGTGATAAGCCACTGTGATCGAGGGTGGTATGACGGTATTTTACAGACCCGTTAGCTGCAACCATCAGCTCTCTTTCGTAAAAGTACTGCTGGGGTATATACAGGTAGGATGAGTCGGCTTCGAGGCATGAATGTTCGCCCCAAACAACGATATCGCCTAAAATGGTGGCGTGAGCATTGCGGAATCTCAGCCAGCCGCCGTTCACAATATAAACCGGTCCGTCGTGTATCCACGTCCCGGTCACAGTAACGGTATCAAAAACGAACAGAGTATCCCTGTTTTTTGTGCTTTTCTTAGCTTTAGGAGGTTTGATAATGTGCATTTTACCGGTCAACTGAAGCACACCGGAATGGACGTTGTTATGAACAGTTTCGCGTTGTTTAATCGTTTCATTAGACTGTAAAGCAGAATACTTTTCGAATGCTTTCTTAACCTCTTTCAGTGAAAGGTTTGAATTATTCTGTGAAAGAGCTAGATAGGGGAAAATGAACAAGAAAAAGAAAAATGTCTTTGCTTTCATTGGTTTCGGATAAAGAAATACAGTACAAACATACACAAATCAGCTTCGATACTTAGTTTGCCTGTGCATTTTTTTTTATTTTATGTTAGATTTTTAATAGGATCAGAATCTGATGACTAACGACTGATGTCTGAAAATTATATTATTAAGGCTGTTCATCCTGTTACGAAAAAATTTGTATGTTTGTAAAAAAAGAACCAGATGAAATATTGTAAATTCTCTTTAATAATAATGCTGTTGGTCTTTGCATTAAATGCCAGAAGCCAGAATGAGCCGAAATACCTTTTTGAAAAATCCAAACTTTCCGTTAGTGCTTTTGGTGCTCCTTATGCAGAATTTTCCATGCTAAACGACCAGTTTGCATTTACGGGCGGAGGCGGAGCAGCTTTGATCTTCAATAATTCTTTTTTTATCGGCGGATATGGCGCAGGACTTGTTACACATCACTATCGCAGTGGATTGGATTCTGTTGTTCTAATTAAAAACCCTCGGATTTCTTTCCGCCATGGTGGCTTATGGCTGGGATATGCTTTTAAAGCAAATAGCCTGGTTCATGCAGCTATCAGTGCAAAAGTAGGATGGGGAAATATCTCTTTATATGATTCGGGCACAGACCCTGATTATGAAGGTAACAAAGCTCAGGATAGGGTGATGGTAATCACTCCGCAGGTGGAAATAGAACTGAATATTACTTCATGGCTAAAGCTGAACGTTGGTGCAGGTTACCGTATTGTCGCCGGGATAGATAAAGCGTACCGTTTTAAAGATAGCCAGACTGAAATCAAGTATTACAATTCAAAAGATTTTAATAGTCCTGTCGGAACAATTTCTTTGCTTATCGGAGGATTTACAAAGAAGCCAAAACAATAAAATATTTTTTGTTTATGCGTTGTCCCTGCCCGCATTATATGCTTTTGATTTTCGCGGTATTTTTCGCTATAGGCGGTATTGCACAGACTTCTGTTAAATATACAGTCAGCGGGAGCATTAAAGACAAGGTTAACGGGGAAACGATGCCGGGGGCAACAGTTTTTATAAAAGAATTGAAAACCGGAACTGTAACCAATGTATATGGTTTTTATTCAATCAGTCTTGCCAAAGGGACGTATAGTCTTGTATTTTCTTATGTCGGTTATGAACCTGTTGAGCAGCAGATCATCCTATCCAAAAATATTATCATCAATACGGAACTTTCAAGGAAACAACAGGAATTGAAAGAAGTGACCATCACAGGTTCCAAAGGCAATGAAAATATAATCAGTACTGAAACCGGAACTATCAAGGTGGAGATGGAAGCGGTGAAGAAGATACCAGCGCTTTTAGGTGAGATAGATGTGATCAAAGCCATTCAGCTTTTACCAGGTGTTCAGACTGCAGCGGAAGGTTCGTCGGGGTTTAGTGTGCGGGGTGGTAATCCCGATCAGAACCTGATCGTCCTTGATGAGGCTACGGTATACAATGCATCCCACCTGATGGGTTTCTTTTCGGTTTTTAATCAGGATGCCATCAAAGATTTCAAGCTGTATAAAGGAGATATACCTGCTGAATATGGAGGAAGACTTTCATCACTTGTTGACGTCAGGATGAAAGAAGGGAATATGAAGCATTTTACCGTGAACGGAGGTATAGGGACAATTGCCAGCCGTCTTACCATTGAAGCTCCAATTGTTAAGGATAAGAGCTCATTTATTATTTCAGGAAGAAGGACCTATGCCGACATTTTCCTCCCTTTAGCCAAAGATCCTGAGTTGCGTGATAATAAACTCCACTTTTATGATGTCAATGCAAAGGTTAACCTAATACTTGATCAGAATAACAGAATCTTTGTTTCGGGTTACCTTGGTGAGGATATTTTCCTGTACAGTGACCGTTTTGGCTTCTCGTTTGGCAACCAGACCCTGACTTTGAGATGGAATCATCTGTTTTCCAGTAAGTTATTCTGTAATTATACTGTAATATACAGCAAGTATAATTATAAGCTTTTTCAGACCGGTGCCACCCGTGGCTTTGACTGGCAGTCTTATCTTACTGATTATGGAGGAAAAGTGGATTTTAGTTATTATTTCAACCTGAAGAATACCATGAAATTCGGAGCTTTTTTTATCCACCATAAGTTTAATCCCGGTGTCATCAAGTCGTCTTCTACCGAGAATCCGATGGACCCCTTCTACATTCCCCAGTCGCGCACGCTTGATTATGGCATTTATGCGGGCAATGAGCAAAAGTTTGGGAGCAGGCTTACTGTTGATTATGGTTTGCGATTTACTGTTTATCAGAATATCGGATTCGGAACAGATTATAAGATCAACGATCAGTTTGAGGTTACCGATACCCTGATTCAGCCGAGAGGACACATTTATCATACGTATTATGGTATAGAGCCACGGATATCGGCATCCTTTGTGATCAGTCAGTCCTCTTCATTAAAAGCAAGTTACGCGCGAACAAACCAGTTTATGCAGATCGCTCAGAACTCAACTGCCGGTTCTGCACTTGATATTTGGTTTACGGCCAGTCCTAATGTGAAACCACAGATGGCTGACCAGGTTTCAGTCGGATATTTCCATAATTTTTTTAGAAATGTGATAGAAGCCTCTATAGAGTTATATTATAAGAAAATGTACAACCAGATCGATTTTAAGGATCACGCTGAGCTCATCCTTAATCCCAAGCTTGAAGCAGAGCTCAGGTTTGGAACGACCACGGCGTATGGCGCGGAGTTTTTTATCCGTAAAAATACAGGGAAGCTGACAGGCTGGGTTTCTTATACCCTGTCGAAAGCAGAACGCAGGTTCAGGGATATTAACAACGGTAACCCATATCCGGCTCCTTATGATAAGACACATAATCTGGCAATCGTAATAAATTATGATATTACCCGTAAGATCAGCCTTGGAGCCAACTGGGTTTATTATACCGGTAATCCTATTACATTGCCAACAGGGAGGTTTTTTTACACCAATACCGTTATTCCCGTTTATTCTGACCGAAACTCATACAGGATGCCCGATTATCACCGGCTCGATTTTTCATTCACCTATAAATTCAACCCGGGCGGGCGCTTCCGTACCGAGCTGAACCTGTCATTATATAATGTTTATGCCCGCCATAACCCATGGATGTATTATTTTGACACAGCAGAAGGTTCGAATGATCCTAACGTTATGGAACCCTTTATGATTTACCTGTTTACTATTGTGCCGGCATTAACTCTGAATTTTCACTTTTAGCTATGAAAAGAAAAATCATACTATTCTTTATTGTCGGGTTGATCATATACAGCTGTAAGGAAAAGATTGACCTGACACTCGATAGCTCATATGTACGACTTGTTGTGGAAGGTGCTGTTACGGACGAAGCCAGGGTCCAGAGTGTGACACTGACACTCACCAGCGATTATTTATCGAATAAGCCATCACCGAGGGTAAGCGGAGCGATGGTTAAGATCGTCGGGATGAACCAATCAGGACAGCAGGAAACGGTGATGCCTCTTACCGAATCTGAACCCGGATTTTATACCACACAGGGTGCTTTTAAAGGAATCGCAGGCAAATGGTATAAAGTGGTCATACAGAATGTCACTATTGGAAATACGACAAAGGATTACGAGTCCTATCCGGAGATGCTTAGTCTGGCTCCACCTATCGATTCGCTTCTGCTTAAAAGTAATTCGACCCATGATAAGTGGAATATCTCAGTCAGTTTCCATGATAATGAAGCAACCCATGATTTTTATATGTTCAATTATTCGCGCAACGGCATCATGCAAACTGATACCATTTCGAAAATTGCCTATGCCAGTGACGAATATTTTAACGGGCAATTTTTGTCGCTCGAGAGGGTTCACAGAGGTATAACAGATCTTGAATACGGCGACACTGTTACGGAATACCTGTCGGTAATCCCGGAAAGATTTTACAAATTCTTAGTTGCTGCCAATGCAGAAGCTGAACCTGATGTCCCTTTGTTTGCAGGACCTCCGGCCAATGTTCCGGGAAATATCAACAACGGGGCTCTTGGCTTTTTTAACGTGTATTCCGTGTCGAAGGCATCAACAATAGCAAAACACAGATAATGAACTTCAGGGTTTACAAATCTTCTGCCGGCTCAGGCAAAACATACACCCTCGTAAAGGAATACCTGGCATTGATACTGGAGAATCCTGATAACTTCAGCCATATTCTGTCAGTAACTTTTACCAATAAGGCGGCCAATGAGATGAAAACCCGCATCCTCGACAATCTGAAAGATATTGGTACAGGTGATGTCAATTCGGTAGCATACAGGCATTTACTCCCCGATCTGATGGAGATCACAGGACTGTCAAAGGAAATGATCATTGACAACGCTGCCATTATTCTACGTAAGATACTACATAATTATTCCGATTTTTCGGTCGGAACTATTGATAGCTTTGTTCATCGGATAATACGTCGTTTCTCTTTTGAACTTCATCTGCCCGGACAGTTTGATGTCATCGTTGATGAAGATGATATTCTCACTGAAGCCGTTGATCTTCTTCTTAGCAAGGCAGGTTATGATGAAGCGCTTACCCGCACACTGATCGAATTTACCGAATCCAAAGCAGAGGAGGATAAAAGCTGGCATATTGAAAACGATATCTTTGAATTTTCGAAATACCTGCTTAAGGAATCTGCAGGCCCTTATACTGATAAACTTGGAATGCTAAGCCTGGATGATTTCACTTTGATAAGGAATAAAGTCTTCAAAAAAATAAAATTATTCGAGAATACCGTTAAGGAAAAAGGTAAAGAGATTACTGACCTGATTCGCAAAGCAGGTATTAGTGATGAGGCATTTTTCAGGGGTAAAACAGGTGTAGTATCTTATTTCAGATATCTCCAGGAATGCAGGACTGATAAATTATTGCCTAATTCTTATGTGCAAACAACATTTGAAGATGATAAATGGTATGGTGCAAACGCCACACCTGAAGATAAGGCTGCAATTGATTCCATAAAAGAAAGTATCAGGAAGGCTTATCTCTTCCTGAAAGATTTTTTGGAAAAACAACTGTCAGATTACAAACTTTTTAGTCTGGTCAACAGAAATATTTATACGGTTGCTTTACTCAATGAGATCAAGAAGGTGATCAATGAGCTGAAAGAGCAGAATAATATTCTGCTGATATCCGAATTCAACAGAAAAATTGCTGAAGTAGTTCAGAAAGAACCTGTTCCTTATATCTATGAGAGGGCAGGTGAGAAATATAAACATTTCCTGGTGGATGAATTTCAGGATACATCCGTACTCCAATGGCATAATCTGATCCCGTTATTCGAAGAATCTTTATCGAACGGGAATGTCAATATGATCGTAGGAGATGGCAAGCAGTCCATATACCGCTGGCGTGATGGTGAAGTGGAACAGTTTGCCAGCCTGCCGGAAATATACTTAAAAGAAAACAACCCTGTTATTGCTGCTAAGGAGGATATTCTGAAAAGGAATTATTTTGAGCAGCCTCTGAACAGGAATTTCCGATCTCGGAAAGAAATCGTCGAGTTCAACAATTCATTCTTTGAAACAATTGCCTTACACCCTGATTTTGCGCTGAAAAATATTTATGACAAATGCAGGCAGCTATCTGACGAATGCAGACCCGGAGGGTTTGTTAATATTGAATTCATTGTAAAAGAAGGAGCTAAGGCCGAATTTGAAGAGAAGTATCTCTACAGGATCAGAGAAATTATCGAAGAGCTTCTTGCCGGTAATTATCAGCCCGAAGATATAGCGATATTATGCAGAAGTAATTATTATGCCAGCATGATTGCTTCATTCCTGATGAAAAACAATATCGAAGTCATCTCTTCCGAATCTCTGTTGCTGAGCAGTTCTCCTTTGGTTGGTTTTATGATCTGCACTCTGCTATATATGGTAGATCCCTTTAATCAGGTTGCTGTAGCCGGAATACTTGCTCACCTGTTTAACCGTGGCAAAGTCAGTGCGGATAGTCTTCATGAATTGTTAAAAACAGTGAAACACAAAGATGGAAGCTTCGGGCGCATGTTAAAAGAAAACGGGTATGAAATAGATTATTATAGAATGAGGTCTCTCCCCGTTTATGAGCTGTGCGAAGAAATGATCCGGATTTTTAAATTAAACGACAAACCTGATCATTACCTGCAGTTTTTCTTAGATGCTGTATTTGAACTGACTTCAAAATCTGTAATTTCCCTTGATGATATTCCTGAGTGGTGGGAAGAGCAGAAGAGCAAACTTTCTGTCATATCGCCCGAAGGACTGAATGCAGTAAGGGTGATGACTATTCACAAATCAAAAGGGCTGGAGTTTCCGGTGGTTATTTACCCTTTTGCCAACGAAAAACTTAAGGTAACGAATTCCTCGTTATGGGTCGGTGTGGACCATCCTGAGCTAAAAGAATTGCCTGCGGTGCTTATTCCGGTCAATAAAGAAGGTATGGAAGGCACTGTTTATGAGGATGTTTTTAGGAATGAATATGATAAATCATTTCTCGATATGGTAAATATTGTTTATGTTGCCATGACACGACCTGTGGACAGGTTGTATGTGATTACCCAGGCAGTTAAAAAAAAGGAGTTAAGTATTAAAGCCGTTCCCGATCTGTTTAAATACGTTCTACAGCAGTCAGGCCAATATGAAGAAAGTAAGTTATCCTATAGTTTCGGAAGTAAAGAAAAGGGACCTGTTATTGAAGGTGAAAAAGTAGACAAGAGAATCATTTTAAATACAATGAACTCTTCTGACTGGCGTGACCGTATAAAGACGCGCACAACTGTCTCAGATGTGTTTTTATCAGAAACAGAAGATAAAAGCCGGGCCTGGGGGAATATTATTCATCTTGCTCTTTCACTTATATTCACAGATGATGATATTAAGCCTGTTCTGAAAAAGATGGTCTCTGACTCTGTCATCAGTGAAGAAGAAAAAGAGCAACTGGAAATCAGTTTAAAAAAGGTACTGAATCACAAAGATGCCGGAGTTTTTTTTGCACCGGGTCTGGATATTAAAATGGAAGCGGAACTGGTTAATGCTGATGGTGATTTCTATCGTCCCGACCGTATTGTCTTTAAAGAAGATGAAACTATTGTGATTGATTTTAAAACGGGTAAAAGAGATGAAAAGCATGCCGGCCAACTCCAGAATTACGCCCGTTTACTGTCCGAAATGGGATATGTCAACATCAGTAAATACCTGATTTACCTTTCAGATGAGGTGGAATTAATAAGAATTGCCTGATGATCAGGTTAGGGAAAATTAAGTAGATTAAAACGGGAAATTATATTGTGTCAATCCCATTTCAGTCTGCATAATCTTCACTTCTTTCTGAAGCTGTTCATTCAGTGGAACACCTTTATCCTTACGGTACAGCCAGGTCAAATATTCTTTTTCACCCGGGGTATAAATCCGTTCGGCTCCTGGCATCTTTTTCGAATTACGCAGCTCACGTAATATGTCACCAGTAGTTTTCCTGAATTCTGCAGGTTCAATAAATGCATTGATATCAATGGCAATAAAGAAATGCCCCAGGTGATAGGGGACATTCTTTCCATCCTTTTTCCCGGTGAGCATCTTCAGGTAACTTCCAGCCTGCAGTGCTGCAGACATGATTTCAACAACTGTAGCATACCCGTAACCTTTATAACCGCCCATTTCTTCACCTATCCCGCCTAAAGGGGCTAATGCAGCGGTCCCTTTAGTCAGCTCTACAAGGATTTCTCCTGAATTCGTCTTTGTCCCACCGTCTTCACCAATAACCCAACCCGCAGGGCAGGGTTTTCCGATGCGATCGTACAGTTCTATTTTACCTCTCTGGGTGATGGAAGTGGCGCAATCAAGAAAAAACGGGAAATCTTCGTCGGTAGGCATGGCAAAGGTAAGAGGGTTGGTTCCGAGCATGTTTTCCACACCAAAAGTGGGAGGGATGGAAGGGCGGGCATTTGTTCCTGTAATGCCTATCATGTCATTATCAACAGCCATCAGTGGATAATAGCCGGCAATGCCATAATGGGAAGAGTTACGAACTGTTACCATACCCAAACCGTATTTCTTTGCTTTATCGATACACATATCCATGGCTTTTTTTGAGATCACATGTCCCATACCGTCATGCCCGTCGATAACAGCTGTAGTGGCAGTTTCGCGGACAATTTCAAATTGGGTAACCGGGAACTGCACAGTGCCCAGTTTAATGCGGTCGTAATAAATGGGTTTCATACGGTTGATGCCATGTGAGTCAATACCTCTTTTATCAGCAGCAATCAGTACATTGGCACATATATCAGCGTCTTCTGAAGGAACACCAAGACCTTTAAATACATCCGACATGAACTTTTCCATGATGTCAAACGATATCCACACAATTTTTTCTTCCATATACTATAAGATTTATATTGTTTATTAAAATAGATTTTTAGAATCGTAAAATTAGTTAAAATTAAAAACCATTTGATGAATTGTTTACAAAAAACAACTTTGCAGTCATTAGCTTTATCCTATTTCTCTCTCTCATTTTATCTCTATCTTTGCATTATGAAACATAAAACGGTTGCCTTACATACGCTTGGATGCAAACTGAATTTTTCCGAATCATCGGATATCGGACGCCATTTACAGGCAGAAGGCTATAAAACCGTCGATTTTCGCGAAATTGCTGATATTTATGTTGTGAATACCTGTACAGTGACTGATACGGCTGAGAAAAAATGCAGGCAGGCTATCAGGCAGGCTGTGAGCCGGAATCCGAGGGCCATTGTTGCCGTTATTGGTTGTTTTTCGGAAGTGAAGAGAGATGTAATAGCTGCTATGGATGGTGTGCATATAGTTCTGGGGAATGAAGAGAAATTCAGACTTCCTCAATATCTGAAAGAATTTGAAGTATCGAATCATCCTGCCATTGCTGAGCATGATATCAATCAAGAGTCAGCCTTTCATCCTGCATATTCTTCCGGCGACCGGACACGATCTTTCTTCAAAATACAGGACGGTTGTGATTATTTTTGTACTTATTGCAATGTACCCAGTGCCAGGGGAAGAAGCCGCAGCGGGACAATTGCAGAAACGCTGAAAACAGCCAGTGAAATTGATGCATCAGGAATGAAAGAGATGATACTTACCGGCGTGAATACGGGTGATTTCGGCAGGAAAAACAACGAGAAATTCATTGAGCTGCTCGTTGAACTCGAAAAGCTTGAACATATCAAAAGGATCAGGATTTCTTCCATCGAACCGGAATTGCTTACAGATGAAATTATCGACCTTGTCGCCGGCTCTCCTGTTTTTCTTCCTCATTTTCATCTGCCTCTTCAGTCGGGCTCTGATATGATACTGAAGCAAATGAACAGGAAATACGATACATCACTGTTCAGAGAAAAAGTGCGTAAGATCAAAGAACGGATACCGCATTGTTGTATAGCCATTGATCTTATCACAGGTTTTCCGGGTGAGACAGGTGAGTTTTTTGAAGAAACGTTGAAATTCATTGAAACGATAGATGTTTCTTATATGCATATTTTCCCTTATTCTGTTCGGCCAGGCACCCAGGCAGCCCGGATGCCGTTGCAGGTGAATTTTGCCACATGTAAACACAGAAGCGCAGTGCTGCACGAATTGTCGGAAAGAAAAAAAACTAGTTTCTACCGTCAGCATGAAGGAACAATACGTAAAGTCCTTTTTGAATCGGAAAAGCATGGCGCTTTCATGTTTGGTTTTACCGATAATTACATCAGGGTGAAAACGACTTATGATAAATCTTTAATCAACGAAATAGTGGAAGTGTTGCTCCTGAAAACAGATGTTGACGGCATCTGTAATATCCGTTTATTATAAAAAAAATGATACGTAATATTTTATATTTACTCAACAAATTAACCCATGCTATGAAAAAAAATCTTCTGATTTCTTTACTTTTTTTTACTTTCACTTGTTCAGCACAGTTGATTGTAAAGGACTCTGTAATATTGCACTTAAACAATGCCCAGGTTATCGATTATTATAATTCCAATGGCATTCCTCCTTTTCTGTTCCCACCTAAATGGGAAGTTGATGTTCACCGTGTGATCTATCACACTCCCGATCCTCATGGCGTTCAGACGATAGCCTCCGGGCTGGTGATCATTCCGACCAACGATACATGTCCTGCACCTATGATGACATATCTTCATGGGACGCAAATGAACAAACATGATGTTTTCTCAAACCTCAACGGTGAATGGTTTATAGGTGTTGTTGCTGCTACAACCGGATATGCTGCAGCCTTTCCTGATTATCTTGGCCTGGGAGTTAGCCCCGGTCTTCATCCATATCAGCATGCTGCATCCGAAGCATCCTGTGCTATCGACCTGCTTCGTGCATTAAGACAGATCTGCGACTCGAACGATGTGGATCTGAACGGTCAGTTGTTTGTTATGGGCTATAGCCAGGGTGGACATGCTGCCATGGCAACTCACCGGGAAATACAGCAACATTTATCTGGTGAATTTACCGTTACTGCTTCAGCACCCATGTCAGGGCCTTATGACCTGAGTGGCGTTCAATTTGAAATGGTCGCTTCTTTCGATCCATACTCTCAACCCGGTTACCTTCCCTATCTGGTGATGTCCTTTCAATCGGTATACGGTAACCTTTACAGCAATTACTCCGAAATTTTCAAGCACCCTTATGACAGCATTATCCCACCTCTGATCCTGAGCGGAACACACTGGATGGGAGATGTAAACAATGTAATGCCCTCAGTGCCACGACTCATCATTGACTCAACCTATGCCGCTGCATTTTTCTCCGATACACTGCATCCGGCTATGCTTGCTTTAAAGGATAATGATGTTTATGACTGGCTGCCTCAGGCTCCTATGCGCATGGGATACTGTACATCCGATCAGGAGGTGACATACAGAAATGCCATCGTTGCCCTGAACCGGATGCACCAGCTTGGTGCTAACAATGTTAATGCGGTTTGCCAGGATACAACTTTGAGCCATTTTGACTGTGCCAGGCCATCTATACTTTTTACCAAATTTTGGTTCGACTCAATGGCACAATTTTGCCAGCAGCCACCTAATAGTATTTTATCACCTGAATTTGTTAACACCCAGATCAGTTTCAGACCCAATCCATGCATGGATGAACTGAATATTAGCTTCAGTAATAGCGGGAAAGAAGAATATACGGTGTATATTGTCGATATGGGAGGGAGAATTATCAGGATGTTTCCGGGAGTGATGGCTGATCATTTTACGTGCAATGTATCAGGCCTTAACAAAGGCAGTTATATTGTCATGGCTGACGGTAAAAAGCCATATTGGGGAAAACTGGTAAAACAATAGTTGGCCAACAGTTAATAACAATTGTTAAATTGAAAGATTAAAATATTAAATTATCATGAACACATTAATAGTTTACATTTCGAGTCATGGTTGTGCGGAAAAATCTGCAATGAAGCTAAAACAATTATTGCAAGGTGAAGTTAGTCTTTGCAATCTGAAAACCGATAAGGTTCCCCGGCTTGAACCTTTTAACAACATCATTGCAGGGGGCTCTATTCATGCCTCTAAGGTTCAGAAAAAGATGAAAGAATTCTGTATGATACATCATGAAACACTGTTGCAAAAGAAGCTGGGTTTGTTTTTATGTCATATGGAAGAAGGTGAAAAAGCTATGAAACAATTCGATGATGCTTACCCTGAGGATCTGAGAAATAAAGCCATTGCTCATGGTTTATTCGGTGGCGAGTTTGACTTTGAGAAAATGAACTTCTTCGAAAAATTGATTGTTAAAAAGGTTGCTAAAATAACCGAAAGCGTATTCAGATTAGATGAGTCTAAGATTCAGGAATTTGCAAAAAACTTTTCCTGAACCTGAACAAATTTTCCATAATTTTGTTATTGTGGAATTATAAATACAATTGAGCTACCTCAGGAAAATATTTTTATTTTACTACGACGGCTTCAAAGCGATGACCATTGGTAAAAAACTGTGGTCGATCATTTTGATCAAGTTATTTATCATGTTTATTATTCTGAAGCTCCTTTTTTTCCCGAATCTTTTAAAAAAGAACTTTAGCAGCGACCGGCAGCGGGGCGATTATGTAATGGAACAATTAACCAAATCCAAATAACTTATGACAGGAAATATTGATTTAACTCTGGTGGATTGGTCGAGGGCTCAGTTTGCCCTGACGGCAATTTACCATTATCTGTTTGTCCCGCTTACTCTGGGTCTGTCGTTTATGATTGCCATTATGGAGAGCATTTACGTTAAAACCGGAAAACCAGAATGGAAGCGGATCACTAAATTCTGGATGACGCTATTCGGAATTAATTTTGCCATAGGAGTGGCTACCGGAATTATTCTCGAATTCGAGTTCGGGACGAACTGGTCAAACTATTCCTGGTTTGTCGGTGATATTTTCGGTGCACCGCTTGCAATTGAAGGAATAATGGCCTTCTTCCTGGAGACGACTTTCATCGCAGTTATGTTCTTCGGCTGGAATAAGGTAAGTAAGAAATTTCACCTGGCATCGAGCTGGCTGGTAGCCATCGGCTCTAACCTTTCAGCATTGTGGATATTAGTTGCCAACGGGTGGATGCAAAACCCTGTCGGCATGCAGTTCAACCCCGACACAGCAAGAAATGAGATGGTGAATTTCTGGTCTGTGATCTTTTCACCTATGGCTGTAAATAAATTCCTCCATACTATCAGTTCAGCCTATGTGGTGTCAGCAATATTCATCATAGGTATCAGTGCCTGGTTTCTGCTGAAAAAGCGGGAGGCTTCCTTTGCTAAGAAAAGCATCGTTGTTGCTGCCATTTTCGGCCTGACAGCAGGATTGTTCAATGCCTTTACAGGTGACGGATCAGCCTTTAATGTGGCACAGAAACAGCCCATGAAGCTGGCAGCTATGGAAGGCTTATACAGGGGAAAAGAAAAGGCAGGTCTGGTCGTCTTTGGCATTCCTACACCCGGAAAACAGGTGAATGATGGGAAAAATGATTACCTCACCAGTATAGAAATTCCCAGACTACTTTCATTAATGGCTTACCGCAACGGCAATGCTTTCGTTCCCGGTGTTGAAGACCTGATCAACGGTGGCTTCAGAGTTTCCAGTGATTCTTCACTTGAACCTTCGGCACAGGAAAAGATACAGCGTGGCATCATTGCTATCACTACTCTGAGGGAATATAAAACAGCTAAAAAGAACAACGATACGTCGTTGGCAAGAAGCCTCGGGAGAAACTTTGACGCTTCAACACCTGAAGGAAAACATTTTCTGGATACCTATTTTAAATATTTTGGGTATGGCTATTTTTCAGATGCAAAAGAAATTATACCCAATGTACCTCTGGTTTTCTATAGTTTCAGGGTGATGGTTTTTCTGGGTGGATTTTTCGTAATGGTATTCCTGTTAAGCCTGATATTTGTGATTAAAAACAACATTCAGAAACGTAAATGGTTTTTAAAGCTGGCACTGATTTCTATACCATTGTCATTTATAGCTTCACAGGCAGGTTGGCTGGTGGCTGAAATGGGCAGGCAACCATGGACCATACAGGATCTTCTTCCTACAGTAGCTGCCGTGTCCCATATTAAGGCTTCTTCGGTGCAGATCACTTTCGTGCTTTTTGCCGTGCTTTTTACAGCATTGCTGATAGCAGAAGTAAGTATTATGATAAAACAAATCAAATCAGGACCTAAAGACGGAGGACAATAATCATGTTTGAAACTTTTTCATATCTGGCATTACAGCAATACTGGTATATCATTGTATCACTGCTGGGATCACTGCTTGTTTTTCTTCTGTTTGTACAGGGCGGGCAAACATTAATCTACACTCTGGGAAAGACCGATATTGAACGTACCATGCTGGTGAATTCACTGGGAAGAAAATGGGAGTTTACATTTACTACGCTGGTGACCTTCGGGGGAGCCTTTTTTGCTTCCTTTCCCTTGTTTTATTCAACAAGTTTTGGAGGTGCATACTGGGTCTGGATAGCGATATTATTTGCATTTATATTACAGGCTGTTGCTTATGAATATCGTAGTAAACCAAATAATGTGCTGGGTAAGAGAACCTTTGAATCCTTTTTGTTCATTAATGGCTTATTGGGTACAATTCTTATCGGGGCAGCCGTATCTACATTCTTTACCGGTTCCGAATTTTCGGTCAGCAAAATGAACATCACTAATCTCGGTGGTGCAGGCTCCAATGTGATCTCACAATGGCAGGGACCTGCTCACGGACTGGAGGCAGCACTCAACCTTCAGAATTTATCGCTTGGACTGACGCTTTTTTTTCTGGCTAGGATACTCGGTATTCTGTATTTTATGAACAATATTGACGACGATCAGATTATTAAAAGATCAAAGAAACATCTCCTTTTCAACACGATCCCCTTCCTTGTGTTTTTCATTTTATTTATCGTAAGATTGATGTTCCTTAACGGGTTTGCTTATGATCAGTTAACAAAGACCGTGACCATGGAATCTTATAAATATCTGCATAACCTCCTGGCAATGCCCGTGGTGTTGATCATGCTTTTGACCGGAGTAGTGCTTGTACTCACAGGAATATTGCTTCCCTTGTTTAGATATGAAAAGTTTGGACGCAATGGGATTTGGCTTGCAGGAACAGGTACCGTGTTTACAGTTCTGTCGGTGTTTATGCTCGCCGGGTTTAATCATACGGCCTATTATCCTTCCACTTTCGACCTTCAGAGTTCGTTAACCATTGAGAACAGTTCTTCGAGTAGGTTCACTCTGGTCGTCATGAGCTATGTTTCACTCCTGGTGCCCTTTGTGCTTGCTTATATCTTCTATGCCTGGAGATCAATTAACAACACCCGGGTTACAAGGAAAGAAATGGAAGAAGACTCTCATATTTATTAATCAATCTTCCGGAAAATGTTAGTACAGATATTGTGGTTATTAAGCTGGCCTGTTTTAATAATTTTCAGTTACTTTGTAATCCGAATTGTACTGAAAAAAATTGAAGACAAGCTTACAGAATAAAGTGCATCTTTTTTATGCCCCGAATGCGTCATCCGGTATTTTTCAGTTGGATGCCGAGGAATCAAAACATTGTTTGCGTGTCCTCAGACTGAAAGAAGGAAGTTGTATTTTCCTCACCGATGGTAAAGGCGGGTTTTATACCTGCGTAATCCATGACATCAGCGAGAAGGTTTGTAATGTTGAGTTTATTGACAAGCAGGAGGGCTATCACAAAAGGAATTACAGAATCCATATAGCAGTGGCACCAACAAAGAACACAGACAGGTTAGAGTGGTTTGCCGAAAAAGCCGTGGAAATGGGTATTGATGAAATTACCCCACTCATTTGTGACCACTCAGAAAGGATCATATTCAAACCCGAACGCATCCGCAAGATCATGGTCTCTGCTATGAAGCAATCGCTGCAGGCCTACCTTCCTGTGATTCATCCCGCCATTCAAGCATCAGAGTTTATTCAAAAGGAACATTCATACCACAAGTACATAGCTTATCTTGATGAAGAGAATAACAGGCCCCTAAAAGAGATTTACTTAAAAGGTTCAGATGCCCTGATTCTGATCGGCCCGGAAGGTGATTTCAGCGAGGAGGAAATTTGTCAGGCAAAAGAGCATAATTTTGCTTCAATAAATCTGGGGAAAACACGTTTAAGAACAGAAACTGCGGCTATGGCTGCATGCCACACGATTAACCTGCTGAACGAATGATGAAAAGAATATTGTTTATTGTATTAATCCTGTTAAATCTGCCTCATGTGTATCCGCAGAAAGTACAGATAGCACTTCTCAAATACCGAGGGGGAGGTGACTGGTATGCTAACCCGACCTCTCTTCCCAACCTGATTGCATTCTGTAACAAGACCATGAATACGGGTTTAAACCCTGAACCTGCAACTGTTGATGCAGGTAGTGATGAAATATTCAATTATCCTTTCATTCATATGACAGGGCATGGGAATGTGGTCTTCTCAGATGAGGAAGCGCTCAACCTGAGGAACTACTTAATTGGTGGAGGTTTTCTGCACATTGACGACAATTACGGTCTGGATAAATTTATCCGCCCGCAGATGAAAAAAGTATTTCCTGAACTTGACTTTGTTGAATTGCCTTTTAATCATCCTGTATATCACCAGAAATTTCCATTTCCCGTTGGCCTGCCTAAGATACATGAGCATGATGGAAAACCGGCCCAGGGTTTCGGGCTGATCTACAAAGGAAGGCTGGTTTGTTTCTATTCTTATGAAAGTGACCTCGGTGATGGCTGGGAAGATTTTGAGGTACACAAAGATTCGGAAACTACACGGCTTAAAGCTTTACAGATGGGAGCAGATCTTATTCAGTATGTCTTTAATCAGTAGGTTGCTGATTATTATTAAAATTCATAATTACTCCGCTTCTCAATAAATGTTTTAGTCTTTATCCCCTTGTGTTCATTATATAAATTCTCAATGAACTCAGCGTGTATATATTTTTTACTTCAGAAAATATCCAGATTCATCTGTAAGGAAATGATCCCTTATCCTTCCTGTAAATCTCCAAAATTCCAGATCTTTATCTACGGGAAAAAATAACTATTGAATTTTAAATCCCTGTTTGATAATTGTTTCTATAAATTTCTTCGAGAAAAAAAGATTATCGTTTTTAGCATAACGCTTTAATGTAAACACCTGAGCCAGGGTTTCCAGTTGATTTTCCTCCAGAAGGGTTTTAGTTATAGGTAATGCTTCTTTTTCTTTGTAATGACGGTCTATATCACTTTCAGAATAATCATGATAGGTTTCCTGATGCACCATAGCTTCAATGGGAAGGCGGTCGGTGAGGGGAGGCGTGTCGGCAGGATAACCGATGACAATAGTAGTGATAGGCACAACATATTCAGGGCATTCCAGAAGTTCAATAATTTTGTCGGCATTATACGTTACTGTCCCGAGGTAGCATATTCCCAGACCGAAAGATTCTGCAGCTATCCCTGCATTCTGTGTGGCTAATATGGCATCAATAGAGGCATTGATGAACCAGAGGAAATTATCGTAGCAGGGTTCTGCTTTCCGCTGTTCACACCATTTATTGAAGCGGCGGATATCCGCACAAAAGGTGAGAAGAACAGGAGCATCGATTACCATTTTTTGTCTGAAATGAAGGTCACACAGCTTCCTTTTCATTTCTTCATCTCTGGAAACGATGATACTGTATAATTGCATATTGCCGGTAGTGGAAGCCCTGGTAGCCGATTCCAGTATTGTGTTCAAGATGTCATCCGGAACAGGAGTGTTTTTGTAATTTCTGATGGTGCGATGGTTGAGAATAGTTTGTAAAGTGTCCATGCTGAGTTGATTTTTTGCAAAATTAGATATTTATACACGATTTTAAGTAATTTTACTTTTCAAACAATTTACACCAATGAAAAAACCAGGTACTTTCATTTCTTTCGTGTTGCTGGTGTTCCTTTTGAACACTCAGCATTTATTTTCACAGGTTAACGGTGAGATCATACTCGATACCGGAAAGATCACGGTGCTTAAAATCTGGGGAACCCATTCCCAGCGGGGGTTTGCATATGGATACTTTTTAGGTGCTAAGATGAGGAGTGTTTATATCAATTACATCATTCCGACTTTCGGTAGTTATCTTTCAGTAGCCCGCTCTTTTATATCAGAAGGATCAAATCTTAAAATAGATACCGCATACATCAGCGAAGCTAAGGCACTGGTTAAAGGTGCAGCTGCTGCCGGTGTTGACACTACCGGCATGGATTATATCAACCTGCTGGTTGGAAATTGTCTGCTGGATCTGGATGCATTTGCACCGAAAAAGGGGGGTAATATGTTTGGCATGGGGTGCTCTGCATTGATGAGCTGGGGTGATGCTACCCTTGGAACTGATTTAAACGGGAAGTCGGCCG
>Ga0114951_10002131_pt1 | contig 22951 bp, 40 predicted proteins | sample AM7aDNAmetaG_FD_88677 | JGI IMG/M metagenome (GOLD analysis project Ga0114951, IMG submission 88677) | Freshwater microbial communities from Finland to study Microbial Dark Matter (Phase II) - AM7a DNA metaG | ecosystem: Environmental > Aquatic > Freshwater > Lake | place: Finland: Lake Alinen... | reverse complement strand
GTGGATACTGTCGAGTTATTTATAGAATCCGTGGCTAGAGAAGGTAAATTTGAAGCGGAGATTCATAGATCAGCTTTACCCTACGAAGTCACTGACGTTCTACTTAAAAAAGGATTTACTCTAGAATACAATCGACCGGGAAAAGATGATAACTACGTAAACGTCTCGTGGTTTACTCCAACGGTGGAAGAGGTTGTTACAGTGGATAACACCAAGCCATTTACTTTACCAGAAGAACTATTAGCTGCTCATAGAAGGCTCTCAGATTCATTCTTCCACGAAGAGACGAAGAGAACACTACGTAGAGACTGGCTATAAATAAATACTTACAGTTATAACTGTCTTTCGTTCATTATAATTATAGTTATAACTATAAATAACAATATGGACGAGAAATTCCTAAAACGTTATAACAATGCTCAACGTAGAGAACTTCAACGAGTCTACGATGAAATCAAATGGTACGTTGGGGAGAAGCTAGGTAAAGATCCAGATAAAGATGTAGAGGGTAAAAAAATAGTATCATTAAAGATGGCAGATGTCATATTAAATGGTTTTGGAGCGTATCTCTCAACCTTCTCAAGAATTGAAGCAGAATCGCAGGAATCGCAATCTAACAATCCTTCCAGTTCCTTCCAATGACCGAACTGTAATTATAAGAAGAAAGAAGAATAATAAAAGACGACCAAGAGTCGTCTTCGTCGTTTATAAATAGAAATAAAGAAAGTGATAACAAAGTGATATCACAAAGATATCAACATCACATCGAACGTGAACGATAAACAGAATTATAATTTAGCTGCTATTACATAAGACACAGAAAGCAAGCCCGTCAGCAAAAAATATATTTAGAATATAGACACAAAAGACATAATAAAGAACACAGAGAGAAATACGCTAAATAAGAATATATCTTATAATATAGAAACAAACAGATCTATACTATCATATAAAAGAATAGCAAGGAGAGAAGATAGGGGAGAGACAGAGAGTATTAAAAGAAAAGACGCAAAGAGAGGGGAAGGAATGGGGCGAAGTGGGACGGAGTGGGGGAAGCACTGTGGAGTTGCATATCGCTGGTTTGCAACTTTTTTCAATTTAATTCACTGGCAGTTCTATATATATAAGTAATGCAACTATATCATAATTCCTCCTCTCTCTATATAGACGATAAAATTGACGTTATATACGGTAAATACTTTCCCGCAAAGATTTATAATAATGAATTGGACCCTATAGCATGTAATTATAAAAATTGTCCCACGTCGAAAGTCACTATATACTGTGAGGTATATGGATTATTTGGCAACCTTACGAAGAGGTTTGCAGAGAGGATGGATGAGTATGCAGTGAAGTGTGAAGGTAATTGTTATATAAAGGAAAACCTGCTGCTGGAGAAATTTCCTATGGATACTTTGATATCAATTGCAGAGGAGCCTGGTTTTTGGTATGGCGTTCCTAAGTATCAATGGTTCTGGCCTATGCTAGAAGAATTTTATAAATGTAGTAACGGAAACCTATTTCTCCTCTCAGATTGGGAATATGCAGAGCAACTTAGCGATAGATATATGTGGATTAAGAAGAGTTTTGGTACGAGTCTGGCTGACAATTTAATCTGGACATGTGATAAGAATAGGCCTTTATTAGCTACTTCTAGGAGACATTTGCTGATTGATTGCGATTTAAGCAACATTGAAGCGTGGATTAATGCTGGTGGAAGTGGATTTTGGTGGCCTGAGATACACTGGGATTGTCCAGATAAGATTAAAATACTAGCTAAGAGGTTTGAGATGATAAAGGATGTGGTTAGAAGTTTAGACTGATGATTAATTATAGCTTTACTATAGTATATTAATTGTTACCTTTTTAGAAAATAGATTTAAATTTTGTGTCATCGCGCATTTATATGTGGATTTTTTAGCTTCTTCATAGTGACGGCTTTTTTAAGATAGATGATTATAAATAGTAGTTTTTAGCACGTATTATAATAAGAAGCATGATTCTATTTTACCTTTATACTTTTTATATACTTATTATACGTTGACTTTAGCTACCCCTTGACTCAATATAGAGACTCTTAACTAATAATACTTAATTTAACACATACACTATATGGCTAAGGTAAAAGGATCAGCGACCACTCCAAAGGGAACACTTCCCCCACAAATGCTTAAGCGTTTCGGTCTAACACAGAACGCTCCTGGTTATTATGTGGTCGATCTTTCTAGGTCGTCTGCGGAGACTCGTAAGTGGGTAAAACGTATGACCCAAGACATGGTCACGCTTCGTATGATGAAGCAATGTAAGACAGAGACCAAGCTTCCTCTTCCTGTGAGGAACGCTATTAAGTACTTCTCACATCCATTTGGTGGAGAAAAGAATGAACGTACACGTTATAACGGTGGAGCGTCGGAAGGTGTAGATCCTACGAAGGTTCCTCTTAAGGTTTAATAGATTACATCTATATGGAACCGTTTTCGTTAAAGTGGCCTAAAGCTAATAGGAACCCACATATGAGTTTCTGTGCGGATTATAAGGCGGCCCATTATTTGGCCGTAGAGAAGATGCGTGAGGTTGATGTGGAGCATATGAAGCGATCTGGAAATAGAAGTATCTTTGACGCCAATGGAGCGGTTCCTGGAAGCTTGTATGAACAATATCTTGCAGCATCGTTTGATGAGCTAGGTATTGTGTTTGATTTTAAAAAACATTTGGCATGTGTGGATTTCAATCTCGTCGATCACGAAGCATTGAGTCAAGTTAAAGTTACAAAGGGTAAAGGATACACGTTTGGTAAGACTGGTAAAAATAATAGAAAGGATGCTACTGATGCGGCAGAGGGTACAATATTACAGAGATTTAGTGATTTCCCAGACGCTAAAAATCTTTATGTGTGTCTATGGGATTATGAAGATGATGTCGTTCATATATACAGATTGGCTAAGAGGAAAAACGGAAAGGTAATTATTGACGATTTTTTGCGTGATCAAGCCAATGGATTTAAACCTGAATCAAAGGTTAACGTCGAATTGACATACACGACTTCGGTTTTAAATGAGATATATCGGTTCTCTAAATCATTAGATGGTCTTGAAGAGGCGGAAAGATATTTAAAAAAATCAGAATTAGCTCCGATGCTTTCTCAAAAAAGTCCTTGACATTTTATAATCTAGGTACACCATGGACCTAAATGAAAAAGAAGTTTCTGATTGAGAAGAAGACTCAAGGACCGTGGCCATATGACGTTGAAGCTGTACACGAAGGGTTCATTATGAAGGCACCTGAGGTAAAACCTCCTACGAAGCATAAGGTGAAACGTGTTCCGATGACTTACGAGGCAGAGACCGATCCTGTACTTTTAGCTAGGTGGGATGGTGAGGCATTAAAGAAGAAAGATAAAATGGTATACGAGTACATCTCTCTTCCAACATTGTCTGGAGAATGTAAGAGATTAAATGAACTGACAGCTAAAAATATGGAGCCGGATGTACGTTGGAAATGTTTCAAATCATTCATTCTCAATGAGATCAAACGTATAGATTTAGCTACCCCTTGGCAGGAAGTTGAGCCCAAGTGGTGGTTAGAGATGGTGGAAGTCTGTGATTTGTTACAGAAACGATCCACAAAAAGTTAGCTAGCCCCCCCCCCTTATTCCAATGGAAAATTATATCCCTACTAAAGACGACCTTCACATTGGTTATCCAGTTACAGTAGACTTTAAGAAGCTGTCCGCTCTGATCATCACTGGCTTCGCTGTGAGTAGGAGAGCCACGCCTGATCGGATGGATTTGTGGAATAGATTACAGACTATTCTTTATGCGCAGGCAGAGGAGTCAAATAAGGCTAGAGCTTCCATCGGTGGTACTCTGAAAGAAGGGTATGTTACCATTCTTCCATACAAGCCAGAAGTCAGTGATCGGGAAATCGAAGGCTAAATACATAACGATTACAAAAAGTTTTGAATTCACTTTATTGAAATTTTTCTTTAATTTATTTGAAATTTTCTGGTGCTGCTCCTGGTATTTATTCCTGTAGCTTTTATAAAGAATAATTGTTTCTGAACCATTCGCTCGCTGCGCTCGCATTAATATGTAAAAAGGTAAAATTCTTTTTTTAATTTGAAAAGTAGTGGGTAAAGAAAGTTTGACAAAATCGGTTAATTATATTTCATGTTTTATGGTATTGAGACGCATTCTCATTAGGCGACGATCTTGAGACTCAATATCATTTCCGGTATGATATTTAGAATCATTACAATTCCCGACAATTGCATGGACCACTATTTTGCTTTTCTAGATATTTTTAAGCACAATGAGGGCGATCCTTGGTTTTGGTTTTTTCGTGAGATTTCAATTTACCTTAAAATCCTTAATGAGATTTTGTAAAAAGTCCACACAAATCGAGATATAAAATTTCCCTTGGCACTTGCGCAGGCTCGAATCCCTACCCCTCGTGGTCGCCCGTTTGCCGGGGTTCGCCGTGTACTCTTTGGACGGGGGTCTTCTGCCACTGCGTCCTCGATACACATGACGATGACTTATTTTTATAAAAAGTCAAGAACAACTTTCAAAATCTTTCTTCTCGACATTTTATAAAAAGGACGTACAGTCTCTCAAATGAAAGTTCACCTTGTTCTGAAATCTTCAAATTCAAAGGTTGGTCCTATTCCCGTTACTACAACGGAAGAGGCTTCTTGTCCAAGTACTTGCCCGTTGAAGAATGCAGGGTGCTACGCCAAGGCTGGTCCTCTTGCTCTCCATTGGAGAAAGGTTCCTGATCGGGGAATGGAGTGGAATAAATTTTGCGAAGCTGTAAAGTCATTTCCTCCTAATCAATTCTGGAGACATAATCAGGCCGGCGATCTTCCTCATACTGAGGGAGTAATCAATGTTTGTGACTTATCCGACTTGGTCATTGCTAATATGGGAAAGAGGGGATACACTTATACCCATCATGATATTACCAACGAATGGAACGTTGCTCAAATCAAAGCAGCAAACCTTTCTGGGTTCACAATTAATCTTTCAGCCGACAACATTGCAGAAGCTGATAAGATGAAGGCTCTCAACATCGGTCCCGTTTGTGTTGTTCTTCCTTCTGATTGTGGCACGGCTCCTATCATCACGCCGGCCAACAATCGGATTATCATTTGCCCTTCCTACAAGGAAGGTGTAACTTGCGAGTCCTGCAAACTCTGTCAGAAATCAAATAGAATCGTGATCATTGGGTTTCCCGCCCACGGAACACAGAAGAAGAAAGCATCGGCGGCGGTGAAGAATTAAGTTGACTTTTTATAAACATCGAACACAGTAATAAACATTATGGGATACACACATTATATTTCAAACAAGCCGGAGTTCACTTCTGATCAGTGGGAAACCCTCACGAAACGAGTGAAGGAACTTCTTTCGAAGACAAAGACACCCGTTGCTGGTCCCGCTGGTAACAAGGGAACGAAACCCGTTTTTACAAGCACACAAATCATGTTCAACGGAGTGGGCGAAGACGCTCACGAAACCGCTTCCGTTACAAAAGGAGCAATGGATTTTGACTTCTGTAAGACGGCGCAAAAGCCCTATGACTCTCTCGTGGTTAAGTTTTACAAGATCATTCGGGAAGTCGCTCCTTCAACTGAATTGAGTTCAGACGGAGGAAAAGAAATTTTCGGATAGTTCTTGACGTTTTATAAATAATCAGTACGGTCTGTCTCATGAAGAATACATACGTTTATACGCCTGACGCTCGTGAGCTTGTTACCGCTCCTGATCTTTCTGAAAAATGGGGAACGACCAAGGTACAACTCGCCAAGTCTCCTTGTGGCGGAAAAGGTCTTCCCAAGGTTTATACATGGGTTCAGACGGTGGATGGTCGATTCATCGGTATGGTCCGTCGTGCTTGTTTAATCAAAATTTAATATGTCAGATCGAAACAAATTTCAACAACTCTTAGATGAAGCCGGATTTGCCGCTTCCGATCAAGTAAAGGATTTCGGTTATGAAATCCCTTATGTGATCTACGTCAAGCGGGTCAAAAATGGACTCCATGAATACGTCTCTGTCATGTTCTTTGACGGAGTGTTCACGGAAGCAGTTTTTGAGGTATATCTTAAGGCAAAGAATACCCGTCGGCCACCCGGTGGAAAGAAACGTGTAGAACTTGAAAGGGATGGGTTTGCCGCAACTGTTGGCGGAGCGATCTGCCGCAGTTTCGACCAACTCAAGGAGAAGGTATCATGAAAAAGTGTGACCACATTGAAGCAAATGAAGACCCTATTGACATTATGATTCCCTACGATGGAGAGTCAGAACTTCGTGAGTACTTTGGGATTTATAAAGAAGATTGAAGAAAGTTTATGATGGTGTTTTGACTTTCCTTTACTAGATAAACTCATCTTCAATTTTGTTTCATTTGAATGTTTCTTTCCGGTAAATCCCATACTAACTTTTTTACCTTTTAACGAATTTGATATCTTCAATTTTGTTTCATCTGATAGAGGGCTCCTTTTATAAGTTCCATTAAGTCTTCTCGTCTCTGTACGTTTTATGATGGAACTCGTTGGCACTTTTCTTCCGATTAATGATTGAGAAATTTTTAACTTGGTTTCTTCTGAAACTTTCCCCTTACTACTGGCTTCTCTAATATTATAACCATTATTAATGGAATTATAAAATTTAATCCAATGATCCTCTCTTTCAGTAAGCAAATTTTCATCTAAAGAACAAATCTCCAGAACAATTTTATCAAAATTTTCGTACCCATATTTGATCAACGCGTTGTATAGTTTTCTTTGTTTTTTACAATGATATGTTTTATAGCCTACTTCCCATCTATTTTTTATGTCAACACTCTGTCCTATATACCACTTGTTATTTACTCTGTTTCGCAATCCGTAAATACCTATCCATTTGTCTATTGAGGATCTTCCTTCTATTTCGTTGATAATATCGTTTTGATTTGTTTCTGGAATTCTCATCTTGTTGTTCCTTAGTAACGTATAATTTTCTTCTTCCCATATTAATAAATATATCGGTGAGAGAATAAAAGTGAGAGAAATTATTAAAAAGTGAAGATATTTCTTGACCTGATGATATATATCTGTATTGTTAGAGTTGTTCTTTGATGATAAGCCCATGATTTAACTGAACCTGAGGCGCGTTTTTTTTTTGACGGTCCGCGCCGTCCGTGTTTTCTAGAATGGTGTTGTAAGAGACGCAGTAGAGAGACAAGGTGAGGGGGGGGATAAGATAGTGGGAAGTTGTTAGGAAATTAAATAAGAGGAACGGCACTGAAAATATCAGGCTATATGGGAACGAAAAAGTTTTTATTTTAGTTGATTAATTCAACGGAAGACGGCTTAGAAATGAGTCGTCTTTTTTGCGCCGATTTTTCTCGACATTTTATAAAAAGAGTCCATCTTTATTTTATGCAACCAAAACGTTTTATCGGGCGATGTGTAGAAAATCCCTCATACGGAAAGACTCATAATCCTGCGAAATTGACAGATGAACAGATCGGAATCGATGAAGGATATCGACTGCTGTACGAGAATGAAGTCAATTTAACCAACTTTCTTCGGGCACTCTATGGGATAGAAGGATATGGTACATTAAGTAGAGGTTTTGTAGGATGGTCTGACGGATGGAAGGGGAACTGTTCACTCGTCACATACAGAACAAAATTGTCTGTAAATGAATTGAAAGAATTACGTTCAAGATTTTAATTCCTGACTTTCTATAAAATAAGTCCACGATTCAACTCGAAATTCAAAAACATGAAGAAACTATATCTGATCGCTATTCTCGCATTCTCGGTTGCCAGTCTGTTTTCTCAGACGACAACTACAACGGCCCAAGAGCCCGCAAAGCAACAGTCTCAGGAGGTTGTCGTTCGAATTCAGCAGGACGCTCCTCGTCAACAGGCTCCACTTCCCAATACTACGGTTGCTCAGAAGGCAAACGAGTGGGTTGAAGTCGGAACGAACATTGGAACCGCAATCGGTTCTGGTCTCAAGTCAGTTGCATCCGAGACGAAGGATGCGGTTTTCGGTAAGGGTGTAACGGTTATCGATGGTATTGACAAGGTGTCCAAGACAGACGCTGGCCGATTCACCATGGCAGTTATCGCTTGGAAGGTGGCAGGAAATGATGCAATGGTGCTTCTCCACCGATTCATTGGTGTTGCAGTCGGTGTTCCCCTCGAAATCGTTGTGATTGGTATTTATATCTGGTTCATTCGTCGATTCACTATGACTCGCCAAGTAAAAGCAAAGGTCACAGGCGGATTGTTCTCAAAAGATCGTGTGGTAACTTATGTTACTATTAATGCAATCGATCCCTCATACAATTCTGATCGTAAGAAGATGGCTGATGAAGGTGTTGTGAGTTTTATTACCGAGGACTTTAAGATCTGTGCATTGGTTGTTTCAACACTCGCCCTCGCCGCATTCAGTCTCGCAATTATCGCTGGCGTGATCTTTTAATTATTGACATTTTATAAAATCTTTCCGATACTTTCACCATGGCAATACAACTCATAAAAAATGCTCGTGGTGAAGTTATCGGGCGAGTTGAGGATCGAGGGGATAGAAAAACCTATTCCAACGCTCGAGGACAAATCGTTGGGAGATATGTCAATGGACAGACTCTCAACGGTGAAGGTCGTTTAGTAGGAAAAGGCGATCAGGGAATCGGTTTAATTTTTTCAAATACAAAATGATTACAAAAATACTCAGTTTCATCGAATTGAAGGGTGTGCTTAAAGCCGCCGAGGTTAAGACCAAAATCGGAACTATGTCAATGTTTCGAAGCGAAGACGGTGGCCTCTATGTTCATGGTGAAGACGACACTGGATTGGTGATTCGTGACATCGCTATGTCACAGGAAGCAGCAGATGCTTTACTCGTGTTCCTTCTCAACACGGCCGGACAAGACCAAACCTTTCGTCAACGTTAAAGTAAAAACCCTCTACGTTTAATTACCATGGGATACACTACAGATTTTCCTGTATGGGTTCTCCATCACTCATTTGACGGAAAGCCGGCGGTGTTTTACAAGAAAGACAAACTTGAAAACTTCACAGAGTACAAATGGGTTAGTTGTGAAGTCCCAGAAGTTCCTACACCAAAGAAGTATATCATAACAACCGCTGTGGAGTTCTCTATGGTGGCTAATGATAAACAGGAAGTTCGAGATACTTTTCGGTCATTGATATTAACCATGTCAAATAACAAAATACAAATCACCGGCGTTGGTGAGTTTTCTGTTGATGAGTCAAAGTAATTCTTGACATTTTATAAAAAGTCCTTACGGTACTTCTTATGAAACTAACATGTTCTCCCAATTACATCGGTAAGATTCCGAATGATGCCAGCGCAGCGGCAACTATCAGCATCATCCGTTTTCTGTTGAAGAGTACGATTTTCGGCCTCCGTATTCATGCACGGAACCCCAATCGTCGTCAGTTCGACATGTCCGCAACTCCTAGTCAGCACAAGTCAAGGTACGGTCAAGATCTTCCTCAGAAGTATGCAACGACATTTGCGTTGTATCTCCGTGACCGTAAGGTTTCTTTCTGTCAGAAGAAGGCATCAGATCGTGATTTCGCCAAGGGTATGGTCACGGCGGCTTTTAAAATCGCAAACAAACTTTCCAAAGTTTAGTCTCGACATTTTATAAAAAACAACGAGACTTAGGAAATGAAGATCGATTTATCCACCATTGATTCAGAATCGTTTATGGTTCACCAACATTTTGTTGGAGATGTGCCGGTTCTATTAGTACAACCAACTCACATCGGAGTCCATTGGACCAAGGAAAATCTTATCTTTCGGTCCTCCGTGTGGACCATGGACGGTGAACTTATCTCAGCCTCGTTTCCTAAGTTCTTCAACTGGGACGAGAAGCCTGAAATAACTCCTCCTCCTGAGAATCTCAATGGGGCAAAGATGATCGAGAAGTTGGATGGATCAACTCTGATTTTTTCCCGATATAAGGGTTACACGATTATTCGTACTCGTGGAACGGTGAATGCTCGTACTCAGGACAATGGATATGAGATTGATTATCTCATTGCAAAGTATGATTCGTTTATTCGTATTTTAGAAAACGAAGAGACTTCGGACTTCTCCGTTGTGTTTGAGTGGACTTCTCCAACGAACCGCATCGTAATTGATTATGGGGTTGAGCCTGATATGAAGCTCATCGCTATCATCAATCACAAGGATTATTCCTTGATGTCCCAATCTGGTTTGGACAATATGGCCGAAGCATTAAAACTTCTTCGCCCTCGTTCATTCTCATATGACTCAATTGAAGAGATGAAGTCTTCCATTGAGGCTCTTCGTGGACAAGAAGGAATCTGCGTTTATTATAACAACGGCCAGAACATCCGCAAGGTTAAGTCTGCACAGTATCTTTTCTTACATCGTGCCAAGTCTGATATCGCTTCACTTGAAAAGGTGATCGATCTTTATATGAACACGATGGAAGCCAATAACTTCGTTGCTCCGACTTATCAAGAATTCTTTAACTATCTCTCAGAGACTTTCGACTTCGAAATCGCCACGATGGCCACGGGACACGTTTCTCGTATCGCTGATGGAATGAAAGAAGTTCAGAAAATCATTGACGGAATGAAGGTGTTTGTTCAACCTGTTCTCACGATGAATCGCAAGGATGCGGCTGGAAAGATCTTACAGGCTTACGGAACGACTGGACGTTCTGCCATGTTGTTCAAGATGTACGACCACAAACCGTTGGATTCTGATTCGTACAAGAAACTCCTCTATCAAGTTTTAAAATGAAAATTACACTCCAAGAAGTTATCGATAACCTCGAACAGACCATTGTGGGCAAAAGGGAATTGTTAAGTAAAATGGAGACTGGCAGCATCATGGGCCAGATCGTTAATATAAACATAGAAGAACTCGAACGAATCAAAGCTGATCTGTCGGAGATTAAAGAATAATTTATGAAAGTGATTACACTCAAAGACTTGTATACTATGTTATCAGCTGTGGCTGTTGGTTGGGTTTTTCAATCGATTGCAACTCACTCGTTCACAGGATCAGATTCGGGCGGACTTTGTATGCTGTTTCTGATTGCCTGTCTTTCGCCGTTTTGGGCAAAAAATATTAACACAAAATGAAAGATGTATTCGGACATGAATTAAATAAAGGCGACGTTGTTGCTTTTATAACTCACGGATACCGAGACTTGTCTTGGGCCGTGGTTTTAGATTTCACGCCGCAGAAAGTTCGCTTGGGTTTTCGTTGTCGTTATTCCCCCAACCGTGTAGACAAAACGATAACCGATCCAAAATGTGTCAGTAAGTATATACAAGTAGGAGAGATGCCTATTAGTATGTTGGAACTCGTTGATCATATTTATAAGAACATTTGAAAAGATTTATTTTATTACTCCTATTACCTTTGATATTGATGGCCGGAACCGCCACCGATATCTCTGGATTGTATTATACAGGAGGTTCTCTTTCAGCAGGTTCCTCAGATCCTAATTGGAATGTAACTTACGCATCAACAAATGGTGGACAGTCTACCAACAGTACTTACATTGGAGATGCGTATGTAATAGATCCAAATGCATTTGCTGGAAATGGATTGGCGGGCGGATGGATAAATAATACAAACGACGCACAATGGATTGTTGCTCCGAATGCGGTGTTCTCCACAAATGGAAATGGTGTGTATGGATTGCCCGGAAACGGAACGACTAAGGGATGGAATTCCAATATGGGCGTATACCTTTATACGTTGAAGTTTAATATCACCGGCGACAATGTCGGATCAACTGTAACGAATCACGTTGCAATATCTCTCACGTTGGCAGCAGATGATCAGTGGAGTGTTTATATAAATCCTCAAGGAAACGGTACATCGCTACCAAACGGAACTCCAGCGGCGTATGACTATACAAGCGCATGGTTGAATACCACCTCTGTTACTCTGGCTAATTATGGAACGAATAACAATTCAGTTTTCAAGATAGGCGACAATTATTTGGTAGTTCGAGTGGATAACACGAATAGCATTACTACTCAATCGAGTTCAACAACCACAAACCCAAGCGGACTATTTTTGTATCAATCCTCTTCCGACTGGGAAAAGATCGACGGAAAGGTTGTTCCGGAACTTCCTTATACTGGGATGGTTATCGTTGGTGGATCGTTAATCGCTTGGTTTGTTAGAAGAAAACAAAAGTAATTCTTGACTTTTTATAAAAAGTTGATTGGATCTGATTCATGAAATCAATCACGTTGGCGGATGTTTCGAAACTCATTGAAAAGGCCGACATCGTTATGACGTATGATAACGAAGGCGCACGAGTTCAAGTAGGAGTCAATGAATGTGAAGGCTCCATTATCTTTTTTTGGGACGACGATAGTGGAAGTTATGAGGTTCGATGCAACGCCGATGACAATGAGGAAGTGATGAAGAACAAAAACGTCATAGTCCTCAATTCCACAGAGAACACGATTGAAATCCTTCTTTTTAAGCTCACTCCTATCAAATAATTTATGAAAATCACACGTAAGAAAGTAAAAGTTCCGGTCACTACATACAAAACGGTCTCCGTTCCTTCTGTTACATTTGACGAACGAGAAGCCCTTCTCCTTAGAGATTTAATCGGAGGATCTAAAATTAATGATCTTTCTTGTAACGTTGTATCTGGAAATAACCGAGGCAACTTTACTTCAAATGACGCTGATGTTATGTTTGCTCGGATTGGAAGGGAACTCAACGAGTTATTTCCTTCGAATTAATTCTTGACTTTTTATAAATACTCTACACCGTTAGAAACATGAACATCACATTCAATGGTAAGGTAGTTGAGTTCAAGAGCATTGTTATCGATGGTATTGACCTCGATGATCGTCCTGACTTCTGTGACGCATACGTGTCGGAAGCAAACTTTACCGATGGAATCTCGTTGACCGATGAGGAACTTGAAGAGTTCACGGCAAACAACGGCGAGCTGGTAAACGATCTGGCCAACGAGTCATTTTAATATTGACTTTCTATAAAAATCCACTTTTTCAAAACATGATTACCGTTAAAAACGTAAAGAAATCAGTTCAGAAGCTCTCCGCTGCCGAACTCGTTGTCGGTCAACTTTATTACTACAATTACTCAGGCGAGGGTGCCTCTGTTCTTGGCGTCGTAGCCTACGAGTCTTTGAACAGGACGGCTCGGATGTTCGTTCCAATTCAGATAGTTCCTGGAAGGGAGGCTTGTAACGACAGCCCATTTGTCAATTGGAGTCTTGGAATCAAAAACTTTGCTGGATCGTTTGTCTCAGCAGACAACGTCTCCATAACGATTAAAAACTAATTTTTGTTCTCGACATTTTATAAAAAGTTCTCACACTCGTATTTCTTATGACAATCACAGATACGGACGTTATCAACGCAATTCTCGGTGGATCGTTCGACTCCACGTTAGATAAGATTCGTGAAGCAATCACGGAACGTAAAGATCAGAAGGCATCAAATCTTCGATTTGAACTTTCTATTGGTGATTCAGTTTATTTCACATCAACTTGTTCACCGGCATATATGCGTGGTAAGAGTGCCAAGGTCGTGAAGATTAACCGTGAACGTGTTATCGTCGATCTTGATTCGCCGGCAGGTCGTTTTCATAAGAACGTGACTTGTCCGTTGTCCATCATCACCACGAAGAAACCGTAATACTTTCGTTAGCTAACAAAACGTTAAACGTTAAACGATACCACGGCCAGAATAAAATTTGTCTGGGACGACCATGGATACGTGACCGGCCGAGAGTGGCCACCAATTTTGTTCTTTGTCAGTTGTTCGTAGAATTTGCTTTCTCGACTTGGGAAATAAACTCTCAAGATAGTGTAGATGGAGCACCATAACTCCATGGGCCATGAGTCTGTGTCAATCGGAATCTGGGAGGCATCCCACAAGTCCGTTATACGGCACGAAAACCGGCAACATTTACAGCGAACACACTTGACATTTTATAAAAAGTTTGAATGATCTTTCTTGTTCTTTTAATTATCTGTGGTTATGTCATCTCCATGGATCAAACTCTCCGCACTGTTCCTTAGAGCCGCTTGACTAGCCGATTGGAACGACGAAGCGTATAGGGGTTTGAGCGAAAGCGATAAGGCCAACGAAAACGTTAGGGGAGTGAATTTTAGTTGTATGTTGATTCATATTGCAATTCGGGCGACTGAATGTCCCATGAGTGGTTTAAGAGATAGGCTTCATCTTCTCCCACGCTCCTTTCGATAAGGTTGTGTTAGCCGAACAATCTCGTAACGTTCAGATCGGTTTTAGAATTTTTAATTATCTTACAAGTTTTTGGGATGCACCCTTCACAAGAAAAGGAGAGCCGTTCGAATCCGGCTGATTTGTAAGATAATTTAGTTTTTAGTTGACATTCTATAAAAAATAAGTACGATCTTGGTTGTTAAGACTGAGCTGGTTGAAAAGACCACCGTGATAAAGGTGAGGGTTTAGACCCCGAAGGGCTGGCGCATCTTCGTCTGTAAAACGCCGTCTAATTTTTGTTCTTTCATTTTCTCGGTTTTCGTGGCCTGGGCTGTTACAAGCCGAAAGCAACGGACAAACCGCTCAGAGATGGGTTTCACAAAGAAAGAGCTACCCTGGGAATGGTGCTTGAGTATGAGTGAGTTTCTCTGAGATAGACTTTTATTTCTTATCATAAGCATATTTGGTCAATGCTGCCTGAAATGGATAGACTTTTTTATCTCCAAAGTACACGGATAAAGGTAAAGAGGAGAAGAGTCGCCTAAAACGACTCGAAGTGGGTTCGATTCCCACATGATAGGAAATAGATACTTTCTTATTGACATTGTTACCATGATAGGTAAGATGATCAATGTTCTTTTAGATACACGCGGATTTAGTGTAATGTTCAGCACGAGCTTCGACCAGAAGTTAAGAGGGGGTCAATACCCCGATCCGCTCCAATTTCATTTTACGGCAGGGTAGAGTATGCGGTAACTCGTGACGCTCATAACGTTAAGCAACGGATTCAAACGCCGTCCCTGCTCCCCGGCTCCTTTCAAGATAACATCTTGGGGAGCCGTCCCTTTTTAAATCCTTCTGGTATTTGTTCGGTTTTTTTTATCGTTATTGATTTCAACCCATCGTTGATCCACATACGGCCGAACATGTTATTTGATGGTCCATCACATTTACCAGTCTTAGCCGATCTCATTTTGTTTTTTGACTCATCGGTATGTTTTCTTCCTTTGAAGGAATTTTGATTATTGACATGAAATAATTTTAATCCATCGGACACTTTTTTGGAAAATTGATTTCTGAATTCTTCGTCTTCCATGAGAGTTTCTAACTTTTCTCTTCCACACTTCCAATTATTTTTCATGGATTCATACCATTTATCAGTCAACCACAATCTGTTTTTAAGGATATAGTCCCACCCACCATCACCTCCAATTTTTAAATTGTATGTGTCTGATCTGGCCACAAAATCTTCGTCTACTATATCCGTTTCCATTTTATTCATATCTTCCAAAGAATTTGCACGATACACTATTTCTTTTGAGAAATTGTCCTTTCCATATTTAGTAATAGCTCGTTCTAGCAATAGTCCAGATCCAAAATATTCATCATTTTCATTCTCTGTTTTATGTTTCCCAACATAAATCTTTCCATTCAGTTTATTCGTTATTTTGTATATTAGGTAGTGCATACAAATAAATACATTCAAACCTAAAGATTTGAACAGCTTTGAATAATATTTCTTGACATTTCTTATTTTCTGTATCACATTGGTATCTTAAACACTTTAGTTCTTTGTAGACCTTTCAACGACAACTCGGTAGGACGAGTGACACAGCGGAAAGACGCTGCGGTAAGAGTATTCTTGAACTGACCCGTGGTTAGTTACAAGAATCACCAACTCGTGTATTGTAGGGAACCCACTATTAGGCAGAAGTAACGTTCCGGCCATGTGGAAGTAGATCGAGGGCGAGAAACAGTTCTAAGAACCTTCGGTACAAACACCTACAATTTCATGATCGGGCTCGGTGCAGTGTTGGGTGAAATTCCCGACAAGACCAAATTACTCGTAATATTATAATTAAACCGGACATAGTGGAAAGTCCAAATACTTGAATCGTTCGTTGGTTACGCATGGATCTCCAACGTTAAAATTAAAAAACGCTCACCACTTGTTGAAGGGTCTGCAAAGAACTCGAATTTCTCAGGCTCAGGTTTTTTGGGTAACGGGTAACGAGAAACTCCAGTAGATTAAAATCGCTGGAGTTTTTTGTTGACAAACATAAAATAAGTCGTAGATTACATTTTTCCAAAACATATGCACATTAATATTCCTATTCATTCAGTAGTCGCTCTCATCACGAATAGCTCATCTGAGATTTTCGTTTCAGCCGATGAGAGTACAGTTAAGGCTATCAAGAAAATTACCAACGACATTCTCAAGGCCGGCGGTTCAACACAAACCGCTGATGATCTGTTTACCTTTGAGTTGGATGGTACGGACGTTTCGGTGACAGCAAAGCTTCCTGAGCTTGCTTCGACTGCTCGCACTCTTTCAAATCTGACCAACATTTTTAATATCGACGGCGAGTACAACGGTTAATTTTATGTTCAAATCAATCGACATTCCTGTTCATTCGGTGGTCGATCTCATTACGAATAGTTCGAGTGAGATCTTTGTGATGGCAACAGATAAGACAGTGACGACTATTCGAAACCTCGTTGATGCCCTTCTTAAGTTGGCCGGTTCAACTCAGTCTGCAGATGAACTGTTTACATTTGAACTAATGTATTATGACTTTAATGACGATGGATATTATCCAGAGTCGGAGTTTGATACAAACGAGGATCGAAAGAAGGAAAATTACGATGGTATTTCCAAGTCCATCGTTCGAGTAACGGCCAAGACGGTAGAAGGGCAAAACGCCGCTGCTGTATTGTCTCGTCTACATTCGATCTTTCCCACTCAGTCCGTTTACAACTAATTCAACTGTATTATATTTTTCATGATGTCAAAAGACCTGCTAGAAATAGCAGGTTTTTTGTTGACATTTTATAAATCATAACCCAACGTCTTTTTATATGTTCCGCACTCGTAAACAACCTTCAAGCAACTACAGCGCAGTTTTCGTGGATGGTACTACCGTTCGCGTTCCAATCGATCACAATAAGACAATCACCGAACTGTCTTGGCCCGAGTTTTATGACGTAGGCATCAATACGTGGTGTGCCGCTGCATGTCCATTCTGTTACACCAATGCTCTCCGTGAGGGTGTCCATTTCTCCAACATCGTTGACAAGATCAATGGTTTCTTTGGAAAGATGACTCCAAACCAACGTCCATTTCAAGTGGCTCTTGGTGGTTCAGGAGAGTCAACTGCACATCCTGATTTCCTCAAGGTACTTGAGGCATTTCATGCTCTTGGCATCGTTCCTAACTATACCACGAATGCGATGCATTTGACGCCTGAGTTGATCGAGGCTACGAAGAAGTTTTGCGGTGGAGTTGCTATTTCTCTTCACCCTCATCTTGAGAAGGTGTGGCGTAAGGCATTGGTGACTATGAAGGAAGCCGGTATTCGTACCAACGTTCATGTCATTATCAGTGACAAGGATAGCATCGACTCATTCAAGAAGACTTTTGAAGAGTTCAAGGATAACGTGGAATATTTCGTCCTCCTTCCTTACATGGTAACGGGCCGTGCTCCTAATGTTCCAATCGATTACGATTACTTTGACAAGGTTCTAGGAACCATCAAGGACCACAAGCAACTCGCTTTCGGTTCAAACTTCTACCGTTTCTTGAAGAAGAACACGAGTGTCAAGGTGAGTCTCTATCCGCCTGAAATCATGAGCAAGTATCTTATCATGAATGACAACATGCAACTCTTCAACAATAGTTTCGAGATGAAGCCTGTGGGTTTTAGTCTTGAAACCGGAGTTGAACTTGGAAAGGCGGCTGACTGTGAAGATTTGAAGGTCTTCGACAAAGTTGGATCTTGACATTTTATAAATAAACTGGAAGGGTTCTCAACATGGAAACAGACACATACAACCTTCGAATGAAGTTGCTTAGGCTTCAAGAGGAAATGAAAGAGGCCGAGCAGGCATTGAATTACACCGTCTCTCGTTGTAATCATCGTTGGGGTGACACATTTCCAGATCATATTTATCACGAGGGATACACAATTCCTGGTGATGCTCCTGGAACAATGGGTGTTGACTGGCGTGGTCCGTGTTATGTAAATTCAAGCACAGAGTATCGTTGGAAGCGTCAATGTACCATCTGTGGTAAGGTCGAGACCACCACGAGAACAACTGACCGAGTTGAGAAAATTCCCACCTTCTAATGGACTCGGTTAACTATCATACAGTCTTCAACGTTCCTCCTCTTGAACAACTTGAGAGGTGGGCAACGCCTAGGCTGTTGAGATTCTATCGAGTCAAATCTATTCTATCTTGCAAAGTAGCTCACAATTACGCGTATGACTATGATGCCAAAGAAGAAATCAATTTCATAGTTGAATACGTAAACAAAATCAAAGAGATGCTCAATAAACGTGAGCACGTAGTAAGGAAATAATCTTATGGCAACCGTCAATGTTACGAAAACAATAAAATTGTCAGTGGAAGACGTTGAGAGCATTCTCCGAGAGTACTTTCAAGATAGTTTTACTACGCCTGTTAATATCGAGTTCAATGTAAAGGAATCCTCAGGAGGGCATGGACAATTTGACAATGATTACTCTCCTGCACATCTCGCATCCGTCGAAATTAGCGGCGGACACGATGATGAAGTTAAAATTTCAAAATTGAAGAAATAGATATTGACATTTTATAAATCAATCTCATGATTAGGTTTTTAAGGAAATTCTTGGAATCCTAATCATGTAAAATACTTTAACGGATGGCTACTACGATTCTCCCGTCGTCAAGAGTGTAGCAAATCCGCAAGAATCGAGGAGGGCATCATTCCAAATGACCTCGGAATGGTGGATGCAAGTGGGACGCAGCACATAAAAAGGCGAGGCAAATAGAAAATATCTTATTGACTTTTAATTGGTTTACTGAGATATTTATTATTCACATGGCCGTATGATGGAACGGGATACATAAGCGACTTAAAATCGCTTGCCTTCGGGATTGTGGGTTCAAATCCCACTGCGGCTACCATGTTTTTTACACCATGGATTTATTTGAGATACATCGATTCCATACTTCTTTGCGTGTTTCTTGATAGCGCCAGTTGATACTCCCAATTTTCTTCCTATAAACGATAGAGAGTGCTCTCGTATATCTTTTTCTAAAACATCTCTTTCTGGCCAAACAATTCTTGTCCTAGTGGATTCCTTTATAGAACCATATTTTAGTCGAATCGTGTTAAGTCTTTTCTCAGACGAATCAGAAATTTGTTTCTTTTTAAACGACACTTTGTTTTTTATCATAATACTTTTCACTCTGGCATAGTTGGCTCCAGCCGCTACCAATCCAACTTCCAACAATACGTGTCGTATCGTGTAACACGTAGGAACAATTTTAATAATAACTTCATCAGGCACATTGATTTGTTTTTTCTCTCTCTTTTTATTCTTTCCTCTGTAGTTTGGTGTTAATGCGTGACAATTCGGACAAAGTAATTGGATATTATTTAACTCGTTATTTTTACTATTACCATCTACGTGATGTAGTTCTAAAGGAATTAAAGAGTTTAACCACGAAGTTAAATTGCAATTTTCACATTTATGTTCTTTTTTTCCAGATTCTATTAGATGAATTTTAAGCTTGTATGTTGTCATAATGAATATATATTACGGACTACTAACTTTTAATTAATTTTTACGTACTGGTTCAAGTTTTAACTCAAAACAATAACATGGGCAGACCTAAAGGTTCAAAAAATAAACCAGTATATGACATTACGCCGTTTCTGGAAGTAGACCCTGAGTCTGCCAAGGAGCGGCGTTTAGCTCGTCAGCAGGAAGAAACTGTTACAACTACTGTTGTACAAGATCCTCCAATTGATGAAGTTAAGAAACGTAGGTTGGAACGGGCAAAGACTAAAGTAGTCAAACCTGCCAAGCCTGGAAAGCAATGGAAGGGAAAGTCAATTCCTACGGAAACAACGACGCCAAACGTAGCCAAAGAGGCAACGGAAGCAAACAAGGGCGCTGTCTCGTACTTTACAAAAAACTGGACGGTTGAAATGCATGATAATAAGTACGTTTGCATCGCAGACGGAAAGAAAGTCATGGACTTTATACCCAAACACGCCGGCGAAATTAACATATCACAATGACCTTCTCGTTAGCAATCGTATATATCATCACCGTGTACATCGGCTTTGGCTTGATGTATCTTAAAACCCTCAAACTGTGTAAGCAGAGAGTGACCGACGATCTTAACGGTTTAGGGTTGGCGCTGATCGTGTTGTTGTGGCCATTCGACTTGGTTTTTTGGCTTATCGGTTTCATCTGTCATTGGGTTTTTTGTCGATGTTTATTTCCTGCACTTGGGTTCATTTGTAGGTCAATTGAAAAATTTCTCTACTGGCTCTAAAAGTAGTTCTTGACTTTTTATAAAATTTGGTGGATATTTATCACCTAATGAAAAACACACGTTCAACAGTCGCAGCTGGGATGAAAACCTACACCAGAATCCACAAGGTTAAGACCGGTATGGGTTCCTATTCACGCAAGAGCCGTTACGGCAACAAGTGGAATTAATTTTATGGCTAGTCTACTTCCCACATCTCTATCTCTTGTTCCAGCTGGCGTAAGTCAGTTTACCGAAGAAGGTCGGAAATTGGAATCGGATAATCTTAAGACTCTTCAAAATACTCGAAAGGTAATTGACTTTCCTGTAGCAGACGGAACTGCGTATTATGTCGTGGTAACAGAAAAACCATTGACTCTTCAACACGTAGAGTTTTGTGATGGGTATAAGGTCCATCCGGCTTTGATTCGTGGACTCACGTTGGCCGATGTAAACCACCAATTGGAGTTTGCCTCCAGACTTCGTAAGTTGTTCTCTAAGTAAATTTATGTTCAAGAAATATCTCCTCCATCCAGCAACGGTTACATTCTTACTTGGGTGCATTATCCTAAGTATATATTGTGGTTCTGTTCTTTCTATTGCAATCGGCCTCATCATTACTGGCGTAGCCATCGCCGTCGTCGGTGAAAATGCAGACAAATTCTAAAAATGATCTTCGATTTTTTCAAACATCCGGTCACGATTCTTATGGTAGCTTGTACTTTCATCAGTCTCGCAATCGGCACCAACTCAGGCGTTCCTGTTCCCTTTGGTATAGCCTTCTTGATCGTCTCTCTTGTCGCAGCAATGCGAAAATGGGCAAACTAAAATGATTACTAAACTCCTTCAAATTCTCAAGTTTCTCGACCATCCTATGGCCTATCTTTGGATAGCCTGTACTTTCACTAGCATAGCTATTCACAACGATTCGTTGACTCTTGCACCCTTCGCAGCGGGATTTGCCATAACCGCTCTAGCAACATCGATTAAACGGTATTGCGATTAAAGTAGTTCGTTCTTGACTTTTTATAAATTGGGTTCACTGTCTTACACATGAAACTTGGAAAAAATCAGATCCTTCTTCCGTCCGGCGTCATAGCTTCTAAAGATGGTAAGTACCATTATTGGAACTGTACTGTAACGGGTTTACAGACTTTCGCCAAGCCTGAGTATTGGGTGAAGGTGATGGCCAAGTTTGGGACCGAGGAAAATCTCGTCGCAACGTATGTCTGTAAGAAAGCTAAGCAGTATCTCGCTGCCGGTTACACGTCGGAGCAGATCAAGGCCTTGGTTAAGGACAACGAACTTCCTTCTCTCAACGAGCCGGCCGTCGTAGTCGTCAAGAAAGTTGAAAAGGCCGTTGAGTCCGTAGACGTTGTCGCAACTGTTCTTCCTGTTGAGTCTGTTGCATTTGTGATGCTGGAACCCAAGGAAAGGGTCACTTACGCATGGTCTAACGATCCGAACTATTTCAAGAGCACGGGCAATGGTGATGTTGACATTGAGACGGCAACTCTCGATACCTGTATGTATCCAAACATGAATCTCGATGCTCTCTGCAGAGGTTGCCGAATCTATGATCGTTGTAAACTTCCAAGTAAATACACCGAGAAGGATTGGAATTCTGGGAAGAAAAAGTTCGTTCCTACTGTTACTCACCTTGTTATGGACATTGATGGTATCAAGTAATTTCTTAGAATAATCGTTGACATTTTATAAAAAACAGTCACGGTCATAGGTATGAACTCGATCAAATCAACTACCTTCGAATTTGTTTCCACGAATCCGAAATTCATGACGACTCCGATGCATGAGTATCTCAAACGAGTAACGATCACCGCACAGGCCACATATGATCGTTGGCCCGAAGCGAGTGGGATGCGCAGGATTTTATTTGAACTCGGTGAACTCGCCGGATTGGAACAGTCACAAATTAGTTTCGACCTCGATCACGCACCGATTGATGGAACAGGAGGACGTTGGTAATGAAAATTTTTCCTATAATCCCTCGGCATGACTCCACGAAATTTACTTGGACAGGATCATGCGGAGTGGCTGATGCTTCTGATTTTGGAACTAATGAAATCGCTCGGGCAGGTCGGTTTGATGTTATAAGTGGAAGAACGGGAGTAGTTAAACGGTTTTATTATGACTGTATTTGTAGAGATAATGAGGGAGATGTACTGCATCACAAATATCTTTCTAACCCAGAACCATCCGGCCAATATTCAATTCTAATAGTCAACGATTAATTTATGAAAGTTACAAAATATTGCGCAATCGATAGAAAAGAGCATACGATGGAAATTCCAAAGTTGACTCCTGTTCTTCTTGAATTTATTCAAAATGCACGGGCAGCCGGAAAGTCCATTCAAACCGTCGTTCC
>Ga0114951_10002130_pt1 | contig 22962 bp, 35 predicted proteins | sample AM7aDNAmetaG_FD_88677 | JGI IMG/M metagenome (GOLD analysis project Ga0114951, IMG submission 88677) | Freshwater microbial communities from Finland to study Microbial Dark Matter (Phase II) - AM7a DNA metaG | ecosystem: Environmental > Aquatic > Freshwater > Lake | place: Finland: Lake Alinen... | reverse complement strand
CCATCCATAATTGGGTTGTGTTTCACATCCGTCAGTTTCACACATTTTGTTTTTGACATCTACCATATGCGGTTCTTTGTGTTTGGAACAAAAACGACCTTTTGTTTCCCCTCGAATATTGTAATTGGGTTGTGTTTCACATCCGTCAGTTTCACACATTTTGTGCTTTATATCTACCATATGCGGTTCTTTGTGTTTGGAACAAAAACGACCTTTTGTTTCCCCACGAATATTGTAATTAGGTATTTTTTTACATCCTTCTGTTTCACACTTTCCGTAATAACATTTTGTCATTTTAAATAATAAATGGATATTTATTATATTTCAATTTTAAGTATATTTAAAAATTTTTAAATATATTTAAGTTTTTTCTACATTTTTTTTCTGATAAAATCGAGTAAAACATAAAGCGATTTGCAATCAAATTCGTTATAGGCGAGAATTGGGTTTAATACATTGACATTTTTAGTTTCGTAATATTCGGTGCCCATGAATAAGGCGTCGAGGCCATTGCAACAATCAACAGGTAAATCAATTTTGATTTTATTTAGGGCAACAAGAGCCTTGATGTAACTTTTCAATTTGAAATTCTTGCAGCCTTTGATAGCGACATTACCTTCGTAAAATACTTTATAAAGATCAATCCATGTCATTGGTAAATCTAAATCGTATTTTTTGCATACTCTTTTCCAGAAACTGTTTTCGGCAAACCAGTACCAGATTTTTGGTGAGCCGATTTCAATCCAGAATCGATGAAAAGCTAAAACCAGTTCTTTTTCAGAGGAGAGTGAAATGGAATTGGCCAGGAAATGTTTGTAGACATAAGTATCCTTACACTTGTACCAGACACCGATAAGAAAAATGGTTGATTCTTCATCTTCATCGGGGTTACCGACAGTTTCAAAATCAACAAAAATTTCGTCGTTTACACTTCTCCAATCGTAAAGATCGTGTTTAATTTTTTTGGGGTAATAGGGTTAATTTCGCCACGATTGATTTGGAAAAGACGTTTGATTTTATCAAGATAAGATCCGTTGATACCGAGCAATGAGACGTCAAATTTGGGATCTTTCCAAGAATAAATTCCGTTGTCAAGTAATTTAAAGCGGTGTTTGATGGAACATTGCCAGAAATCGGTGACTTCTCCGTAATGTTCAGCTACGATTTTCTTTTCCGAGTCGTAGAGAGGGTGACTGATTTTCATGTTTGGGAGTAGATCCGATGAAAAATCCATAGTGTAGGCATTTTTGCGGACATTACGAAGCCAATCTAACCCGTTATAAAAAATTTTGGTGATTTCTTTATCATGAGTATGAAAGTATCCACGAATGTCAATAATTTTCTATTTTTTATAGAAAATTTAAATTCACAAAATTATTCTAAACGCTTTACTACAAACTGGACAAAATGCGTGCATTCTTCTTCCGTGTCAAAGATATTGTTTCGAATCAACACTTCCGACGTGATTTCGTCGAGATTCATAGACTTGTCCATCAAATATTTAATGAAATCGATAAAGTCGACCACTTCATCCGACACGTCCTCAAATTTGCGCTTCTTGTTCTCCATTTTGTTTTTTCTAGTTTTAAAAACAAAAAATCACTTTTATAATTTGTATTCGTACTCACGACCGACTTTACGCCATAAAATCACATTTTGTTCGTTTTCGTGTACAGCCGAGTATCTTCCTTGCAATTGCCCGAGTTCACGCGCATCTTGGATCGTATCTCGGCACGCCTCGCGCACATTTCCACGTGATACCCATTTGTTTGGAAATTTTTTCAAGTAACCCACAATCGACTCGTAAATCACGATATATTTTGGATTCACGATAAACTCTTTCACAATCATATTCTCATCTTCTTCGTCGGAAGATTCGTAATCTTCCTCGTACTCATCACGCTCTTCTTGCGTCGGCACGTTCATGCCGTACAATTCGTATGCCTGGTCCGGCGGCAAAAGAGATGATTTGTAAACCGCCATTTTCCAACCGGTCTCGTTATCGACTTTTTTAAAGTGAAAATCGGCTCCTCTTTTGTCTTTGATGGGACACCGTCTCGTGAACTTTTCTTTCGTGATAGCCAACGATTCGATCAAATCTCTACAAATAAGCTGTTTTGATTTTTTCAAGGCACAAATGATTTCTTCTTGACGAAAGTATGCTTTTTTTAAGTCACTTAAAATCGAATATGTGCTGTACAATGTCAAGGGTACATCGTCGTGGTAAACGCCGCACAAACGAACACGTTGGATCAGTTCGGGCTCGTCGCATTGGTCTGCGACGAGTAGCCGCATGCTGGTGAGATGCCATTTGAAATCGGAACTAGTGAATGAAATTCCGCGACCAGCCAAATCCCCCGAAAAGATAAGGATGTTTGGAAACGTATTTGTATTCTTAACGAATTGCAACAAGGAAGAAATGGTTCCGACATACTCTACCGTTTCGTTTTTGTAGGCGTAAGTGATACCGTCTCCGTTGAACACGATGATGAACATGTCTGGATACTTGCGCGCCAATTTTTGTTGCGCGTTGATGGTAGGATCTTTTGTTCGACAAATATTCACGAGACAAATGTTTGGATGAGTAAACCCGTCAGCGAAAACGAACGGTTTTTGGATGGAAAAGGTGCGAACGAATTTTTTCAATCCACCGTCATTTTCAAACAAATCGTCTCCTGTTTTTGTCGTGTATACGTGATTCAATTCCTCATCGATTTCACATACTTGTATTGACGTGATTCCTTTGTAATAAGGAGATAAAGAGAGTAAAATAATGTCATCTGGGAATATTTGTTCTTTTCCGAGCGGGTCCATGATTGTAGCAGATACGCCAAAAACACAATGAGCATTCTCCTTGAGCTTTGGAATGACATCATTCTTTCGAGTGCCTTCTCCGGAATCGACGTAATCTACTTCATCAATGAACATGACATATTTTTCGTTGGAATCTTTAAATCCGTCCAATATTTTTAACGTGGAGCTTCCATTACCCAACGTCAGATAAATTCGAGCTTTATCAACTCTTATTTTTTCGGTTGACGTTTTGCATATTTTTAATTTTGTGGCGCTTTTCTGACTTTGTATTTCCTTTTCAAATAGTACCAACCTTTCGTAAATTTGTTCTTGGTCGGCTTTGTTGTTACGGAGAACGATAATGACGGAGTATCCCGCCAAAAGAAATAATAGGCTGGAGCAAATCATGAATTTTGTTTTTCCGCTTTGGATGTGTCCTTTGATAGTGATAAAACGGCCTTTTAATTCGGCCACAATCTGACGGACGGTGAGATTTTGGTCGACGTCGTTGATTAATTTGTAAAGATCAGGGCATTGAGTGAACAAATAAGGAACCAATTTGAACGTATTCACTAGCTCACACTCGATCAATTCCTCTTCCATTTCTGTTGTTTTTTTATTTTTTTCTGAAAATAATCGATTTTATAAGGGGATTTTATAAGGGGATTTTATAAAGGGATATAAATATTTTTTCTGACTATTCTTTTTTCAATTTTATGCGTGCTCCTTACCAAGGAAATTTAGGTGGAGGTGACATTTGCGAAGCAATTTTGATCAATTCTTCTTTCACTTGTTCACGCAATTTCATATTGCTGTTGGCCATAACTATATTTAAATGATGTTCGGCATAGATAACAACCGCATTGAACTGTCCCCAAAGTGATGCTGTTTTTTTGAATTTTACAAGTTGACCTTTTCGGACACTTTTAATTTTTTTTCTGTGGCGACACTCTTCATTTCGCTTTCGTTTCCAACAAATACCAGGATGGTTGAAACCACGTCTGTCGGAAAACGATCCCATTTTTTGATGATGGAACGACAAGCAAGACGCCAGTTAACTTGTTCCACGAGACTCTCAGTCGTACGGTACTTGTTAACCTTGATACCCCACTTAAGAGCAAGTTTGCATACTTCTTCGCGGTCAGTTTCCTTTTCAGACATGTTTATGAGCTTTTTTTATCCATCTATAAAAAATCAATTTTATAAGGTAATTTATAAGGTATTTTATAAGGTAATTTCACGAGGCGGATTATTGAAGAAGAGGGGGGATTTCGTCATCCTCTTCGATAGACACATCGACTTTCTTCTCGACCTTCTTAGCCTTCTTGACCTTTACAACCTTGAGCTCAACTTCCGGTTCAGAGACAACTTTGGGTTCAACGACTTTCTTGGTCTTCTTTGCAACCTTTTCCACTTCAGAATCGGAGACAGTCTCTACTTTCTTAACTTTCTTGACCTTCTTTGCAACCTGTTCCTCGACTTCAGGCTCAGAGACAACCTCGATAGGCTGGACCTTAACCTTCTTGACCTTTGCAACCTGTTCCTCGACTTCAGGTTCGGAGACAACCTCGACAGGCTGGACCTTAGCCTTCTTAACCTTCTTTGCAACCTGTTCGACGACTTCAGATTCGGAGACAACCTCGACAGGTTGGACCTTAACCTTCTTTGCAACCTGTTCGACGATTTCAGATTGGACATTTGCAACTTGTTCGACGGCCTCGACAACTTTCTTGGTCTTTTTGGTTACTTTTTCGATTTTAGGGGGAGCGGTGTCCGCTTCAGATTCGGCTTCAGAGTGTTCGACTTCGCTGTTGTAATTTTCCTTTTCCTTGGTGTCAAGCGACTTCCATTTTTCAGCCAAGATACTGGTGATTTTTCCGATCGAAACTTCTGGATTTTCGTTTTTCACGGTTTTAAATTGAGACGCGCGGAAATTGTTCCACGCAGACTTTACCTTTGTAACTTTTTCCTTCTTTTCCGTCACCTCCACTTTTTGATTTTCGGGGTTTTCGTTGTACGTTTTCATGTCTTCTTTCCAGTTTTCCGATTTTTGTTTCGAGATTTCACAATATTTCTTGTAGATTTCAGAGTCATTTTTCTTCTCAAGGTTCCAGTCGGCCGCGAGGCGAGAAGTAATCTCGGCTGGAGTCATGGACGTATTTTGTTCCTTGATTTTTTTGCGATTTTCATTTGAATACAACAAGAAACAATTGGTTTTCTTGGGCGCATTCGGGCTCTTTTCCTTCTTTTCCTTCTTCTCCTTCTTTTCCTTCTTCTCCTTCTTTTCCTTCTTTTCCTTCTTCTCCTTCTTTTCCTTCGTCGAAGAATTGGATTCAATTTCAGCCTTAAAGTCGTTGATTGCTTTTTCGATCTCTGGGGTGATATTGACACCGAGTTGTGCGAGGCGATCAAGACAGGCTTGGGTGGACATGATTTGCTTTGTTGTTGACTTTTTGGTTTTTCTAGTTTTTACGATAAAAAATCAATTTTATGTAAATGGTCGCCGTAAAAGAACTTTATCTTGCACGAAACAGGATAGAAGATTCAGGTGCTACTGCTTTAGCGTTGGCTTTATTGAAAAACAAAAGTTTAGAAGTGTTGATTCTTTCGCGTAATCGTATAGGAGATGATGGGTCTAGGTCTTTGGGCGAAACTCTAAAAAATCAAAGAAGCATTTAAAAGTAAAAGTAAAAGTAAATCCAAATTTAGAAAATGGAGTAAAAAATATAAAAAAAGTATAAATTGTAAATCCCCGAAAGGATTCTCACAAAAACAATATTGTAAATATGGTAGAAATAAATCAAAATAATTGTATGAAATTTTTTTTTAAAAATTTCAAATCTGGTTTCAGTTTATAACTTGTAAATCTTGCGAATTTTTTCACAGGTCTTTTCGTCCATAAACATATTTTTTTGTTGCCAAGGGTATTGTCCATACGCATCAAATTTATACTCTGCTCCATGTTCAACTAACAATTCAAACAATTCAAACGCCAACTCACCATAATTCCAATAAAACACCACATGCAATAAAGTCCCGCCATTGAATTCATCATGCTGCTTGTTCAGAAGCAACTGCATTTCCTTTCCAGTTTTATTCACTTTTTTGATAAAGTCCTTGACATCGTCAAGCGTCCCCGATTCCGACACCCGAGAACACAAATATGCCAAGAAACGGGTGTTATTGATGCGTTTACGCTGCATTTTCAGGTCCGTCTGAAAAACGAAATCTTGAGATCGGGAAATCACTTGCATTGCTTGTTTTTTTGATTTTTATTTTTTAAAAATCAATTTTATGTTACCCATTCTCGGGAGCTTCCAATGATTGCAACTCAAATTCCAATAATTCAATTTCTAGTATTTTGGCGAGAAGTTTTTCAAGCAATTTTTCAATCCGCTTTTTCTTTTCCAATTCTTCTGCCATTCTATCTTCCTTATCTTCCTTTTCTACCATCTTTTCTCTTTTTCTTTCAAATAAAATTTTAATCAATTTTATTTTTTACCCAAATTCATACACACACACGCTTCACTCAATACGACTTTTTTACAGAAATCTTGCACGAGAGACTGTTACTATCCGAGTTTGTGTAGACGCTGAACCATCCATTCGGGCAATAGCTATTCATTTTTTTCTCCAGAAATTTTTCAGATAAGAGACCTTGAGTTCCAAATAACCATCCATCTGACTCAATAAAATTGGGCAATTGTTGTTGCGCCAAGTAAACTTTTTCTTTTGGCATGTAATCCAAGGCTTCATCCAAATCTTCCAACGCCTGAATTCCAATCTTTTGATCTTTACGATTCTTTCCATACCGATAAACCAATTTCGGCAAGATAAAATCAACCAATTTCGACTTTGCGTTTTCCTTTGCGGAAGTTTCAGTATCAAATTCCTGTTCGTATTCACACTCGGCGAAAAATTGCTCGATTTCCATAACGTCCATTTCTTGTTTTTTGATTTTTTATAATAAAAAAATCAATTTTACGCACTTACACGATTCCAAAAATCCAATAATTGCTGTGCAGTTGGACGTTTGTACTTGTCAATTTCAATGCACATCAATATCGTCTTGTACATCTTTTTAAAAAATGGATCATCTGTTTTCGCCAAATTTTTAACACGATCGTATCCGTCCAAAAACGTTTGTTCTACATCATCAAAATCGTCAGCGAATGTATGTGGTTTGAACAATGGCAACGGGTACAACATATCCCACAAAATACAACCGATTCCCCAAATATCCGTTTTTTCATTGATGGATACAGGATCGACAGTTGGAAGAAAACCTTCGATTGGTCGATAAGAAGGAGTGGCCTTTACAATCTTCGTATGGTCAAAATCTTCCATAAATTGTTTGGAATAGACATTTTCAAACGTTTCAGCGAATTCAAAATCAATCAATTTCAACTTTAAATTTTTGGTCAATAAGATATTTTCAGGTTTCAAATTAAAATGGACAATTTTTTTATCATGCACATCTCGAACAGCCTCAATCAACTGTTTTGCGTATTCGCTTTTCTCTTCAATCGAAATATACGTACCCGAAAAAGGTAAAAAGCTTAACAAATTATGATTCATGTATTCCATCGCAATACAGAATTTACCCGTATTTGATACCCACGAATCGTGGACGATGGGTACATGCGGCCCCTTGCAACGATTTAACGTTTCCACTTCTTCGACTCCGTACCACGTGTCGGTCGATCTCTTGTACTCTTTAATTGTAAAGAGTGTTCCATCTTTAACAGCAGAGAAAATGCTTGAAGTTGAGCCTACATCAAGTAGTTCAACGATGCGATATTGATCATCTTTCGAATCCGAAATTGTGAGCGATAACATTTTATCCTTTTTGTTATTTTAGATAACAAAATCAATTTTACATTTTTTCGATACTAGCTAGACAACGAACGCAATCACGCAAGACTTGGGGTGTAGTCGATTCTAGAGATAATTGTTGGATTGAGCTTTTTAATTCTGGGTACAGCTCATTTTGTTTGATATTCTGAGACTCAAACACGTTTGCCAAGATTGCTATGGCACACCGGTGTACCGTGGGTACGCGAGACTTGGTACGCTGTAACAATAATTTTAACCCGTTTAAACAAATTTCTTCTTGCACTTTTTTTTGAGACGACATATTCGCCAAAACCGTCAGTGCTTCCGATTGTACATCGCAAAAGTCCGATGATGTCATAAAAAAGATGTGTTTGATTGTTTCTTTCACATCCACTTCTACTTCGATGACAGGAGGTTTGTAAACCAGGCTTTGTAGATTGCCCAGTTTAGTCGTGTCCTTCAAATTTGGAAAAAAGTACCTTGCAGCCCTTATCACGTCAACGAATCCGAACGCATCGCCACCAATTCGTTGCACTTCGATAATGTATTTGTCGTTCACATCGTTATCCACATAAATATTAATATGAAAAGTTGTTTCGGTGTAATGAGAATAATAGACGCATTTGTATTTGTTTTGGAATTCGAAATCTGCTGGCAATTGAGAGCAAAATGTTTCGATAGACTTTTCAATCGTTTCCAGATCTGCGTCTGTGTAAAAAATATTATTCCCGAGCTGTTTAGGGCGTTGAGGTAAAAGTGATTTGTTTAACGGCATTTTTAATGAATATTTTTTTTTAAAAATATTCAATTTTATGTCAACTGAGTTTAAACCAAATTTTCCATACTAAAAATGTCAATATAATGGCTACCCATGAAAATTTGCGCGTGACGCATAAAATCCACATCGATTTCAATTGACGTATGCAAACTTTCCCGTTCATTTAAATCATCTTCCAAATCCTGTTTTTCAGTGTAACAAGCGATCTTGGCGACGAATTCGTCATTGTGCTGATTGTATGTTGCGTCGTACACCAAAAAGTACTTTGACTGTAAAATCAAGTCGACATTACATTGAAATACCACTTTTTTTCCACCAACACAAAGCGGCAATTGTTCTTCGAAACAGTACTTGATATCATGGCGAGTCGTGATATATTCTTTTCCGAAATTCCAGATGCTAACCGGTTCAAAGTATTCCATTTTAATTTTTCACTTTTTACAATAAAAAAGTCAATTTTACACACACACACACACACACACGTTAAAAAATCTTTTGATTTTTTAATTTTATTGTTTTGTTAGCCTTATTCGTCTTCCCCGTCCCCATCCTCCCCGTCTTCCCCGTCTTCCTCCTCCTCTTCTTCTTCCTCGTATTCGTATTCATACTCATCTTCCTCTTCGATATCCTCCTTTGATTCTTTTGTGATTTTTATACGCAAATCTTTGATTTTGTCTGTGCTGGTTTGATACATCAATTCGATTTCCTTTACGCGATTGAATAGACGATCAACGCATTTGCAATCATTTTTGTGTTTGGACGTGCAGCTTGTACCCGAATAATATCCACTAAACGCTTCTTTCAGACGTTCTTCTTTTTCTTCCACCAGCTTTTTGTGGGCGAATTTGTAGTGAATTTTAGTCAGTTCAGCAAAGTTTTCCATCGTTGTTTTTTTTACATTTTTTATATAAAAAAATCAATTTTAGTAAAGGTCTTTTCTACCATTTGTAGAAATATCTAGAAAAAAGTCTTTCGAAAAAATTTGTATCGCTTTTTCAGTATGACAAACTTGAACCTGATTTTTAAATGTATGCACCAAGCCCGTATAATAAGGCTCGTTCGTACCTTTTTTGATTGGAGTCAATGCGAAAAATCCGGATTTTACAAGCAAGACCTCGTGTTTCAGATTGAGACGATCAATCGCGTCGTACACACCAGGATCCAATTCGAATTTCTTGACAAATAACTCGAACGCGTCGCCGATGTGATAAGTACCTGGATCAAGCACGTAATTCATTTATTTTTTCTGTTTCTTTTTCAAAAAAATCAATTTGAGATCGAGAAATTGTGATATCAAAAGAAAGATGGTCTTCGTATCTAGGAAAAATAAAATGATTAAAGTCTTCCATCTCTGGAATTTTATCCATTTTAATACGAATTCTGAAATAGTCGGGTACGTCAGATTCCTCACTAGATACACGAATAAGGCCTCTATCTGCCATGGACTGAATTTCTTTTGCCATGAATAAACGTGAAATTTCTTCATTTACGTCTTTTTGAAGATTTTTTTGCACATTTTTTTGACGAGACAGAGTACGTTTCATTTTTTAAATTTTGTTATTTAGACAACAAAATTCAATTTTACTCATAAATAGGCGACAATTTTGGAACATATCGAAATTTGTGTTTTACAATTTTTAGATCTTGTTTTAGATCTTGTTTTACAGGACGATTTTTTTTAGGTGCAGGAGGACACTCTATTTTCTTTTTATTTTTTAAACTAATTTTTTTAGGTGCAGGAGGACAGTTTTTCATTTTATTTTTTTAGACATATTTTAAAAAAATCAATTTTATCAATTTAATTCGAATCGAAATAAATTGATACTCTAGACAGGACTTGAACCTGCAATCTTCCGATTAGAAGTCGGACGCGATATCCATTTCGCCACTAGAGTTTCTATATAGTAGATACGTCTTTAAATTAATATAAAAATTTCAATAGTTCATTTAAGCAATAATCAAACCAAATTTGTCTAAACCGATCGTCGACTTTTTCATCCGGATTTTCAATTTCCGGATTTGGTAACAATTGCATTTCAATCTCCATTTTTATTTACTCCAACTCTTTTTATATCATTAATTCAATAAGTTCACTGAATCTATTTGACTCCAATCCTCGTACAAGTCTACCATTTTTTCCGTGATTTTGCCATTGTCCGATTTAAAATTCGGTATATCGTAAATTTGACAATATTGATTTTCAGAATACAACACCGACACATATTTAATGTCGTTTGAGAGCAACTGAACTTCAAACATTTTCTTTTCGTTTTTTTCAGTTTGTAAAAAACAATTTTATGTCAAGTCGAAAAAGAATAATTGAAATAATCTACCATTTTCTTTCGTAGTTCCATTCATCTTCCATAAAGGATAAAGAACAGTCTTTAATAGATGTTTAATTCTTTAAATTGAATTAGAAATAATGAGATGTTTATTGATGTACAATAAACAATTCAACAGTTGTAGCCTTTAATGTTTGGGTTCAAAGTATTGTGCATTTGTATAAAATTATTTTTTTAAGCTTTCAATATTTTTTATATTGAAAAATTTAAAGTTTAAAAGACTAAATCGAAATTTTCGTATACATCTTTAGATGACGGTCCATCGTCATACGCGTTCTCAAACCAACTCAAAAATTTTTCTTCATTTTCAGCCTCATTGTAAATAAATACATTTTTTAAATCATCAACAAACACCAAAAAACCTGTCTGATAATAACAATGTCTCAATTCAATCAATAAATTCGTTTGTTCATTTGACCGAATCATTCCAACCAACTCGAAAATTTCACGTTTAGTCATCCCATTTACACTTTTGGACATTACATAATCAAAAAGACCGTTCAAATTAATCAAAAGACGAGCATAAAATCCGTCAAGGATTTCAAAATCGTGACTTATCTCGTGAATATAGGTAGGACTCATCTTACTATTCTTTTTTAGAATAGTAAAAAATCAATTTTATGTTTAGACCGTAGACGGCGTAGAGTAATGCGGTCTACCATTCTCAAAATCTTCTTGTGTGTAGTAGCAATGGAGTTTGCCAAACAACTTTCCACCAACCACGTTTGTGCAAGCCAAATAAAAAATCTTTGTGTTTTCGATATCCAACATAACCATATTGTTGCATTGAATCCAAACGTCGTTGCCACCAACCGAAACTCTCCGAATGACTCCAATGTCATGGTCAATCAACGCATACGACAAACTGGAGTAGATGGATCCATACGTCGGCGTATGCTTGAAAAACATACTTTCCTTACTTTCCTTGGTGTCGTCCAAAATAGTGTACGCTTCAGAATTTTCCGTCTCAAAGTCCGAGTAAAAATCAACCTCGTCAAATATTCCCAACATTTCTCATTTTTTGTTTTTAAGCATAAAATATCAATTTTACAATTTTCGCGATTTTTCCAGAATAATCTTATTCCATCTCCATCATTTCTAAATAAGATGACATATATTCTGTAGCAGTCGGTCCTACAAAAATTGTACTTTTAAATTTAGAATTTCCAGTTGCTAAAATATCCATGCTTCCATAATAAATATTTTGTTCTATCAATTTCTTTTCTGTAAAACAATCAATCGCTGAATCTATACCATTAAGAAAAGATAGTTCAGCACTATTCAGTATATATGCTAGACTGAAAGCCTCTCTATTCCAAATACATATTTGTTCATTTACAATTTCTTTGCAATATGTTCGTTCATAGGGTTCATTTATCGGCCAATCAATAAAAATTGAATTAATACCAACAAAATGAGTTCCTACATTCACCAAAATTGCATCATCCGGAATTTTTTCAACAACTTTATCAATCTTCTCCATAAAATCATTTACAAAATAAACATCATCTTGAAGCACAAGAACATTTTTGTAAGATTTTTCTTTCACATCTTTCCATACATAATAATGACTAAGAAAATTACAAATAACTGTCTTTATTTCACTATTTATATTTGATGTTAGTTCCAATTCTTCTGGTGTAAACTCGTGTTTTGATGCATCAATTGCTTTAAAAATTTGGATTTTTTCTACAGGCAACTTGTGTTTTTCAACTTCATTCATAAAGTGTTGTAAACGATCTGTCGAACGTTCCATATTGATCAAATAAATTCGATCGATTTTTTGCATTTATTTAAATTTTTAAATATTTAAATAAGTTTAGACAGAGTTATAGAAATTGTTGAAAACAATACTGGATATTTGTAGAAGGGCATTGGGCGTGAATGATACCATTTGTATGTTTTACATATAATTCAACTGCTTTCCAGTTTACTCGTGCAATGTCGATACATTTGTTCATGCGAAATCGTACTTGAGGAGGAAGGCTTAGACCGTATAGCCTCACTTGGCCAAAAGCGTTATAACCAGTAGCCCATTCGAGCACATAGAGTGCTTTCGACGTAACGGCGTAGACATGATCGAGAGCAACAAACGTGCACAAATTCTGGAATGGGTCATTGGGTTGAGCTTGACGCACGGTATAGTACGAATAGCTAATAAACAACACTCGCTCCGTTTTGTCCAATTCTTCCATTGCTTGAATCACCTGGTCGCAAACAGGCACTCCCCCAAGCCCAAATGCGCCACTTAATTGAACTTGCCACATGGTTTTTAAAGTCTGTTTGTAGTCACACGGTTCAGGCACAGGATTGACATCTAGTTCTTTGCGTTCGATAGTCTGTAGAATTGCGTATTTCTCCGCCAAAAGTTTCTTTTCAAGATTGATTTTTCTACCGCGTTCTGAAAATTCGGTTTCAAGTTTCGTTTCACGTTTTGCTAGAATAGCTTCACGTTTTTCAAGAATAGCTTCACGTTTTTCAAAAATAGCTTCACGTTTTTCAAGAATAGCTTCACGTTTTGCGAGGTTCGACTCGCGTTGTACAAGGTTCGCTTGCAACGCTTTGAGACGCATTTCCTCAATGTACATTTTTGTATTTTCGTTTTTTAACGTAAAAATATCAATTTTAAGGTTACACATAAAATTGATATTTTTACGTTAGATACAAATAGAATAAGTTATGGGTAGAATCGAGCTAATTATCGGATGTATGTACAGCGGCAAGACGACTGAATTTATGCGTCAAATTATGATGTACAAGACTCTACACAAAAAACTTATTGTCATTACGCATAGTATCGATAATCGTTACAGTGATGGTAATATCTCTACACATAATCGAGAGATGATGGATGCAATTGCAATGACAAAGTTGATGGATATAGTAGATGCACCAGGATACCAAGAAGCAGACGTAATCTTTATCGAGGAAGCTCAGTTTTTCCAAGATCTATTCGATTTTACCATAATGGCAGCAAATCGTGATAATAAAATTGTTATCATATGTGGTCTAGATGGAGATTTTCAGTTGAATCCATTTGAACAAGTCGTGCGTCTAATTACACACTCTGAAAGCGTAAAGAAATTAAATGCCCTGTGTAAAAAGTGCGGTGATGGTACTCCAGCTTGTTTTTCGAAACGAATCGTTACCTCCCAAGAAAGAGAACTAGTCGGTAGCGACGGAGTGTACGAAGCATTATGTAGAAAACATTACTACTCAGGAATTTGAAAACTGGAAAAATGATATTTTTACACTAAAAATAAAAATATCAAAATGGCTACCCTTAAACTGACTCTTTCGAAGAAACCGTTTGATGTCATGAAAACCGGCGAAAAAAACGTCGAGTACCGAAAAATGAGTCAATGGATGAAAAGTCGTCTTTACAATGAAAATAAAGAACGAACCTACGCTTTCGTACAATTCACAAACGGCTACGGAAAAGACAAACCGTGTTTTACAACTGAATACAAGGGATTTTTCGTGTCAACAGTGGACGTCAAATTTTCGAACGGGTTGCGTGTAGTCTCAGACGAACCACTTTATTGCATCCAATTGGGCGAAATTGTCGAATTGGAATCTAAAAAAATAAAATAAATAAAATGGACGCTATTACTGAACTGAAGAAATGCATCGAATACTGTAAAAAGTACAAAATGGAAAAATCGCGAAAATTGTGTATCGTGTATTGCGGCTCATACCGTCCAAAACAATTTTACAATCCATCAGGCCATTTTCCCTCATCCTATTAAAATTGATTTTTTATTGCAAAACCATAAAAAAACAAAATGTCCATCCAAAACTGTCTCGATCGTCTTTCCAAGCTCATTGATATCACCCCCGAAATTAAAAATGTCATCACCAACTTTAAATCTGAAGTTGAAACGGAACTGACTGAAAAGAAAAATAAGAAGAATAAGGATCCAAATGCACCCAAACGCGCGTTGAACAGTTACATGTTGTTTTTTTCAGAGAATCGTAAGAAATATAATGTCGAAGGAAAAGCCGCTTCTGAAATCACCGAAATTGTGAAAGATGTCTGGAATGCAGAAAAAGAGAAATTCGAAAAAACCGGCCAATCTGAGGTTTACCAACATTACTGCGAACTAGCCAAAGAAAAGTCTGAAATCTGGAAAAATGAAGTGAAGCAATACAATTTCGCAAAACCAGATTCTGAAAAGAAACCCAAACCCAAAAAGTCGAAATCCTTCAAACCTAAAATCAAAAGTTCCTGGAACAACTACCGAACATCTCATCATAAAACCGTAAAGACTCAAAATCCCGAATTTACGCTCGGACAAATCACTCGCCTCCTTTCTGAAAACTGGAAGGCTTTATCCCAGGATGAAAAAGATGCTTACAAGAGTGATGAAAGCGATGAAGAAAAAGAAGTCGACTCCGTCGAAACTGAAAATTCGAAAGATTCTGTAAAGTCCGTAGAGTCTAACGTAGATACTAGCGTAGAGCCTAAAGTAGAGCCTAAAGTAGAACCTAATGTAGATACTAGCGTAGAACATAACGTAGAACCTAAAGTAGAGTCTGCTCCAAAGAAAAAAAAGAAGGTAAAGAACACGGAAGTTCCAGCACTTCTTGTCTAATCTAACAATTTCAAGTTTAAAATAAATTTTAAACTTTAGAATGCTCCGAAACCTGTAATTGCTTTCCCCAAAATCAACCCATGAATGTCGTTTGTGCCCTCATACGTATTTACAGCTTCTAAATTCATCATGTGTCGCATAATATGATACTCATCGGAAATTCCATTTCCGCCTAATATATCTCTTGCCTGTCGTGCAGTTTGTAACGCATTCATACAATGGCTTCGTTTTATCATCGAAATCATCTCCGGCGTAGAATTTCCTTCATCCATCAATCTTCCCACTCGCAACGATTGTTGTAACCCAAACGTAATAAAAGTCAACATATCGGCCAATTTAATCTGAATCAATTGTTTACTCGCCAAGGGCGCCGAAAACTGTTTTCGTTGCAAAACATACTCCACCGAACGAATGAAACAATCTTCGGCAGCACCCAATACTCCCCACGAAATTCCGTACCTGGCCTTATTTAAGCACGAAAAAGGCCCTTTCAAACCAGTTACAGTCAATACATTTTCTTTCGGTACACAAACATCCTCCATAAAAATCATGCCTGTTTTTGAAGCACGAAGCGATAATTTACCTTGGATAGATGGTGTACTGATCCCTTTCATTTCTCTTTCTAAAATAAAACCTTTAACGGTACCGTTTTCTTTGGCCCAAATGATAAACACATCAGCAATAGGGCTATTGGTAATCCAATTTTTTGATCCGTTTAGTACATAATGAGTCCCATTCCATACCGCATTCGTTTTCATTCCGCCTGGATCCGACCCATGGTCAGGCTCTGTTAACCCAAAACAACCAATAAGGTCCCCCGATGCCAATCCAGGCAAATATTTCTCCTTTTGTTGTTTCGTGCCAAACTTGTGAATAGGGTACATGACTAAAGAGGATTGAACGCTCATGACACTTCGATATCCACTATCTACACGTTCAATTTCACGAGCGATCAAACCGTACGAAACTTCTGACGCTCCAAATAAAGTCGGTCCCAATAAACCAGCAGACCCCATCTCTTTCACGATTGTTCGATCAAATGTTTCTTTGCGATAAGATTCAAGAATACGTGGTTTCAAAAAATCTTGTGCATACTTTTTCGCCGTATCTCGAATATAACTTTCTTCTCCGCTCAACTGGTAATCTAGTAAAAGCGGGTCGTGTATAGAGAATTTGGAAAAAGAACGTTTTGTACGTGAAAACTTACAAATTCGTAGCATTTTATTTTCACTTTTTTTTTAAATTGGAATTCTGACAAACCTACAAAATTTATTTAAAAAAAAAAGTGAAAATAAAATGGAAATGAATTTTTTAATTCATTCATGTGAAAACATGCACATAAAGAAACTAATGCACACCGAATCAATTTCTCGAACAGAGCATGATAGAAAGAATCTAGAAATCAACAAACAAATCACCCTGTATAAAAAAATATTCGGATCCGATCTAAAAGAACTGAGAACTTTTCTGAAAGACTTTCAAAATCCAACCGTTTACAGTATCGTCAATTTAGAACAAAAAAATATTACTTCTTATGTAATAACAACAAGAAATGTGCATGTTATCTTGATTTCACACAATAAAATTGACAACCCAAAACATCTCTACGAATTCACAAGAAATTTAGATGATTCCACCTTCTCTCTATTTAAATCCTATTCCGAACCAACTTTTACAGATAATACACACAATCTTGAATTTCATAAAAAATTTCAACAAATTTACAGATCAATTCCTGGCTGGTAAAGTGTTAAAATTGATATTTTAACATTAAAAATGCGAAAAGAAAATGTTCCAAGGCCAAGAAAACCAACCCCAAAACCAGAATCGTCACATGCGAGTCCTTCCTCGTCGTCCCTTGGCAGTTTTGTCCAACCGCAATTTGGTTCAACCGGCACAAATCGCGCAGATTGTTCGTCCATCTGTCCAGCTTCCATCTGTCCAGTCCAAAATGAACGAAACGGAATGGAGTACGATTTTGACTGAAATTGGCAATTTATTGGATTAAACGAGATGAATTTGTCCCTTAAAATTGATTTTTTAACACAAAAAATCAGAAAAACAAAAAAGTATGGATTTCGTTGACGTTCGCGATATTTGCCGTGTCCGCAATTTCTACATTGCCTGTATCAAACAACTCGTCGGCGAAGAACGAAAGTCGCTTTTTACCTGGTTCTGTACCAACTGGAAATCGCAAGAAAAACGGATCGCATTGATCTCAAATCAAACCAACTCATTCCCCCATGACGAAAACCGATACCGTTTTGTAATGTCTGAGGCATCTCGTCTCTCCAAAAACACCACCGAAATCACCAAGAAAACGCGCATGTGCACCCGCGGAAAACACGATAAGGAATCGTGCATGTTTGCCCACTCTGACGAAGAATGGGTTCCGCCTTACTGTCTCTACCAAGAATTTTGCAACTCCCACGATTGCGATAAAAATCACGGTCTATCTCCCCACGAATACCGTCTTTTTCACGACATTGCGCCCACACCCGCGCCCACACCATCCTCGTTCTCGGAAAAGATGGCTCTTGTCAACACAAAGTTCTGTCAAAGTATGAAGGAGAATGAACCCTGTGCAAACGCAAAATGCACGTTTTGTCATTCGGTCTCTACATTCGTGCCTTACAAGTGCAAGTTTGAGTTTTGCAATAATCCAAAGTGCACGTACAAACACTCATGGGACAGCATGGAAACCTACATGAAAAAACAAGGTATTGTTGTTGAAGCATGGCATTCTCGCCCCGAAAAATTGAATAACTGGATGGAAGCAAATCGCAGAGAAACAATTTCGTGGATGCAAGCCTACACCGCAGAAATCATTCGTCTGGAAGAAAACAATTGGGAAGAAGAAAAAGAAGAAGAAGAAATCTTTGAAAAATTTGAAAAAATGAGCATCGAAGAAAAAGAAGAAAAAGAAGAAAAAGAAGAAATCGAAACCACATTTACCATCTTTGGAAAAGACTCGTTCTCTCTATCACAATGCGTTTAAAATGTGTGTGTGTGGCGTAAAAAATTTAAAATCAAAATTGATTTTAAAAAGGAAAACGTGTAAAAAACAAAATGTTCAAGGGAAACTCGAAATCGAAAATTGGTCATGAAATGGAAGATTATTATGCCTTCAAAGACGGCATTGCAGCACTCGCAGATGGACACAGCAACGCCTCCGGACTGGCTAAATACGCCTCAAATAGAATCGTTGAAATAATGTCACAATTCAAGCCCGACACAGATCCTCTGGTTATTGAAAGTGCATACAAAGAGGCTTTTCCCCAAATTCACAAAGAGTGCGAGAAATTTGTATGTGGAGGTGCTACATTGACGTCTGTATTCGTCGGCGAAAAAGATGGAAAAAAATACGTGACCGTTGCAAATGTCGGCGATTCTCCCGCCTTCTTGTTTTCCGACACCTTTCAAGAACTAACTACATCTCACAACCCAGACAATGCAGACGAAGGAAAACGTATTTACGCCAACGCGCGCCAATACGACATTGCAAAGACAGAAAACGGTTCGTGGTGCTCTTACAACACAATCAATCACGATTTCACCCGTTTTCCGATTTTTGATGTGCACGGAAACAAAATCGAATACCCCGAAACCTACGCAAAAATGGAAGAGTTGCGAAATGAATGGTCTATTGCCTATTACGACCACCAAAAAGACAAAACCAAAGAAAAACACCAAATTTCCAAAGAAAAAGAAAAGGCCTACAAAGACTTTGAATTGATTCATAAGTCATCTCCCGACAGTCAAATCATTTTTAGCACCGTACACCCCGAACGTTCCTGTTATCTGGTATGCCCAGAAGGTAGTCTCGGTATCACACGTTCAATCGGAGATCATAATTACACGATATACGGCGTCATTTGCGAACCTTCAGTGCGCACATTTTACGTCGAAAAACCATCTTACCTTTTTATCGCATCCGATGGAGTCGCTGATTGTTTCAAGTACGACGAGATCTTGAGTCTCATTGAAAAAGACGAAACAGAACTTCTCGAGATCTTTTGTGAAAAATCCAAATCCCTTTTTGAGAAACAACACGATGATATCTCTTTTGTGATGGCTAAAATTGATTAAAATGTGCTAAAAACAAATTTAAGAAATATGTACAAAAATCATACCATATTCAAGACCGAGACGACATGTTGCATTCCAACTATTCTTCTTTTGAAAGACGAAGAAATTCACACCTTGCTCGAAAAAAACCGGTACCGTTCAGGTTTTCCTGGCATTAGCTACAGGTCATGGAAACGTCTCCATGATGTTGGAATTCATACCATACACGATCTCATCGAAAAATACAAGTCCAGCGAACCGACATGGTTCCAAGAAACCACAAAATCTTCAGATTCTGATTATTCTGATTTTTATTGGATCATGTCAACACGGTATTATTGATTTTTTTTAAATAAAACTAAAAAAAATAAAGATGTTCAAACAAACTTCGTTTAGTCCACATGAAATCGAGAAATTTAAGGAGAATTATGTCAAGGACAAAGAGCTCCAAATGAATATCTTAAACAATAGATGGATGAACATTGAAGGGAAAAAGATTCCTATTATTATTATCAAGACGTACTATAAGCAGTATTGCACATTGAACGAATTCTTCAATGAAACAAACGTAATTTTCTACAATACTTCCGAATTGAAAAAACGATGGGATCTTCTTTTCAATTCGGAACGTGTAAAAAAACTGAAAATTTTGTGTTAAAATACCCTAGTCACCTATAATTCTTTCAAGAAACGTTTACTTGTTGTCTCAACCAGTAAACCATTTGCACAAATTCATGTAATCGTTAACGGTGACCTCCTCCATGTCCTCCATGTCCCCCACCATGTCCGCCACCATGCCCACCACCATGTCCGCCATGCCCCCCACCATGTCCGCCATGCCCCCCACCATGTCCGCCATGCCCACGCCCCCAGTACCCCCCATTACCATATTGTAAAGGTCCAGTGTAGATGGAATCAAAACCGTACGGGTATCCATAAGGGTAGCCATAAGGGTAGCCATATGGATATTCATCGCATTCGGCGTTCGCACAATCCACCCCCAAAATCGGGCGATGAGTCGCTTGCATCCCGTCAGGGTAAACGATATTTGTCGTGACTCCTGTTTGAAAAGGGGGCGGTGGTTGAGCAGATGTATAGTTGTCTTTTGTATGATTGTATCTGAAATAAATGACAATCAATAAAACAACAAACACAAATATAATTTTAGAATCCATTTATTAGATGTGAAATTATATTCGTAAAATTGATTTTTTTAATAGAAAAAAACATAAGCTCAAACATGCAGTGCACGATTTGCGTTGAAAATTACAATAGATCTACACGAAAGATGGTAATCTGTCACTTTGCTGAGTGCAATTACACCGCTTGTATGACATGCGTAAAAACCTATATACTCGACAAAAGCATCCAAGCACCTCATTGCACCAGCTGCCGAAAAGCCTGGTCGCGCGATTTTCTCAGCGAACATTTCCCCAAAAACTTTTGGATGACAGAATTCCGCAAAAAGCGCGAGGTTGATTTATTTAACTCGGAGAAAACGTACTTACCCCCCTTACAAAAAGAAGCCGAAAAAATAATCAAACTGGATAAAATCAAACAAGATAACGAAGAATTGAAAGCTCTCTTGCAAAAAAATGACGCCAATGAAGATCAATTGGTAAAAGATCAACGACGAATCAAAAACGAACTGACCGAAAAATACGATAAAAATGTAGCCCTTCATCGCCAAATTTACAATAAAGTCGTACTCTTAGAAAAAACCGCTCCTGTAATGAAATGTCCAATGAACTGCCGCGGCTTCTTAGACGAAAAGTACAATTGTGGGCTCTGTCTATCCACAGTATGCAAAGATTGTCATCAAAAAAAAGACGAAGAGCACAAGTGCAACCCAAATGAAGTTGCAACCATCACCGAACTGAAAAAATCGACCAAACCGTGCCCCAAATGCCAAATCCGAATCTACAAGACCGACGGATGCGACCAAATGTTCTGTATCAGCTGTCACACAGCCTTCTCCTGGAACACCGGACGTGTCGAAACCGGTATCGTTCACAATCCTCACTATTTCGAAGCGCTTCGCGCCGGTAACATCGTAGATCCCAGACATCGTGTCCATCAAGGCGAATGCGGTGCCTTGCCAAATATACACGCGATTCGTGCTTTTTTGAAAGGAGTGTCTGCAAAAATCCAAGATGATATTTATCGGAAGTATCAACGCATCGTTCATCACCGTTCTGTAACGATGCTCCATATTCTCGAACAACCTGATGAAAATGTAGACCGTCTCAAGTACCTCACCGGAAAATACGACGAAGAAACGTTCAAACAAAAATTGTATATCAAACATGCCAAGAATGAGCGTATACGAGATGAACGTGAAATCATGGAGTCTTATTTATCCATCAGCGAAGAAATGTTTCGAGCACTTAGTTATGATAACATCGAACAAACCATGAAACAAATGGAATCGTTGAAGGATATGACACATGCGGCAATCTGCAATTTGGACACGAAACATAAATATACCGGTTATCTCAAAGCTCAAAGACACCTATTATAGAGCTAAAATTATAAAATTAATTTAATTTTATAAAATTTGTACGAGTTCGACCAAAAGTCTACACAAATCCTCTTTTTTACCATATACAATTTAAAGAGTTTTTTTTAATTAAATGTACAAATTATCTGTTGGAGCTATATTCAAAAACGAAGAAAGTGCAATGGTTGAATGGATCGAACATTATCTGTATCACGGCGCTGAACATTTTTATTTGATCAATGACGGGTCAACCGATTCAAGTGTGGAAAAATTAAAGCCTTACATTGATAGAGAATTGATTACATTATTTAACATTTTATGGCCTCAGTATCAAGGCAGACAATGCAATATTTATTCAGAGTTCATTTTACCGCATCTGAAAGAATCAGAATGGCTTCTGATGGTCGATATGGATGAATTCGTTTACTCGCCAAGAGATGTTTCATTGGTAGAAGTCTTGAAATCCTGTGTTCATGGCCAAATCCAAATTCGGCAAGTGATATTTGTTCCCAAAGGAGATACTCAACCTAAATCCATCGTTGAAAGTTTTACAGAAAGAATTGCACATATGCCAACATATGACAATTGGAAATATTTTGTAAATTCAAAGTATGAATTCACCTCATTGAACATTCACACCGCTACTTTCAAAGATGCATCGTATTTTACATATGATCACTGTATCAACATTATCCCAGAATGGTTTGTGTGCAATCATTACATGTACCAATCCAGGCAATTTTGGAACAAGAAATGCGAACGGAGTGATGCCGATTGTTATAAAGTTCGTCTTCCAGAAGAGTTTGACGTCAAGCATGAAACGAAACAAGATACGGTATTATATGAGCAAAATAAGCCCATGTTAGAACAGATTGGATTGATTTAAGTTTTGGAAATATTTTGTGAATTATTTATTAGAAATAGTTTCAATTTTTTACAGATTTCAATTTCTTTACAGATTTTTTTGATTTCGATTTCTTTACAGACTTTTTTGATTTCGATTTCTTTACAGACTTTTTTGATTTCGATTTCTTTACAGATTTTTTTGAT
>Ga0114951_10002126_pt1 | contig 22978 bp, 45 predicted proteins | sample AM7aDNAmetaG_FD_88677 | JGI IMG/M metagenome (GOLD analysis project Ga0114951, IMG submission 88677) | Freshwater microbial communities from Finland to study Microbial Dark Matter (Phase II) - AM7a DNA metaG | ecosystem: Environmental > Aquatic > Freshwater > Lake | place: Finland: Lake Alinen... | reverse complement strand
GGGGGAACGCTGGATTGTTCGGCATGAAGCTGGCCGGGGAACTGCTGCACGTCAAGGAGGTCGCCATGCTGGGTCTGGAGCATTGCATGGACGTGGACCCGAATTGGACCTTGGAACAGTCGCAGGACTACCGCCTGCTGTGGGACCCTGACAACAAGAAGGTCTTCGCCATCCCATCCGTGTTCCAGAGCTATTTGGCGTCGATGTCAGATTGGATCGGTATGCACCATGAGGTCAAGGTGACTAACCTGACGCCCAAGGGTTCCTTCTATGTGAACCGCAGAATATTGAACGTCCCATATATGAGCCTCCCGGAGTATATCGAACAAAGTCTTAAATCGAAGTGAACGCCTTATTCAAAACGAGGCGTACCCATGCCGTATGCGTTTGGCGCAGGGATAACACAAGCACAGGCCAAAACAGCCTGCCAGTCCGCATTGACGAGCCAGGGTTTTACCTCTACGGTCGCAGGCAGGATCGATGTCGCCATAAGCTCCAGGGCGACGGACGCCAGCGTCGTCGGCCATGTGCAGAGCGGTTTGACGGCGCAGGGTTACACGGCTGCTAGGGCCGGATACCTGACCTACTTAAACACCAGGCTCAATACGACCGTGGGATCGAGGGCGGCTGAAGCGACCATCATCTCGCATGTCCAGACCGCCATGACCAATCAGGGGTTCACCGCAGTTCGTGGGGGTTATCTCGACCGTCTTAGCACGAAGCTGGACACCACTGTTTCTTCGAGGGCGATAGACGCCAACACAATAATTCATGTGAAATCCGCTTTGACCAGCTATGGATATACTTCCGCTGTGGCCCAGCACTTGAATACCACGATCAGCAGCAGGGCAGCGGAAACAGGCATCGTCGGTCACGTCCAATCCGGTCTGACGGCCCAAGGTGTGACCGCTGCGAGAGCGACCTATCTTTCTTATCTGAACACTAGGCTGAACACGACGGTATCCTCCAGAGCAGCGGACACGGCGATTGTCGGCCATGTCAAGTCCGCATTGACCAGCTATGGCTACACATCGACGGTATCTGCAAGGATCAATACCACGATAGGCAGCAGGGCGATAGAAACTGCGGTAATCACGCATATGAAATCTGCGCTGACTAACTATGGTTACACGTCCGCTCTGGCGACCAAGATCAATACGAACCTGAATACGACGGTTGGTTCGAGAGCAATAGAAACCGCCGTCATCACCCATGTCAAGTCCGCACTCACAAGCTATGGTTATACATCCGCAGCGGCGGCCAAGCTGTCGAAGCTGGACACCACAGTATCATCGAGAGCTGTGGACACGGGCATCAAGGCCCACGTCCAATCGGCCTTGACCTCGCAGGGCTATACGACGACCAGGGCGGGATACCTGGACAACATCTACCGTACAGACCAGGAGGCCGCTGGAACTGCCACCATGATCCTGAACACCTATGTCACCATCCGGCTGCTGTCTGCCGTGACCGAACGCATGGATGTCTATCTTGACCTATCGAATATGGTCGGCGGTGACACGATCCAGATACAGCAGCTTGTCAAGGTCAAGTCGGGCGGTTCTCTCCGCTCGTTCGGTACGCAAGCCTATACTGGGGTCCAGAGCGATCCCCTCATTCTCATAGACATCAAGCCGTTCAAGTATGGCTTCCAGGTGCAGGCCAAGCAGACCGCAGGGACGGCCAGGACAGTAGATTGGGCGACCTTCAGGATGGTATCCTCATCGACCCCGTAGGAGGCTTTGGAGCATGCCGTACTTCTACAAGCTGAACCTTTCCACCCTAATCATCGATGTCAGCAAGGATTGGGCGGCGAAGGATGTCACTGACCTTGGGAACCTTGTTCCGGGTACTGACAACGCAAAGACCCTCGGCTCGGCCACGGGGCCTATTACCTGGGCGACGATATTCCTTGGCTCCGCTAATCAGATTCGGTCGGCCTCGACCATCAGGTTTGCGGTAATTGCTGGAGGTACTGACCAGGCAATACAGTGCGCTGGGATTACTGCGAGTGGTTCTCTGGCCTTCGGTGCCAACACAGTGGCGTGCGGAGCAATCACCTCGTCCGGGACATTACAGCTCACGGCGAACACCATCAACTCCGGGTCGCACACACCCAATGCCGACTACACCATGTCCCTCGGGAGTGCAACGCTCGGCTGGGGACATCTATACCTGGGACTGGCTACCTCAGCCAAGATTCACGGCGGCATAACCATCGCCTTCAGGAACATGGCCGATGGAGCGGACCAGGCGATTACCTGCGGCGCACTCGGGACATCGGGCGCTATCAACGCAAGTTCTGCCTCCATTTTCTGTTCTTCTGGTTATGTCGGGCATCAGGCCATCGCCCTTTACAATTCAGCTTCCAATGATGTGTCGAACTGGCAACTTACATTTTGCGGGTATGGGGGGAACAATGATTCCTGGAAGTCCGGTATAAAGACGCTCAACGCAAATGCGACTGGCCCAAGCAACACAATAGATTTCTATATCTATAACAGCGCTCTGGACACTCAATACGCCTTTCCGACCCGGAAATGCTTCTCCTTCAATGGAGATGGCCTTTTAAATCTGGCTGTTGCTGGGAGTTCAAATGTAACGGGCCTGCGCTTCTCGGACTCGACCACGAACATCTACCGTGTGGGTGTCGCTCAAATTGCCACGGATAGTGCCCTCTATTTTGCCGTCAACAATCTACCTGCCGCAGGGAATCAGACTGGGGCAGGGTACATCGGAATGGATACAAACAGTGGCTCCTTGTTTACCATGATAGGCGGTGAGTCCGCTGGTGTCACCAGGACGTTCACCATCTATGGACAGAACAGCAATAACGTTATATTAAAATGTGTAGCCACGAACGGAGTGGTTGCAAATAACTGGATAGATGTGGTTGGGGGGTTCAGAATATGGGAATCGACCTATTCCAACTACGCTACTGCGACTTATTCCGCCGCCGGATTATATACCATATATGGTTCATTGAAGAACGGCGGAGCAGGAAATATGGTGACTATAAGTGCGGCTGGGTTATTAACTGTTCTAGGTACAAGTCATGGTTTCGCTTGTGATGGAAGCGTAGGAACGACCTGGTCAGGTTCTATCTTAGTAAGTGGGGTAGCAAAAACTTTTACGTTTGTCGGAGGGCTATTGATTTCAGTAGTATGAGTTAGGCTTATAACCACACAATTTGCTTATGGTCTTATGAAGCCTGAACATCCGACGAAGGTTGAGAAGGAATTGCCAAAGGACGAGGTCATCAAGGAGAGTGTGCGTGAGAGCGAAAAGGGGTGGGTGGAACAGAAGTTGATACCCGACCCGATGGCGCAACAGCAGGCGACGGTCGAGAAGCTGCTCGAGGAAGGGAAAGGCAACCGTATCTTCATCATACGGACTGCATCGTTGCAGTATTCCGTCATCCCGGAGGATAATATTATGATCGAGGCCGTGCCAGACATTTTGCGGAGCTGCGCCGATGATGTCAAGGTGAACATCGATAAGTTGAGAAAGAAGTGATTATTCCTATAATAATAATATAATAAACTCTCTTTCTTTTATTATTATTATCATGTTAGCGCTTTTCCGGGCGTTCGGTGTCCCGACTCGTTTTTTGAACTGTCCGATACTAAAACCCAACTGTCCGATACTAAAACTTTTAGACCCTCCTCACCCCTTCCATTCATAAAAGCCCTGTCTCAAACCGACGCAGTTTTGAACGCTGGGCCACTGTCGGACTGTTACTGTAGGACTGTCCCACAATTGCTGTCCTACACTTACTGTCGGACTGTTACTGTAGGACAGTAGGACAGTTAAACACCCTATAGTCGGACAGTCGAGCCGAACTGTCGGACAGTTACAGTCCGACAATTCCAGGAATAATCATATAACTGTCCGACACCAATTAACTCTTAATCAGGCTTAAATACTAATCAAGATAATACTGGCTTTCAGGTGGTAATCTTTTGGGTGAAGAAAACAGCGAGTCAGACTTACAAATCATCGGTGCCAGCATACATAGGGATGCGGTGGTGGTCTTGGATGAGATGGTCAAGACGGGCAGATACCGATCAAGGAGCCATGCGATAGACGTAGCCGTCATGCAGTTCGTGGAGAGGGAGCGCAATGCCTCAACAATGGGAACGAGCAAGACCTAAGATTTCGCTCACGGTGGATGCGTCCACCATTGCTACCATCAACAATCTCCTGGAGACCAAGAGGGCAAAGAGCACAGGTGAGGCCGTGGACATCTTGGCGAATCATTTTCGTTTGACCACCGGGGCAACGCCACAGGCCATCGATGATTTGGAGAAGGCCATGGCGTCCAACATCGAGGCCCAGCTTCAAGAGCGTTGGTCGGACTTCATCGGCAGTACCAAGCAGATAGCGCATGACCTTGTCGCCGTCGCTGTCGGCAATCTTAGGGAGGAGCAGAAGGCCGAGGTGTTCGCACCCATCCAGCAAGACAATGACGCCTTCGAGAGGCTGGTCAGTAATTGTCCATCGGGCGAATCGACGAGCATCGAGAAATGGGCCGAGGGCTGGAGGAAGGAGATCGAGGCCACTGGACATTCTATTTTTGACCTTGTCTCCGAGAAGGTCATGCGTCAGAACGAATCTAGGGTTAAGGTGCCGGGTCATGTGGTCCCGCTCGACACCGCTGTCAATGGGGACGCCAAGCGCAAGGAGGTAATATTCAATCTTGCGGACAGGATGAAGCAGCATTGGGTCGGGAAGCTCGGGGCATCATCAACGGGGCGCTCCAAGGAGACCACAGAGTTCTATGTTGCCTTCTCTGCAAACAAGTTCATAAACTATCAAAAGACCTTGGAGAACGGTCAGAAGGAAGCGCTCTCACATGACCTGATGCTAAGGGTCAAAGAGGACGCCAGGGTCAAGGGCTGGAAGGAGCAGGATTACATCAGCGAGTTCGAGCGGATACTGAGCAGTTCGCCTAGGATAATCGAGGAATACGGAGAGAAGACCAGGAAGGGGGAATTGAATTGAAGCGAGGAGACAGGGGGCATCAATGCCAGGTAACGTGCGATGTGGAAGCATACTGTGAGAAGGGGGAGCCGTGCCCTTGGATCAAGGAGCAGGCACCGGAGAGGAAGGAGTATTTCGATGAGGAGGACATGGTCAAGAAGCTCATCGTGCACCAAGCCGTCTTGAAGCAAGGGGGAATCATCTGGACGGATATGCAGCTTGATTTCCTGCGTGATATGTGCGAGATGCTGAGACCGGGCGCTGGCGCTCTGTTCTTTGACGGTTTGGTCAAGAAGTGGGTCGATGAGGACAAGGGGCAGCGCATGGAAGCCGTCCGTCCCCAACCGCATGACCTGGACAGCGATGTCATCGTGGTCGGCAGCCTAGCAGACGTATTCATACACATCGAGCAGGACAGGGCAACTAGGGAGGACTGAGCATGGCGAGGGTATCTAAGGTAGGCAGCACAGGACAGGAGCTAGACCCGATAACCGCAGAGGCGATCCGCAAGGCCACCAAGAACAACAGCCTCTATCATGTCTCCATGACCAAGGAGGAGTGGAAGGGCATACTCAATAAGGGAACCAGGGTCATCGCCTTCGACGATGAGAAGGAGACTGTGATCCTCATCACCATCCAGGAGGATGAAGGGAAGGAGGCTAAGAAGTGAAGCTCTACATCCCCAAGAGCATGATGATGGTCACGGACGCCAAGGAGGACGAGTACGTCCCGAACCTGGAGGACTATGCCACGCTCAAAGAGATCATGGAGCTTTTCCCCGATTTCGAGTCGCTGAAGAAAGCTGTCTCCAAGCACTTCCGCAAGGAGAAGATAGAGATGCGCCATGAGCAGTTGAAGGACATCTGGCGGGACGATCTGATGCCCAAAGGCTCGATGGTCTGGACGTTCAACGCCGTGATGAATGTATGGGGTGATATGGCCGACAACGGCCTGAAGGCGAAGATTCCCTTCGAGCTGCTGGTCGCCCATGTCGCTGATGAGATGGGGGTCGAGTTCAAAACGGCGAAGACCAAGGTGGACTCGCTCATCAAAGGGGAGTTCCTGAAGATGGAGTATGGTGGCGTCCTGTTCCCGAGGCACCTGGCAATCCAGGCGATGCTATGAGGAGGATAAAGTACAATGATTGGTGGTGTGAGGAAAGAATGGAGCCATTCGACCCACGTTGCCATGACCCGGAACCCCCAGGCTCGGGCGTCCTGGTCGTAATGGTCGCCTTCTGCTTCTGGATCATCATAAACATCTTGATGATTGTGACATGGCCGTTCCGCTTCGTGGCCGACAAACTGCACCGGAGGTACTGATATGGCTGCGAGCATAGGGCTGACGGTCAGCCTGAAGTGCATGAAGCCCCTGCACCTGGAGCAGGACATCTACACGTTCAAGTTCGATGGCGACGAGGCTGACATGAGCAAGCTGACTTTGCAGATCGAGAAGGCGGTCGCCAAGGTGCTGAAGGCCAACAAGAAGGTCATCGAGCCGGAAATGAATAATGTTGACCTGGGGTGAGAAAGCGCCCCTGGTCAAGTGCCCTTTCTGCAATCGCAGGCATCAGGAAGGGGGGAACGCCATAATCTTTTGTGAGAACTGGCATAAGGCAAAGAAGATATTCGAGAATATGGCAGATTATAACGAATCCTGGGACTCCAAAGGCACTCGGGAAGACCCTTTCAAAGTGCTACTTGGCGCAACCTATCAGCAATGGTTTTGGGACAGAATCAGGAGTGCCGTTCTGAAAAGGGACAAGTACACTTGTACCCAATGTGGTGCCAAGGCAGGCGAGGATGAGGGATGTTGGCATACCGCCATCGCCATCAGCTATCAGATAGCAACAATGGTCTATGACGACCAGACTGGGAAACGGAAGTATCACAGGCTCCGGCCCGAGGACTACGGCTATCACAAGCTAAAGGACTCAATCGAGCTGGAAGTGCATCATATCATCTTCCGTGAGAATGGCGGATCGAACCACCCTCGGAATCTCAGGACCATGTGCTCCCGGTGCCATCATCACCTGCACAGCATCAGGGGAGGTGGTGGCCGTAACCAGGCCAAGAGGGAACAGATGAACAGGAAGCTGGAGGAATATTATGGGAGAGGCTAAATGTAGTGGGTGCAGGAAAAAGAATCTGGACGAGCATCATTGCCGGGATTGGGTGGAGAGGGAACAGCCGAAGATGGTGCTCCGCTGTACCTGTCCCTGCCATGGCAAAGCCGACATCGAAGAACGCATCAAGAGCAACGACGAAATGGAGAGGATTGGACGTGAGCACAGCAGAAACTTCAGACTTGCCAGAAGACGCTAATGACGTGGTCGAGATTTTTGTCGGGGGCGAACCCGTTCCACAAGGCTCGACCAAGTCGTTCTACATCAAGAAGTTGAACCGAGTAGTTACCACACATGGCAACAAGAACACGAACCGTTGGAGAGAGAGGATCGCCCACGAAGCGCAGGCCACCGACAAGACAAGGGAGGTCTCGTTCTTCGATGCGAACCGGGCGCTGGGCTATGCTGTCGAGGCCAAGTTCATCTTCACAAAACCGAAAAGCACTCCCAAGAAGGTCAAGCTGAACACCAAGCGCCCCGACCTGGACAAGCTCATCAGGGCTGTCCTGGACGGCATAACCGACGTGCTCATCCCGGACGACGCCCAGGTGGTCTCCATAACGTGCGACAAGTGCTATGGTGAGAATGAACCGCCTGGGTTGAGAATCAAGGTTAGAAAAATAGGGTAAAGGGTTTAGAATTTCACTCCGAAGACGGGGTGGAATCCTTCTGTCTCCGGGTCGGGGGCAGGCTCCTCGGCTGGTGGGACTCTCCTGTCCTGGCCGAGGGGTTCTGAGCCATCCAGCATGAGTTCGATGTCCCGGATGATGATGTTGTTGTCTCCGATGTACTCACCGATGACCCGGTGCTCCCCAGGTCTCAGCGTACCGCTGACCTGGAGCTTTTCCATCTTCTCATTCTGCTCCTTCAAGGCATTTATGACTCTGTTCGCTTCCTGCCTATTTAGGTGGAGCCAGACTTCGTTTGGTTGATTCATGCTTTCTCCCAAACCGAGAAGCGGTTGCCTCCCCGGTTCTCGATCTCGCCTGTGTTCCTAGCCAGCCCACCCTTGCGGATAAGGATGCTGGCCTCCCGAGCGGACAGCAGGACATTGCCCTTGCCGTCCTCCAGGTCATGCGTAACGTCCAGCACGATGAACCGCTCATGGGGGTATGCCCTAATCTTCTGTTCCAGCAGTTCGTACTTCGTCCTTCTCCTCGGTGGTGTCGGCCTCATTCTACTTCCTCGGTGTCTATCGCCCACTCGAAACCGCCTCCCGACCCCCTTGTGAAACCGTCCTTTATGGCAAGCTCCAGGTTCTTTAGATGGTCGGCAAGCAATTCGATGGTCATTCCCTCCTCAGTCGTTTGCACGGTCAGGGTTATCTTCTTGATGACCATGCTCTACGCTCTCAAATGTGAAAAAAAAGGAAAGGGGTTTCAGTCGAATATCTCCAGCTCGATGACTTCCTCGTCCAGCGACCATGTCACGATGAACTGGGTACAGTCCATCATAGTTTGGATCAGCTCCTTCACCGGGAGGTGCAGGAATTGGTAGATTTGCGATTCGTACCAAACCTCACCGCAGGGGTCGGGATAGGACTGGCTGGCGTAGATGTACGGCACGATTGGCTTGAACGCCTCGATAATCGCTTCGGTGTCCTTATCGCCATCGCTGTCGTTCGACCAGCGTATCGTCAGGGTGGTCATCTTGACCTTCACTTTTTGACCCATATCCTATGCTCCCAAAAGCGAAAATCACCAATGAGTGAAACGCAGGATAGAGTACATCGCAAACGCATAGCCGCAGATTATCGAACCGATCACTATGAATGTCAGGCCGTCCATGCTGGTAAATACGAAAAAATAAGTATAAAAGGTTTAGTAATTGCCCCTTCTGGCTCCGACCCGTTCCCCTCGGAAGACCTCACAGTTCTCGGTTTGGTCTTTCTCGCTCTCCTCCTCAATCTCCTCGCCTGGGTCGTCATAGTGGTGCTCGGCACCGCACTTGGGGCAGGTGACGATGACACCACCCGTCGGGTCGGCATCGACCTGCCCCTGGTCAAGATGTGCTCCGCATGAGCACTTTCCCAGCTTGGTCATTGCAGAACCTCCCAACCCCCCATCATGTCGCTCCAGCATCCACATTTCGGGCACTTATACTGCTTCTTGGATTTGACCTCGAACTCGGCCTTGCACATTCGGCACTTGACCTTGGTTCCGGCCTTGTACTCCCTTCTGTCATGGGCATACATACCTCATGCTCGCAAATCAGAAAAAAAGGTCAGAAAAAGGTTTGCTTGACCTTGACATCTTCAGGCTGTTCTCCTCTATGTGGGGCTACTACCTTTCCTCTCGGTGTCCTCTGCCAAGCCTCGGGAGGGGCATGGGACACGTCCCCATACCATCCCCCCAGCTTAGTATGATTGACACCAAGCATCAAGGGGCACCACTCGGGGAACGCTCCCTTGAACGTCTTCTTGCGGTTGCCCTCACGGTTCCTGCAAAGTATCGGGCGTTCACCACCATGCACGGTGTCACCGATTCGCATCACCCTGCCATTTGTGCAAACGCAGAGAGGGGTGTCAGGCAGCCATCTACCATGCCCATCCTCGGGAACCTCCTCATCAAGCCAGAGGCCATGATGAAAGGGACAAGCCTCACAGTCCTCGAACTCCAAGGACTTGACCAGCTTCGGCTTCACTTTAGCCATATCCTATGCTCCCAAAAGCGAAAAAGATGGAAAGGGTTTAGATTGGTTTGTACTCTTTGACCCAATGGATCATGTCCTTGATGGGGACTGTCTTGCCACATATCGTTATCCCATTCGACGCCGACGAGATTCGTATGCTCAATGCGTTCTCTCCCCGGTCAGCATAGTCGAATCCGAGGATGTCGTTCCGCACTAGCTGTCCCCCCTTCTGACCAAAGACCTTGATGTCGTTGCCCATGTCCTATGCTTCCAAAAGCGAAAAAGCATTGAGTATTTAATAACCTAGCAAAAGTGGACGGGGTTTTGAGCATTGAAAAAGTCCGTCCACTTTTAGTTATAACTAAGAAGCGATTAGAAGCGAATAGAAAGAGAGAAAGGGTTTAGTGGGCAAGGACTAGCATTGCTCCCCTTAGCCCGTCCTGGCGTATCTCACGGTCTCGTTCCGTTATGATGCCCAGGAACTTGTACGCTGTGCTCTGGCCGATGCCCATGGACGACATCAGGTGGCTCACCGCATCCTGTTTTGAGATTGCCCCATTGCTCCGCTGAATCATTGCCATCAACTGACCGTGCGCTCTCTCCACCGGGGAGGCGCATACGTCCTGACGCCTTGATGACAGTAGCAGGGTCTCCCGAGACTTGACGGTATTGTCCAGGACATAGATGGCCTGGTCTCGGTCTTGCTCCTCTGCGCTCACGATGCCGTCAACAATGTTCCGCTGGCGGTGATGCAGGATGGTGCTGGCATTGAAGATACGGAGAGCGGACATGAAATCCCTCACCGATAGCAAGGGAACGCCGTCAATCTCACGCTGGAGAGCCACGAACCGTTCGTGGATGTCCACCAGGAGGGATTCGTCCGATGCGACCTGTCGCACCTGATTCTCCTTCATGGATGCCTGGAGAGCGTAGAACGTTTGGAGCACGTCCCTTGTCCCCATGGCGCTCTTGTCCGTCACCACTTTGAAAGCGGTATGGGCGATGAACCCAGCGATCCCGTTTATCTTCTCCTTGCTGTATGCCAGCGGACGGATGTAATCGAACCTGGACAGCAGGCCGACCTTGAAGGGCACCTGGGTCGCCAGCATCTCATCGGAGTAGAAGACATCCCGCTTGGGATTGGCGAACGCCATGACGCTCGGCCTGGTCTCGTACTCAATAGTCCCGAACGCCGTCTTCCGCTTGAAATACTGGTCTTCCATTATCGCCCTGAGTATCCCGTCAATGCCCCCGTTGCGTTTGACCAGCTTGTCAAACTCATCGAGGGTCAGGATGCTCCGGTCAGCTTCCTGTGCCAGTCCGGTTATCTCCGTGCCATCCTTCTTGATGCTCCCCATCAAGCCCACGCTGGTCACGTCCGAGCATCGAACCACCCGAGGGAACATCTTGGTCATGTAGCCGACCAGTCCAGACTTGGAAGTGCTGTACTCGCCAGCAATTAAGATGTGTATCTGACCACGGTGCTCCTTCTCGCCTTGGACGATGCCTGGTGCGTAACATGACGCCTGTGCCAGGAAAGCCACCCTCCAGACATCCTCGAAGTCCTTGATGAGGGTCGAGCCATACTTGACTAGGTCGTCCAGCATGGTCTCGCTCTCCAGGAACTCGGTGTTCGTCTTGCTCCAGGCAATGACCGTGTCCTGGTTGATGTTGAGGGGCTGGGCTACGCCATAGTATTCCTCTGACATCGCCCGATACTTCTCGATTAGGCTCTCCTGCTCATTGTCGATCCAGTCCCTCGGGATGAGCGTTCTGGCTATCTCCGGCTCGTCCCTGACCTTCTCGAACAGTCGGTTGAGGGTGCAGAGGAAATCCTTTTTCTGCTCTGCCTTTCGCTCCGCATCGTTGCCCTCAATCTCCTTGATGAGCCTGACCCGTTCGGGCAATCCAATTGTAGCCATTATCCCATTCACTCTCTTGGCGAAGGATGCCCTGGCGCTTGGCTCAACATTGTCCATGGTTTCATCCCCGAACTCGAACCTGTCCGGGTCGGAGATGGCCTTCAGCAAATACTCGTTCAGCACGTCGCTGTTTTTTGTCTTTGCCATATCCTATGCTCTCATATCCGAAAAAACGTGTAGAACTGTGGAATAGTGGAAAAGAATAATAATAAAAGGTTTAAAGTGGCAGGCCGAACCTGTTGTGATCCATCCTAGGCTGAACATGATTGCTGACCACTTGGACTGTGCTGTTCCTGACCATACAAAAGTCCTGTATGTTCTCCTGGACATAGTCCCGGAGCGAGTCGTTCAAATCCTTGGCCGTCTTGTCGTCCGGTGCCTCGATGTCGAAAACGATGCGATATTGTGGCATGACCTATGCTCTCAAAAATGAAAAAAAGGTTTAAAGCAATTCAGGAACGACCCTGATATGCCATACTGCTACCGCTCCAGAATTTTTGGTGAAAGCGATAACCGCATGGACGGCTCCCTTCTTGCATTTGCATATCTTGGTAGCTTCCATTTCGCTCTCCTCATGTATGGGTGGGGTCGGTTGGAAGGTTCTGGCCTCTATCACGACATCCTCGCCACAATGAGGGCACGGGCTGATTGTTGTTATCATTTCAAAATCTCCTTTTGATGTTTTCCAGGGAAAGGTCAATAATGGTCGCCAGCCGTGGAATAGCTGGATTGGTACGATTCGAGGACTATGGCCTTCCCTTCCTGGACATTTCCCATTTGCGTACCATGACTAAAACCGTTCTTAGGGATGGGATGCACTAAGGCCAGAATCTATCATGGTATGACGCAGGGTGTAGTGGTGGCCTTGCGCAATGAGAATGTGAGGCATACCCAGGCAAGACCAACTCACTACATTAAGATGATTGTAAATCCGAATATAAGGTTATTGTGGGCTGGACTTTGATGGGGTCGAACAACAGTATTCCAGACATCTTTATGACTCCCTCTGGAGAGAGTGAAGGAGCGCTGAGTCCAGCCCTGCGTTCCATATCCTATGCTCTCAAAAGCGAAAAAGTGAGAAAGGGTTTAGTACGTCCCGACCAACAGGTCGATGGCGTCAACGCAATCGTAGCTCCTGGCTAGTTCCAAGAGTCGTTTGGAAAGTCGATCCCTGGCCTTGCGAACCTTTCCATTGGCAGGAACCAGTGGAAGTCTGGCTAACTGCTTCTGTACCTTCCGAACGCTCTCTGGCAGGACATCGATGTTCGGTGCCAAACAGATACTTCTCGTTTCCATATCCTATGCTTTGAAATCCGAAAAATAAGAAGGAAAGGGTTTATGCCTTGGCCTTATGCTGTGCTTTGATGGTCTTGGGCACCGTCTTGGCCGGGGGGTCGAGATGGCGAATCTGGATTGCGTTCCCACGCTTTTCCAGAGGGATTCCTATACTGACAACGTCAGCATAATGAACCAGGGCTTTCGTGTCCTCTTTGACCCAGGTATCTAGCTCCTTCTCTGTCATCAATTTCACCCAACCGGACGCAATCAACGACTCCCGATACTTGGCCTGGTACTTCTCCATGGTCATGTTCATATGGACGACCTTGAAGGTGGTAACGGCCTTGTTGGTGTCGAACCCAATCATACACCTATGGCAACCGCACTTGTCGTCGGCGCTTCCCTCATCGCACTCCGAGCCGAACTTGACAAGTTCGCCCTCGGTGCCAAAGAAGAAGTCGTTCGGACGCTGGCCTTGGGTCTCTTTCGTGGCTACAAAGACTTTCATTGTATCCCTGTCCTATGCTCTTAAATCCGAAAAATAGAGAAATGGAAATGGTTTAGTGCGCTTTGACGAAAGCCCTGACGAACTTCAAGCTGTCCAGCATGGCGTCCCAATTGTCGTAGTCCATGAAGTCCCAAGGAGAATCGGGGTCTTTGCCCTCACGGATTCCCTCGATGTAGCTCCTGGCCGTTCCACAGTCCGCTTCAAGTCCGTCCATTCTGTCCAACACTTCGTCTTTGGTCGGTATGGTCTTTTTTCCCATGGCGATCCCTGATAGATGCTTTCAGAAAAGAAAAACAGGGAAGAAGTTTATTGGACTGGCGTGAAGTTACAATGGTTCTGGCAACCGCACTTGGTTTGGTCGCCACAGTCCAAACATTTGTCCTCGAACACGCTCACGTTGTCGCCCTTGGTATCATCCTCGACAATCTCCCAAAAGTTCCGCTTGGCCTGTTCAATGGCTTGTTCCAATGTGTCAGCCTCGACCTCGAAGTCGTGGCTGATTTCAACAATCACGTTGAAGGTTGGCATACCTTATGCTCGGAGAACAGAAAAAGTGGGAAATGGGTTTAGATGCTGTACGGCCAGCCAGCGAACTCGACGGCCTTGAACTTCCGATAGAGCGATTCCAGGGCGTCGTAGATACCTTGCTCGGTGGCTATTTGGTCGTCGGTGGCATTGGCGTCGGATTCGACACTACTGACGCTGTCCGCTTGGCTCTCATACCTGGACTCGATACAGTCGGCTATCTGGTAAGCCTCGTCCTCGGTTATGAATAGCTCCCTGCCATCCGGCAAGACCAGCTTAAACGGTGCCTCGATTGCTTGTGGCATGATAGATGCTCTCAAAAGCGAAAACACTACGTTAGCAACGATGATCCGAAAAATAGGAAAGGGAAAATGGTTTGACCCTGAAGATTTACTTCAGGGAAATCTCGAAGGACTTGGCCTGGGTGTCCTTGATGTAGATGGTTCCAGATATGTCGCCCTCGACCCTGAACCTGTTGGTCTTCATCAGGACGCCTTTCCGGTTTTTCTCTCCCACGCCTAGCTCCAAGGTTGCTGTCGCCTTTAGTGCAGACATTTATGACACCTATCCCTATGCTTTCAAATCCGAAAAAACAGAAAAGGGGAAATGGTTTCAATATGGGGTGAAAGTGACCTTTTCCCCATCTACCTTCATCCAGCCGAATACCTTGCCCGTATCATGGTCGAATACCCTGGCCTCGCCAAAGCCATGCTGATTTAGAGATGCTTCGATGGCTAGGTGCTTGGTACTGATATGGGCTTCTACCCAATCGTTCGAGGTCAAGCCGACGGTCTTTTTGCCTTGCGCTTTTATCGTGCCATGCAAATTTGACATACTCTAGGCTCAGAGAATAGAAAAATAGGGAAATGGTTTATGGTTGTCCCAGGATGGCTTTTTCCATTTCAAGGCGTTCGGCCACGCCTGGGACTCTTATGGCCTGGGAGATCGTTGCCAGCGCAATATGGACAGGGAGCTTGAAGTTCTCTGGATGGGCCTTTTGGCTCGCTATCGTGTCGAAGGCGATTGCCTCGACCATCTTCCTGCCCTTCTCATCGCTGTCAACCTCTACCCAGGTTTGTGTTCCTAGGTTGCTGTTGCTGACCAGCACCACCCGTTGATGGCGGTACATGAATCCCGGCTCGTCGGATACGTTAGCCATGTCTAAGGCTCACACATCAGAAAAACCGCCGAGAACTGTGGAATAGTGGAACAGGATAAAAATAGAGACTGGAAAGGGTTTAGTGTGGACGCATCGAACGGAGAATCAGAACCATGGCGTCATTGTCAGACACGCCCATACGGGTGTTCAGGTCGTTAGCCCACTTGTCTGCTTCGTCCATGGTCTTTACCGTGGGGTAGTCCGTGGCGTAATAGCCAGTCTCCCCTTCCTTCACGATGCCCAGCGTATATTCGTTGCCCTTCATCACGGCAACATAGCACAATTTTGGGTCGTCCATGTTGATACCCTAACCTATGCTTTGAGAATAGAAAAATAAGGACTGGAAAGGGTTTAGCTGTCGGTTGGGTCAGTCGGTGGTAGTTTAGCCCTGTCCTGAACTTCGTCCAGATAGGCATAGTAGCTGGAATCACATTCCGGGCATTGGGTATCTATGTCAGGGTCGTGGATGAATATCTTTCCGCACTCCTGGCACTCTACCCTTTCGGATTCGTTATCCTCGATTGCTACCGTTTCACCGCATGACCCACAATGGACTACTTCCCACCCTTGTATTAAGCCTTGCCTGGAGTCTTTCCAGCTTGTCGAGTGGTCTCCTAGCTTGGCACCGCACTTAGGGCAGAACTCAATTTCTCTTAGTCCCATGGATATGCCTCTATCAAGATGCTCCTAGATGCGAAAAGAAAAAGACCCTCACCAGCGAACCCGAGAAACAGGGGTGCCGGGATCGCTGGCTAGTCGAGGGTATTAAATACCGCCCTTTAGGATTTGTCCGGCTATGTTCTCGTATCCCGACCCTTTTAGACGCCTAGAAGGGGCGTTTCCTGCGTTCCTAGGGGCTTTTGAGTGCTGGGCGTAGTCATTGCACTTCACCTTATCGGGACGCTGGGCACGGCATTGGGAACGCTCTGCACAGGTCGAGCATAGACCCTTAGCCATGGGGATAGGTGCCGATGCCTTGGCTCTCATCGAGCGGAGCACGGAATCCAAGCCCACCGCTCCCGACTGGCCTTTACGATTCCGGTATGCTTCCTGATACCTGTGAGACAGTCCAGCAAGGTCGCTCTCGGTGCCCTCTCTGAATATGGAGTATGATTCCCTCGATAGATGTTCCTTTGCCAGCTTGTCCTTCATTTTGAACCAAAGGCCATCCAATACCGCTTGGGCGGTCTCGTTGTTCCAATGGAAATCAGATTCCTGGGCGACCTGGATTGGTGGCCGAGGAATATCTGGCAGTTCCGATTCGAGATACTGGATACGGAAAACGAAATCTTCTCGGGGCATGATGCCAGCAAAGTCGAACCGCTGTTTGACCAGACGGTTAAGCCTGGTTTGGAAATGCTGTTCCACGCTGTTCATGCTGGCACCCCTCTGATTGCGTTCTTGGGCGTCCAGTAAGGCACCTTTGCCACGCTGAAGACCTTCTGGAACTTCATGGCGGTCAATGTGCTGTGGATGTACTGGCGAGATGTCTCCATGCCGTACAATGCCAGCAATCCATTGACTGTGTGATAATTGATTGGCTGGCTGAACTTATGCAAGGTTCTTATCGCCTTCTGGACAGCTTTCTCGATTGTTGCTGGCCGATCCTTGGCACGATAGTTCTTGACCACCTGGCACGGTATCAAAATCACGACCTTGCGCTCTATCCGTGCCTTGTTGGTCTTCTGGCCTGTCACTTCTCGGAACGTGCCCGGTGCGAGAACGTGCCAGTAAGCCCGATAAAGTTTGGCTATCTCTCCGGTTAGCTGGGTCGGGGAGATTGTCCCGAGGCGCTCCGTGTACTGGCTGGTACATTCCGTCTTCTTAGTCGTCCGTTCGCCCTTCCAGGCGAACGTCACCACCAGCGCTTTAACTGCGCTGGCTCTCTGCTTTTTCTTTGTCGGTGTCTGCATTTTTTCACTAGCTGGCTAGTCGGTGTCAACCACTAACCAATGACCAATAGGTAGTCTAGGTTTATATCCCTGTCGGCGGTAATACTAATATTACCACCGAGGGGTAAATCGGGTTTATAACCCATGGGTTATAAGAACCCTTCCCGTACCAAGCCCATAGGAGTCTAGTTTGATGCTGGCTAGTGCAATTTCAGCTCGCTATCGGTCTCTATCGGGACTCAATCTAACCCATCCCAAAATGAAAATCAGCCTCCTTCCAGATAGTTGCCTTGCTAACCCCTGTTAAGGTCGAGCGCTCATACTGACCGATGAACGAGCAAAAGAAAAAGGGAAAGGCGTTTAGGACAAGTTTCCGCTGATCTTAACAACGTCCCCTACATGACCTGCCGCTTCCGACACGGTCAACGTGAGAGTGGTCGCAACAGGCTGTACCGTAGCGACTATCTGTGCTGTGGTAGATGCTCCCTTATGGGTAGCGTCGCCTGCGTATGATGCAGCGATGAGGTACGTTCCCGCCAACGATAGAGTGAAGCTGACGGTATAGTTCCCCGATGCGTCCGTAACGAGGTCATTGTTGAAGGCCACTCCATCAGGCCCGGTGATGACCACTTTTATTGCCGCTCCGACAACTGGCATATATCTCTTAAACCTCCAGAAGTATTTTATTGAAAGCAGAGTCCCTTGGATCAGGAACTTGGCCGTTCTGCCGTTGTCATGCAACAATCGGCGGTACTTCAAGACCCTCATGTTCAAGATGGTGTCTGCTTTCATCAGAACTTAAACAGGATTGCGATTACTTATAATCGCCGGAAACTAACCAGGGGCGTCGTGCGATGATGCGATCTACTTCTTCATCATCACGATGCCCACAACGAACAGACCACCGACCAGGAGACCACCGAGGACCAACGGGTTCGACAGGTTAAGTCCGCTGCTGCACTTCTTTCCGCTGTCCACCAGCACTCCGTTCGAGCAAATCCATTGCTCACCGCTGATGCACTTTGATACACAGGTCCCGCCCTGGTTCACCTGGATGCTCACCGGGTCGGACGTGCTCTGATTGTAATACACGCTCGCCATTTACAACACCCCCAGCATGGCTAGTTCATAGTCATCATAGTTCTGTCTCATGCTAGATGTCAGTCCAGCATAGTAATCGGACGCATAGAAACCAGGATACCCTGAAGCTGGTGCTGTCCCTGCGAACAACGCATAGAACTGATAGGTGCCAATCGGTTTGCCTGTGGTATCATAGATTGCGTACATGAAACCATTCGAGTCGGTGGTCGCCGTGCCGATAAGCGTCCATGTGCTCGCTCCAGGAGACTTAGCGTATAACGAAACGCTCGCTCCCTGGATAGCTGGTCCGAGGGCAGAAACCGAACCTTCTTGAAGTACGGCCTGGACATATATCTTCCCTCCCTGAGTTACCTGAGTGATGGCCTTGTTGTTCGCATCTTTCAAAAGGCACACCAATACGGTAGGATATATGGCATCTATGACGGCGAAGGATGAATTATAGTCCTGTCCGGTCTGCTGGTCATACATGGTATTGCCGATGATCGTGGCAGCATATACCCTGACATTGATGGTATAGTTCCCAGCGACCGGAACGAATGAACCGTCCAGATTGAACTTGAAGCTCCCGGACGAATCGGTAAGGACCTGCGCTCCAAGGAACCCGTTCGGCCCGGTTATCGTAACCTCGATTGGCAATCCCGCAGGCACCGCTCCCTGGCTGGTGAACGCCCATCCACCTACTACCGTAGGACCGCCTGTGACCGTTGGAAGTGTTATGGTGGAGACATGGATCGAGCAATATAGCTCAGGTGGAGGGGTATTGCATGACCCCTGATTCACCCAGCATCCAAGACAGTCAGTTCTCTGTTCGCAGTACAGTAGATGCCCGTTGTCGCAATATTGGGTGTCTATTCCGTATTGGCAAGAGCTGGTCCCGTAGCAAGTGGACGGATTGACCCCACCTGGACAGGTATCCGTGACGGTGAAATCGAAATAAGCCATGTTGGAATCCTGATATGTGACCCCATTGACAGACTGGCTCAAAAACACCGCCCAACCGCTGTTCGTGCCTGCCTCGCTGGTATCTGCACCAGAGACAGTAATGGAATAGTTCCCAAGATAGTCTGTCGTGACCTGATAGACTACGCAGGGATTCTCGCATGAGGGCTTGGCGTACTGCACCCTTACAATTAGGCCCCCTATTCCAGCTCCGCTTGCGTTCGTCAATCTCCCGGAGATCGTCACCGCTCCTTTTGCTGCTACGCTCGATTTGTCAACGAGCGCAGTTAATGAAGTGCTCTGCGAGGCTGCGGAATATCCGCAATAGACGGAGCCGGAATGGACATTTCCATATTGGGCATAGAACTCATTGTCGTGCCCAGGAGCGCCCCAATATGCCTGTGTCGAGTCCACATTGAGAGTGTAGTGACCGTTCCCGTCCGTGACCACGTTGGCTATCCATACCCATGCTCCTCCGTCCATGCTGGAATACAGGCCGACCGTGGCCCCAGCAATCGGTTTCAGGGAAGCATCAAGGAGAATTCCGTAGAGCGTGAAGACATTTCCAACGGCGACCGGACATCCTGATGCTTGGATCGTTATGCTTGGCGATGGTGGTGGCGGCGTACAGGTCCCGTTCGCCATCCAGCAATTGCCACGTTCACAATCATAGAGGACCCCGTCCGACCCACAGTAGGTATCGCCTGGATTGCACTCATCACAGATTGGATAGCCAAGCTCGGGGTCGTCGTCCATGGAACCAACTCCTCAGTCTCCACCGGGTGTGATATAAAGGCGGTCTGTTTCAGCGTAGTCCTTATAGGATATTTTCTTCCCTGGGTAATATGGTTCGACAACGCCCTGCGCCGCTCCTGGATAGTTCGGATAAGGATTCGGCGGGTGATTGACGTGCTTGACTCCTGGATAGTCTCCTTCAGCATACAGTTCGTTCAATCCGATTGGAACGATTGGACTTCCTCCTCCCGGATATTCCGGGAAGAACGGCTGAATATTGCCCTCGTTCCCTCCTGGGAAAGCCCCGAACATCGCAACTGAGGGCTTGTAGCCCGGTGCCGACCCTGTTGGGGATGTCCCTGCGAACGCTGCGGTGAAAGAGTATGCGCCCACCAATGCTAGGGTCAGGTTCGCCAACGTCACCAGGCCGTTCGTGCTCGTCACTACCGTCATCGTAGCAATCGTCCCGTCCGGTTTATTGATCGAGACCGTGACGTTCTTTCCCACGATGCCGTTCCCGCTCACAGACTCCGCAAGTTGAACGTCAATGTTGACCACGGCCCCGACTGTCGCTTGCGAGATGGGATTTGCATCGTTCTTATCCATCACCCGTATCGCTAACTTGGTGTCGAGATAAACATCGGCGGCAACAACGGTTATGCTAACAGGAGCCGAACTGCTCTTGTTGTAATATGTCGCCATGGATATGCCTCAAAAAATAATGGGCTTCTCGGATATATAATCTATGACCAGGGCATTTTCCTCTACTTTGGTCTGCTGGCTCACATAGCCAGCGTTTTTATGCACGAAACTCCTGGACTAAACATCACTTTTTGTAGCTTCCGTAGAGGGCTTCCTGTGGATTGCTCCAATCCGACGAGTTGGCCTTGGAAATGTTGAGCTTGTAGAACGAGCGTTGCATGATCTTGTCCGAACCCCGCTTCTGAAACAGGTTCGGATGGCCGGGAGGGTCGTGCCCCTCATAATGTTCGAGCGGTTCGCTGTGATCGAACTCGACTAGGCCGAGCCTTTTCAATTTCGAGAAATACTTGGTGAAGTGATCGTAGGCCGGATAATGCCACCCGTTCTCATGGCAGACCTTCCTAAGATGCGACCAAACATCATAGAGCGGAGCGGACTTCACCGAGCCGAGGAAATCCCTAACGATGATACCCGTCCCGGTGGTGCCTTGGCCTTTCGGAGTATTAATCCCCCCTCTGAGTTTAGGATTGCGCTGTTTGCTTATAATCCCTCTCAATGCTTGATCTCACCGAAGTAGGACAGCTTCACATCGTTCTTGACATAATCATCATGGTACGCCCTCGCATAGATTTGCACGATGTCAAAGAACCGCTGCTGCTGCAATCTCCGGGTGGACGACCACACGATAGAGTCCGGGTCAACCTTGGTCTTGCCCCTCTTGGTGATCCTGCCGGAAATCTCAACGTCCTCCATCATGGTGTAGTTCTCCAGGAACCCACCGATGGCAAGGAAATCCTCCTTCCTGAAACCGCAGTTCGAGCCATGCAGACCGCCGTAGCTAAAAGCCTCCTTCAGCATATTCCAGATATTGACGACGTGGAAGACCGTCCTGGCAGCGGCGTTGCCATCAGCAGGCCGGACGAAACCACCCACGGCCACGAAGCCCTTCTTGAAGTTCCGCTCCATGACCTCGACCCAATTAGGTGATGGATAGGAATCGGAATCGATGAAAAGGATGATGTCGGAGAGAGCGTTCGCAGCGCCCAGGTTACGAGCTGCTGCCGCTCCCTTGCGTTTGTCCCGGAGGAGCATATTGGCATACTGCTTGGCAATCTCCCAGGTCCCGTCCGTCGAGTGCCCGTCCACGAAGATGATCTCATCGGGAGGGCGGGTCTGATTCTTCAGAGCGACCATCAGCTTTTCGATGGTGCGCTCCTCGTTGAACCCTATCGCTATCACGCTCACCGTCAGCTCATCAACGGCAAGCATGGACCCCTACCCCTGCTGTGGGATTCTGAGAACGATCACCAGGAATTGCCCATCGCTAATCAGTCCATATCCTGTAGCTGGATTGTTGAGGATGCCTTCAAAGACCTTGCCGACCTCATCCACAAAGAACTGCTTCTGCTTCTCTCGCTCGTTGCCAGTTACCGCTTCATAGCCACTTGTTGCCATTTTCCTTCTCTCCGTTGGACTCATGGGGGGCACGAACTCCGTGCCCCTTGCCATACCCGCCAAAGTGGGGATTCCGAAATGATAGACCATCACTCCGATTTAGGAGGATTAGTGATAGCTCTGACGGGCCTTACGGGGAAAGTCGTTTCCGGCCTGACCATTCCGTGCCCCTAGGACCTTATCAGCATTTCTCAGCTTATAAAGACTGTGGGCACGGTACAGCCAATCCCTCTCCTCATCGGTGAAAGTATCCTTTGATAGACGGGATACTCTACCTACTATCATCTCGTCCAATGCGAAATCAATCTTCTTCTGATTCATCTTCTTCCTCCTTCTCGCTGAATACCTTGTTGTAAAAGATTATGACGGCCAGCGTTTCCACGCTTATGAACAGGCCGATGGCCCCGAAGACCAGCAATATCATTGAGATTGGATAATTGTCATACTGCTCGATGCCTATCGCCACGATAACTGAGGTCGCCACGAACGCCAGCCCAGCGCCAAGGTTCTGCACCTTCTTCTTCTTAATCATTCCCCCCTCCATTTCTCCAGTCCTGGAACTGCCATCCAGACATGGACCTCCTGGTCGGTCACATCGTCATGCTTCTTGCCTGAGTCCATCACGACGCCCATGTCCCGCAATTCCTTTACCCTCGGGGTGATGGTGTTGATAGGCAGGTGCATCCTCTCCGCTATCTCCCGGTTCGAGCCTGGTCCGTGCCTCGCAATCTCGTAGTACACCGCCTGCTGCTTCTCGCCCAGCTCCTCGGCAGAGAACGCATGGAAGGCGGCGAGGCTGGTGTCCTGCACCCCCTTCGTCTTGGCGGCCTTGTAGCACATCCAGACCAGGCCGGAAGTATGATGGCAATAGCCCCTGTATTCCCAGCCTGGACAATCGCATGACACCATCCTGGTCCGCTTGTCGATGGTGACATTATAGACCTTCCCCGGAACCGTCCTGGACGGGAGCACCACGACCATCCTGACCGCATCGTCATGGATGATCCACTTCACCGGGATGTT